>Ga0207969_100781_pt1 | contig 12121 bp, 10 predicted proteins | sample LakWasMet25_LOW6_2_FD_183869 | JGI IMG/M metagenome (GOLD analysis project Ga0207969, IMG submission 183869) | Freshwater sediment methanotrophic microbial communities from Lake Washington under simulated oxygen tension - Sediment Metagenome... | ecosystem: Environmental > Aquatic > Freshwater >... | reverse complement strand
AAAAAGTGCCGCCCGGATACGCTCAGAGACGTCGTCTGCCAACCCGGACGACGGATACAAGAGTGGACGGCGGGAACTCAGCACCGATTTCACTCCACTGCCACATCCCGGTCCACAGCCGCATCCTCCCGGACTCCAGACGCCTTGCATCGTAGATGCGGGACGAATCAACGAGCCGTTCTTGGACCCTCCGCACCCTCCCCCGCACCCACAACCCCCTGACTTACCCAACTCCCGAGTCAAACTTCCTAGAGTCGAGGCAATCTCATAGGACTTCGGCCGCTTCCCGAACATCGAGGCGTTGCGGGGAATCGGAGTCTCGAAAGAACTCTGGTCCTTCATGGAAGTCCCGAACCCACCGATTGATGGTACGCTGGAACCCTTGGGCATGTACAAGTTCCCGCCTGATGCAGAACCTCCGAAGTACGGGACTGGGACGCCGCCAAAGATTGAGGACGCCGACCCCTTCGTCCTTCCGTCACTGGAGGAAGGCGCGCCCTTGCCCGACGGCAGAATCTCATACGGCTTCTTCATTTCATACCTTCGGTGTCGGGCTCTTCGTCAGTTCGATCAGTTGCACGAGTCAGCGTCTGGGCGTACCTCGGCCCTGGCCTCGCCATAGAACGAGGTCGACTTCTTCGGAGCCAAGCCCATCCCCCAGAACCGCGAACCGTGTCCCGGTCTCGTTCGGAACCACGTCCACGACATGTTCCGTGCGGACACCGCGTGCCCGGATCCGCGCGTACGCCCTTCCCGGCTGTGCGACCGAATACTCGCGAGCACCGTGCGTCTTCGGGAGGCCTGCCGCCGCGTCCAGAGCGGCCCGAAGCGATTCCGCTTCAGCTAGCGTCGAGAGGATTCTTGCCTTCATGCTGGCACCCCGTATAGACTCGATAGATACCCGCGCACGTTCACTCGCTCGGTCTCGGTGAGGTGCACGTTGCAGACTAGGACCGACCCGATCGCGCCATCCAGATAGAGCCCGCCCGAAGCGCCGACCCCGAGCGCCACCGCGTTCGTCAGGTTGCCGACGTTGCTCGCGCTGGCGATCGCTTCGCTGTGGGTCCCGATCTGGCACCGGATGTCAGTGCCGTCAAAACTCCACTCGACGAGCGAGTCCTCATTCAAGGCAAGCCCCGTCGCGACGGCCTCGCTGAGGCCGCTGTCCCAGTGGAAGCCGTGAGCCTCGTAGGTGCCCGCGTTGTCCTTTAGGTAGAGGCCCCACCACCCTGTGGCCACATCGGCGACCACGCCGTTGTTCAAGTAAGCGGTGGCATTGCTGCCGCTGACCGTGCGCGCCCGTAGGACAACGAACACATGGTAGGAAGCCGCCGAAATGAACTTCGAGAGGACGTCGCTCAGCAGGTAGTCGTCCACGCCGTCGAAACTCGGCGCGCTGAAGTCGTTGATGCCGACGCCCGCCGCGGGACGCTTGCCTGCGACGATCTGGGTGAAATCCAGGGTTCCGCCGGGGGTCTGGTCGCCCCAGTCCGAATACACCCCCGACACGGCGAACTGGTCGCGCTGGTCGAGCCAGAGTGTGAGTTTCGATCCGAGTTCCGCAGGGGTCCAGCCCAGCGCACGCTCCTGAACGATAAGGTCGATGCTGATCGTGACCACGAGGTCATTCGTGACGACCTGGTCGACCGTGAGAAAGAGGGACATCGCACCGCCGGCATTATCGGCAAGGCGGGTGTGCAGTAGAGACGGTGGATTCAAGCCGACCGAACTCTGTTGCACCGTCCCAATGATGCGGCCGCGGAAGAAGGCACCCGGATCCTCGTCGCTTGGTGCCACGGCGCGGGCGTCAACGCGAAAGGAACTGAAAGCCTTGAGGTCAGTGCCGGAGTGGAGGCGCACCACGAGCGTCCCTGTCCCCCACTGGGAGATGTCGACGTTCTGCACCAGAGGAAGGTTGGTGATCCGTGTTGCGGTCGGCAACGACGAGAAGTCGTAGTCGGTCCTCGCAAGCAGTGGGATGACTTGGTGACGCACGCGGCGGCCCTTCGCCTATTCCTTGAGCGACGCGTCGATGCTCAGCGTCGCGCTGAGGGCGCCAGCCGCGACTTGATTGGCCGTGAGGAAGATCGTGATCCAGGCACCGCAGTTCGCCGAGACGGCACCCAGCAGGAGGGTCGGAATATTGGCGGGGAGCAGGATCGCCGCGTCTGGAACGACGACCGACGCGACGGGAGTCGCCTTGTCGTAGAAGTCTTGGTTCGGATCCTCGTTCGTCGGCGCCGAAGCCAGAGCTTCGACCGTGAAATTGCTAAGGGATCCGGTGATGTCCGCGGCATGCACGCGTACCAGCAGGGTCACCTCGCGCGCGCCAGAGACATCGAGATCAGCGATCTTGATCTTGACGCTTTTGGTAGCTGTGAGATCGCTGTAGTCGTAGTTGGACCGCTCGAGGATCCGAATGATTCTTCCAGCCATGTTGAGCCTCCCTGGTTGTGATTACGTCGCGAAGGACGGGTCGGAGCACGCACAAGCCTCATGGATGACCAAGGCCATGAGCAACAGACGGCGTGTGTGGATAGCGTACGTGCAGCGTTGGTCACATTCGACTCTATGTTTTTGGCCACGTCAAGACCGAAGGAACGCAAATCGTACAGGCCGTGCATTTCAGGCAGTGTCCGGCTTCCGGACACTGCCTCGTCGCACGACGTCGGAATGCGTTGGGCAGCCGGAGGCCGACAGCAGTGCGGCGCTTTTCCTTCGAATTCGTACTAGCGCAACACTGTTGCCCGCAGGCGCCGCTCGACAGCCGCTCAAGGTCACACGGGAGGCGTGGGAGAACACCGGCACGCAGCGAGCGCCGCGTCTCCGGAACCGTGGTCAGGTCGCCGACGTTGCCGCGATGGACGGACGTCAGTGGCCGTGCCTATTCTCGGCGCAGCCGGGCGTATCCCCGTGGGAGTGGACCTTCGGGCACCCGGCGGCGCGGAGGTCAGGTCATGGCGAATCGACGTAGGATCGTAGTGGGCTCGCTCGTTGGGGCGGCGGCCATCCATCTCGTAATGCTCGCGTGCTCCGCGAACGCCCCCGCCCTCATGGGGACCTCTGACGGCGGTGGCCTCGACGCCGCCGGGAGCGATGTGGCGACCGTCGATGTCGGGCGCCTGGACATCGGCTCCGCGACCGACACCGGAGCAGCGACGTCCGACACTGGGCAGCAAGACGCGGGCTTCTTCGACACGCTCCTCGACGTCGTCCGCGACGTGATCGGCGATGTGGTTGATGCGGAGGTGCGGGACGCCCACGCTGGAGGCGACGCTGGAGCCGACGCCGGGACTGCCTGCGCCTGTCTGCCACCGCCCCCGACGTACACGTTCTCGGGGACCGCGGCCGGTCTACCGATCTTTGGCCCGAGCAGCGCGGCCCGTATCGACGTGCGGGCGCTCCCGCCAGGAATGGGACCCTTCGGGATGCCGGAGCCCGTCGTGCAGCTCACCGTCGAGTTCACGGCGTGGGTGTCTCGCACCCGCGGGCCTGCTGCCCCGACTGTCTATGCCACAGTCACCTGCACGGGCCTCCGCGCAGACGCCACGGGGCACGTCGTCGGCTCGTCGCAAGTCTCCTGCCGGATTCACAACAACGACTCGACGACAGCCGACAACGACAACGGCGCCAGTACCACCGCTACGCTGACGACCCTCAGCGCGACACAGATTGAGGTGCGGATCGCAGCGCTCACGTTCCCAATGCCCTTCAGCGGGAGTGGGATCGCCGGACCGCCCTTCACCAACCTCGTCTTCCGAGCCACGGACCCGAGCGGGCACTTCTTGGCGCCTCTCAGCGCATACGTACCGTAGGAGAGCCTGTCGGCCAATCCCCCCGCGCGGCTTTCAGCCTCGGCTCTTCCCTGACGGCGCTCCGTCCGGCGAACATGCCACGACTACGCTGAGACGCCGTTAGAGCGACGGCACGCGCGGCCCTAACCAGGGACGCGGCAGCGCTCAGCAATCACCTTGGAAACAGGGCAATTCTAGGGTCACGGCGCGCTCCTCGGGACGACGAATTCACAGAGGTTTTCGGCGCTCGACCGCAGGTTGCCTCGGTGCAAGTCATTGAAATCGCAGGAGGTTGTCGGCAGACGACCGTTTGCCGCATCCCTGCTAACCGCGGGAGTGTCAGGACCGGCGGTTGTCGACGGAAAATAGCGTCGGGACGAACCAGGTGAACCACGCTTGGGGGGGGAGGAGCGTGGCTCGAATTCGCCCCGACAGCGCGGGGGTACCCTTTTCAATGGCGGACTGCAAGCGCGGTGACATCCCCGCTCCGCACTTTTGGCCGTCAAGCGGCGACCAACCCGTGTTCGTCGTCAAGAGTCGAGCGCATGGGAGATGTCGGACGTTCGAGCAGTGTCAGAGTGGAGGGTTTTGGGATATTTTCGTAGAGCAGGGTGTTCGTTGGAGCCGTCGAGAGCAGAGAGATCGGCACCGTGCCTTCGAGTCGGCGGACGGCCTCGCGACGGCGGGTGTCGACGAGGTGAAGGTACCGGCGTGTCGTGTTGATGTCGCTGTGGCGCAGGAGCTCGGCGACCGTCGAGAGATCGGTGCCGAGGCTGAGGGTGAGGGTCGCCGCCGTGTGCCTCATCGTGTGAGGCGTGATGTGCTTCGCCGAGCCCATCTTCCGCCGGATGCGCGCGATCGTCGACTCGACGGCCCGGATAGAGAGCCGTGTGCCGCGCGCCGAGAGGAAGAGCGCCATCTCCTCGGAACGCTCGCCGCGTTCGTCGATCCACGCGCGAAGGAGCGTGGCCGCGGGACGGTTGAGCGGGAGATCGTGGACGGTCCCGCCCTTGCCCCGAACGGCGACGAGCGTCGCGCCTTCGAGATCCACCTGCTGGAGATCCAGGCCGACGGCCTCGTGAACGCGAAGCCCGACCTGCGAGAGCACCGCGACGAGCGCGAGGTTTCGCGAACGCGCGGGGGCCCGCGAGCACCTTGCGGTCACCTCGAAAAATCTCCCGAGCTCTGCGGCGGTCAGTACGGCTGGGTCTTGTGGAGCTTCGCGAACGAAGGGGATGCCTTCGGTGGGATCGATCATCCACCCGAGGTGACGGCGTGCGAACGCGACGAAGGACCGGATCGCGGCGAGGTCGAGGTTTCGAGCCGACGCCGCGCGTCGTGATCCGTCCCGCCGGGATCGCGCGAGGAACGCCTCGACATCCGCCGTCGTGAGCGGCTCCGGGTCCCCGCCACGGGACGAGAAGAGGGACGCCAAGATCGCCCCGTAGGTCTTGGCTGTGCGGGGAGCGCGGTGGTCCGAGAGTAGGGCCCGGACGAAGGCGTCGACGGAAGCGTGCATGCGCTGATGGTGAACCTCGCCACGGTACCGGGCGGGTGCGACCGCGGGAAGACTGCGGCCGCGACACGGCGACGAACACGGGTTGGTCGCACTGTCTCCCCCCGAAACCGCTCCCGTTCGAGCGATCACTTCCACCACAACGCGCCCCGAAAGGAGCGCGTTTGACGTTCACTCGGGGAACGGCGTGGTCGAAGCGACCGGCCGGGCAGGACGCACAGGGGAGTCCGTCATGCGCCAAATCGGCATCGCTACCGTCATCGTCTTCCTCGGTCTCATCGCAAGCGCCTGTGGCTGCACATCCGCTCCGCCAACGCCTTCGGACGCTGGCGAGGACACGTCCCCGGACGTGGACCTTCCGGCGGTTGACGACGTCTCACCTTCGATCGACGACGGCGCGCTCGAGGCCGGTGGTCTTGATGTCCCCGGCGTCGATGTGCCCGCGGCGGTCGACGTCCCGGCTTCCTGCACGACCAATGCGGCGTGCGCTGGGAGCGCCGAGGGCCCCGCGTGCGACACCGCCACGGGCCGCTGCGTGCCCTGTACGGCGACGAGCGACCTCTGCCCCGCGGGCCAGTACTGCGTGCCCGGGATGAACCGCTGCGCGCCTGGGTGCCGTGACGACCTCGCCTGCCGCGAGACCCGGGACGGCGGTGTGGTCGAGCGCCGCTGCAACCCCGATACGCGCGCTTGCGTCGACTGCCTCCGCGACGAGCAGTGCGCCGCGGGGAGCCTCTGCGTCGGAAACACCTGCGTCCCCGGCTGTACGGCGACGCGAGCATGTCCGTCGGGACAGACCTGCTGCGGAGGTGCGTGTGCCGACCCGCAGACGAGCACCGCGAACTGCGGCGCCTGCGACCGGCGCTGCACCATCACGAACGGCGTGCCGGTCTGTCGGAGCGGAGCCTGTGGGCTCGCGATGTGTACCGCTCCCTTCGCGGACTGCGACGGCAACGCGATGAACGGCTGCGAGACCAACACCGCCACCAGCGGGTCCCACTGCGGCGCCTGCGGCTCCGCCTGTGCCGCTCGTCCGAACAGCACTGTGAGCTGCGAGCTGGGGTCCTGCCGCTACTCCTGCGGGGCTGGCTTCGGTGACTGCGACGGAAACGCCGCGAACGGTTGCGAGACCGACCTCAGCACGACTCCGGCCCACTGCGGGATGTGCGGGCGCGAGTGCTCTCTCTCGAACGCCACAGCGGGCTGTGCGCTCGGGGCCTGCACGGTCGCTTCGTGCGCCCCTGGCTTCGGCAACTGCAACGGCAATGCGGCCGATGGCTGCGAGGTCGACGTGCGGACGAGCCTCGCAAACTGCGGCATGTGCGGCCGGGTCTGCACGCTCGCGAGCGCCTCCTCCGTGTGCTCGGCCGGGACCTGCGCGATCGGCACCTGCAACGCGGGCTACGGCAACTGCGACGGGGACCCGTCGAACGGCTGCGAGGCGAACCTCTCGACGCCCACGCACTGCGGCAGGTGCGGAGCAGCGTGCCCCACGCCGGCCGGACCTCACACCATCGCGCGCTGCACCTCGACGGGCGGGAGCGCCACCTGCGGCGTCCTCTGCGAGAGCGGCTGGCGCGACTGCGACGGGAACCTCACGAACGGCTGCGAGGTGACCGGGAGCTGCACCGTTGAACGCGCGCTGTTCTCCGACAACTTCATGACCGGCGCGGCCAACTGGATCCTCTCGAACAACGGAACCGCGGCGTTCGGGATGTCCTACGCGCAGGGGTACTGCCGCAATCCGTCCCATTGCTTCGGCTGTGCCGTGTGCATCGCCGCGTCCAGCTACTGCCCGAACCAGGCCACGGCAACGCTCCGCACGACGTTCGACTTCTCGCGCGTCGTGTCCGGGACGTACTCGTTCTATAGCCTTGGGAGTCCCGGGCCGTCGGACCGCTTCATCGTCGAGGCGTCGACCGATGGCGGCGGCACGTGGACCTCGCTTCCGACGCCGCTCCCGAGCGCGTGCTGCATCGACAGCAGCGCTTCGGCACAGAGGGTCGATCTCACGCCGCTCGCCGGAGCGCGCTCCGTCCAGTTCCGCTTCCTCTTCGACAACCAGTGCGACAGCGAGCGGTTCGGGACCACCTGGTACGTCGACGACGTGACCATCACCGCGCTTGAGCGGACGTACTGAGGGGCGCGCAATGCCCACCGTTCTCTGCAATCGCTGCGGAAGGCAGGCCCTCGCGAACCTGCCCGCGTGTCCGAGCTGCGGGGCGTCCGCATTCGCCTCGCCGGGCCAGATCGCACCGACGGCGCGCGATCCAGACCCGTCGAGCTGCTGCTCGGCCATCACGACGGGCGGGGTACTCCTCCTGCTCGTCCTCGCAGCAGGCGCCTGCCGCCGCCCGCCGCCTCCGCCCGAGCCCGTGATCGTGGGGCGCGTCCTGGACAACTTCTCACGCCCCATCCAGGGAGCGACCGCCTCGATTCGGGACACCGCCTTCCGGGTGCAGACGGACGCCCGCGGCACCTTCTCGCTGCCCTTCACGCCGGGCGCGTTTCACCTCGTGGTCGAGGCTCCCGGGTGCCTGCGCTGGGAGCGTGACCTCCAGATCGCCGTGCCGGCCCGGCACCCACTCGGGGACCGGGTGCTGCTCCGCCTGCCGGAGGCGGCGCCTTCGCTCGCGGTCGTCGCTGCGGTCGGTGGCTATCGGCCGCTCCCGCCAGTCACCCTCGAGCGCCGGGTGGTCACCCCAGCCGGAGGCAGCTTCTACAACCGCTGCGCCGAGTTCCATCTCACGGCGCCCATCGCGGCCCTTCGAGGCAGTTTCCTGTCGCTCTTCCTGCCGAACCGGAACGTCGGGCTCGTCGCACTTCAGGGCACCCTCGTGACGAGCGACGCGTTCCTCACGACCGCGACCTCGTGCCCGGGGGCACCGCGCCTCGTACCCGTCCGCCGTCGTGACATGGGTGAGCGCCAGCTCGTCGCGTTCGATGACCTCGCGGCCGGCACGTACTGCTTCATCCCCCTCCCGCGCATGCCGCCACAACAGCAGGCGATGCAGGAAGCGCATTGCTTCCGCTGGGAGCGGGTCGAGGGGCAGGGAGGCAATCCGGTCATGACCGACCCGCCGACCGAGAACGAGCCGATGGGGCAGACGGAGGCGGATGATCACTCCCCGAACGCGGGTGGGTCTCCCGTGAACTGTCCCCTGCGGAACGGGGTGATCCCCTGCACGGAGGAGTGCTACCGCGCCGATGCTCGGTGGCCCGACCCCGGCTCTCCTCAAGAATTTTTCGCGAGCGAGCGAGAAAGCGGAGAGTGCCACGTGCCGTAGCCAGCCGCCATCGCGAGCAGCGCCGCGGCGGATCATCTCGGACTCAAGGGCTTGCCTCGAACGCGGAGGAGAATCCCCTCATTCCTCCGGCCCGAAGCGGTGCTTGTGACACAGGGTGAACCACCCTACAGTCGGTCCACCAAGGATGGGATCCGGACTGAAGACCGCGCTCTTTGTCGACTTCGACAACATCTTCCTGTCGCTTCGGAACGAGGGCGGAGAGTCGATCGCGCTCCGGTTCGCGAATGATCCCGGCCGCTGGATCAAGTGGCTCGAGGCGACGGCCCTCCGGCACGACGACGAGGCGGGCCATGGGAAGCGCCGGACGCTCATCCGGAACTGCTACCTGAACCCCAGCCGCCACGGTCGCTTCCGCTCGGCCTTCACCTCGGCGGCCTTCCGGGTGATCGACTGCCCGAGTGTCACGATGCAGGGGAAGAACAGCGCCGACATCCATATGGTGATGGACATCCTCGACACGCTCGCGAACGTGACCCACATCGACGAGTTCATCATCTTCTCGGGCGACGCCGACTTCCGTCCCGTCCTTCTCCGTCTGCGCGCGTTCGATCGTCGCACCGTGATCCTCACGGTCGGGCCGAGTTCCGCCGCGTTCGAGGGCGCGAGCGACTACGTCATCCGTTCCGACGACTTCATCGAGAAGGGCCTGGGCTTCGCACCGATGCCCGCCCCGGAGGCGGCACCCCTTTCTTCGCCGCGGTCCATCGTGATCAAGTCCGCGGCGGTCGAGCGGCCGGGCCCGGGGGAGGGGCAACTGGTCCGTGAACCTCGGCTCGATGGGACGCCGCCCCTCCCATCCGCGGTCCTAGTTCAGGCGACCCACACGATTCCCTCCGGCGTTCCGATCGATCGCGATGCGGTCGGTGAGGAGATCCAGGGATTCGTCTCCCGGTCACCGGTGCCAGTCCCGCTCGCCCGCCTCGCGCACCACCTCGATCGGGTGCTGGGGGACATCCTTCGCGACTCGAACTGGCTCGGGTTCGGGAGTTTCAAGCGCTGCGTCGAGAGCTTCGCGGGCCCCCGGATCGCGGTCTCGTCCACGTCTGGAGGCCTCGTCTACGATCCTTCCCGGCATGAGCTGCCCGCGGCGGCGAAGGAAGAGAGCGCGGCTTCGGGGGTGATCGAGCGCGTGTCCCGGCAGACGGGCGCTCCGAGGAGGACGACCGAGGAGTACGCCTGCGTGTTCGAGGCCATCGACGCGGTCCTCGGGAAGGCGCCGTACCAGATCGTCGAGACCTCGCGGGCGGTCCGTGACGCGTGCGCCGAACGCGGTCACGCCGTCTCCCGGGGCGACGTGAGCTTCATCCTGAAGGGGATCTGGTATCGTCGGGCGTCGCTTCTCACCGGAGACGCGTCGACGCGGAATCCCGGGCGCCTCGCGGGCGCCTTCTGCGCGAACGTGCTCCAACTCTCGGACAACATGGAACTCGACCTCAGTGATGCCGAGCGGGACGAGGTCACCGCGTGGATCACGGGCGAATCGGTGGAGACGCTTGGGCGGCCGGGCGTTGCGCCTTCACCAGACGGGCAGGGAGAGTCGGTGTGATGGGTGGGCGACTCCGCCGGAGTGCCGAAGGCCCTCTCAAGAAAGCGCAGTGCGTCGATCTCCGGGACGGTGACCTCGCGCACTTCGCGCGTGGTACAGGCGATCACCCTCGTCGCCCACCAGGCGAACAAGGAACCCGACGTGCGCTTCGCCCGGGAGCAACTCGCCACGACGCTTGCCACTTTGACGGCACGAGTCGCGGCCTCCCCCCGCTCCCGCGGCCTGGAGATCCAGCGCTCTCCATTCATCGATGAGTTGGCGACTGGAGCCTCCCCACACGCTCTCGCTCCGACCCGACTTTGACAGTTCAGCTCGGTTCTAGAGGTACTGACCGCTTGAGTTCTCGATGTTTTCGATGCGCCGAGGCTCCAAAAACCTAGGCACACGACCCTGTGTGAAACCGTTGACGGGGCTGCTTCCGTCGGCGTAGCCACGAGGCATGTACCTGCGCACGACGAAGCGCCGCAACGCGGACGGATCGGAGGTCTGCTACTACCAGCTCGCCGACAACGTCTGGGACCCGCAGCGCAAGTGTTCCGTCGCCAAGGTCGTCTACAACTTCGGCCGGGGCGACGAGCTGGACGCCGAAAAGATGCGGCGGCTGGCGGGCAGCATCCTGCGGGTGTTCGGCGACCCGACGGAGCTCGCCGCAAGGAGCGACCTCCGCCTCCGGGACTCGTGGCCCTACGGCGGCGTCTACGTCCTCGAGCAGCTCTGGAAGGAGCTCGGGGTCGGCCCGCTCCTCGATCGCCTGCTCGGGGCGGGGCGCGTTCGTGCGCCCTACGAGCGGGCGCTGTTCGCGATGGTCGCCAACCGCGCCCTCGCCCCCTACTCGAAGCTCTACTGCTGGGAGCAGTGGCTCCGGGAGGAGGTGTTCCTCCCGGAGGGCGATACCATCGAGTTGCAACACCTCTATCGCTCGATGGACTTCTTCGAAGACCACAAGGCCGAGATCGAGAAGTCCATCTACTTCAAGATGGCCGACCTCATGAACGCCGACGTCGATCTGATCTTCTACGACACGACGTCACTGCACTTCGAGATCGATGAGCCCGACGAGGTGGACCTCGCCTCCCAGGGTCGCTCGTACGAGGCGCTGCGCAAACGTGGCCACTCCAAGAACGGGCGGGAGGACGCGCCACAGATCGTCGTCGGACTCGCGGTGACGCGCGAGGGCCTGCCGGTGCGATCGTGGGTGTTCCCCGGCAACACCACCGACGTGACGACCGTCGAGAAGGTCAAGGCCGACCTCCGCGGGTGGAAGCTCGGTCGCTGTGTCTTCGTGGGCGACGCGGGCATGAACTCGGAAGAGAACCGCAAGTCGCTCGGACTCGGGAATGGCAAGTACATCCTCGGAGCGAAGATGCGAGCGAACGACGAAGTGACCAAGGAGGTACTCGCTCGGCCCGGCCGCTACAAGGAAGTGAAGGACAACCTCCGAGTGAAGACGGTGGTCGTCGGCGACGGCGAGCGGCGCCGTCGGTACGTCGTCTGTCACAACCCCGACGAGGAGACGCGGCAGCGGGCGCACCGCGAGAAGGTGCTCGTGGAGCTGGCCGCGGAGCTCGAGACGCTGCAGGAGCGACCCGACGGCACCCACACGACTCGCGCTCACGAACTGCTGACGAGTGGCCGCTTCAAGCGATACCTGCGTCAGGTCGGCACGGGCGGTCTGGCGATCGACCGGGCGGCGGTGAAGGACGCGGAGCGGTACGACGGCAAGTGGGTGATCACCTCGAACGACGACACGCTGACGGCCGAGGATCTCGCGCTGGGCTACAAGCAACTGCTGCGCGTCGAGGCGTGCTGGCGGACGCTCAAGAGCGGGCTGCAGATGAGGCCCGTCTTCCACTACCGACCATGGCGGATCCAGGCGCACGTCGGCCTCGCCGTGCTCGCCCTGCTCCTCGAACGCATCGTGGAGATCCGAGCGGGGGACACCTGGCGCAACGTCCGG
>Ga0207969_100766_pt1 | contig 12387 bp, 2 predicted proteins | sample LakWasMet25_LOW6_2_FD_183869 | JGI IMG/M metagenome (GOLD analysis project Ga0207969, IMG submission 183869) | Freshwater sediment methanotrophic microbial communities from Lake Washington under simulated oxygen tension - Sediment Metagenome... | ecosystem: Environmental > Aquatic > Freshwater >... | reverse complement strand
CTCGTCGCCTAGAAAATAATGTTTCGGCAGCCAGCCCTCGCTTCTCCGTATGACTTGAATGTCCACGAAATCTTGTTGAATCAGCACATATTCCTGCAGGCTGGGGATATTAATATACGACATCAATTTGATGGTTTCGTCCGTTCTGCGCGTTGATCTCGATAAAACCTCGACAATAATGATAGGGGTTTCGGTGAAATAGGGTTCCGAATCGTCGAAATGGCAATCGACAGTCACGTCGGGATAATAAAAGTTGGAACCGACCCTCACCTTCATATCCGAGCCGAAAGGTTCGCAGGGCGTGGTTTCTAAATGATTGCCGAATTTTCTTAAAACATTGCCCGATATTCTTTCATGATTGGCGCTGGCCCCGGCCATGGCATAAACATGACCGTCGATCAATTCATGCTTGACTTCGCTAAGCGGTTCACCTTTCAAATAGTCTTCCGGGCTAATGAGTCCGGTATCTTTTGCCGCTAACATGTCATTCCTCCAAAATAGTTGTCGTGTTTCTTATTATAACGGGATTCGCTTTTTATCGAATTCTTCTCGCAAGTCGGCTTGATCGGCGGCGTAAGAATGCGGGGTCTACTTCTATGGATAACGTTGTGAGATGGAAGAAGTTGAATTTAAGATGTGGTGTTGTTACACTGAGACTAAGTATTAGTACTTATGCATATAACGAATTTTAATGTCTTTTTTATAAGACTTCATCATCAGTTTATAACGATACCCCGCTATCATTTTATTTCCGGCTTACTCCGCTCCGGCTCTACATTTCTGGCGGTACCGCCAGCATATACTTACGAAAGGAAGGGCTAAGCAATAGCATGAAAAGCATCTATCTGGTGGCAGGCCTACCGCGCAGCGGTTCGACCTTACTAATGAACATTCTCGGACAAAATCCGCGTTTTTATGTAACGCCTACGTCAGGAATTCTCGATATACTGGTGCAGGTGCGCAATGTTTGGGATAAGAATGAAGCATTTTGCGCCATGGACCGCAAGCATAGCGAGGCGACCAAACGGAATGTACTGAATGGCATTCTGCAAGCCTATTTTCAGCACACCGATAAAACCGTATGCTTTGATAAAAACCGTATTTGGCCCGAATATCTGGAAATGGCTTCCGCATTACTAGGGGGCGATGAGCGGATAAAAGTGATTGTCACTGTACGTGATTTACGTGACGTACTCGCATCTTTTGAGCGGGTGTTTCGCCACACCTCAGCATTAAGCCAGATACCCTTTGAGATGTCCGACCTTATTAAATCAAAGACCTCATTAGGGCGAATAGAGTTCTTATTAGATAACAGCCAAGTTGTCGGGCGTTCGTACAATGTCATTCGTGACGCAATAACTCGCGGTTGGCGAGAGCGCATGCATTTTGTTGAATACGATCAGCTCACCAAAAATCCGAAGAGCGTTCTGGAAGGTATTTATGATTTTCTAGGGGAAGCCGCGTTTTTACATGATTTCGAAAATGTCGAGCAAATTACCTTTGAAGATGATTTTTTTTACGGCTACAAAGACCTGCATGTTATACGGCAACAGGTAAGACCTCAGCCCCCGCAATGGACGAAGATATACGATCAACCGGTGCGAAATACCCGCGTCTGGAAAGATGTGGAAAAAGTTTCCCAGTTCTGGCGAGCCTATCTAGCGGGCGATGCGAGTGTGTCGGTAGCCGACACTATTATTAGCGTAAACAAAGATGAACCATCGAATATTGCTAAAGCCGATGAAAACCGGCAAGCAGATAATAGCGTATTCCAATAATTTTAAGTGCTGTCACAAGCTGTCAGCAACAATCCGGAGACCATCAACATGAAATTTATCAGAAACCTACCTAAAGCAAAAACAGGCAAAATAAATTCAAGTCAGTCGGCTCCGGCAAGCTACAGCGACCTGCATTATAAACCCCGCCGAACCATGATGGCGCTGGAGCCGAGGCTCATGTTCGACGGCGCGGCGGCGGAAACAGCCGCGGATGTCGTGGCCGACGATCCCAAACCCCCGGTGCAGGATGCCGCCGCGGATGTCGCCAAACTCGTCGAAGCCGCGGCTGACGTTGTGCCGCCCGCGGTTGAGCCACCACGCAACGACATCTACTTTATCGACCCGAATATAGGCGACATCCAAAGCATCATTGCCGCATTGCCTGCAACCGCAGAATATCATGTGCTGGACGGCGGCAGTGACGGCGTCGCCCAAATCACCGCCATTCTGAAGGACAAGCAAAATATCGATGCCATCCAGATCGTTTCCGAAGGCGGCACCGGTCATTTCGTGTTAGGCACCGACGTGCTATGGAACGAAACCTTGGACTATTACGCCCCGTCGATAGCCGGCTGGGGTCATGCGTTAAAGCCTGGCGGCGATATTTTGCTTTACGGCTGCGATCTTGCCGCATCCGCCGAAGGTAAAATGCTGGTCGATAATATTGCCCGCTTGACCGGCGCGGATGTTGCCGCCTCTACCGATTTAACAGGGGCGGCTAATCTGGGCGGGGATTGGCAGTTGGAATATCAAACGGGCGGCATAACCGCTTCCGCACTCAATGCGGTTGGTTTCCAGGACACCTTGGCAACCATCAAGGTCACGACTTTGGCAAACACTGGCGCGGGTTCGCTACGTGCCGCCGTTACGTCCGCTATTGGTAATGGCGCGGACACCATCGTGTTCGACCCCAGCCTGTTTGCCGACGGCGCAATGCACACCATCACTCTGACCGCCGCCGTCGGCCAAGGTGAAATGGATATTTCCGGCAACGGCAACACCGACGATATCACCATCCTCGGCCCCGGCGCCGACCGGCTGACCATCGACGGCAACAATGTGTCGCGGATATTCGCGGCTTACAATTCGACGGGAGCCCCTTCAACTGCAAACACATCCGCAGCAACGCTTTCAGGAATGACGCTAACCAACGGGGTCGACAATACGTATGGCGGCGCGATTCGTTCCTCTTATGCGGGTAGTCTTACGCTGGACCACATGATCGTCAAAAATTCCACTGCTTCTAATGGTAAAGGCGGTGGGATTTATTTCAGTGATTCCACGGGGGGGCTGTCGATCAGAAATTCGATGATTTACGGCAATAGCGCTAATGGGACAGGAGGTGGTGTATTTGCAATGACCTCTAGCATCGGCATCACCATCACCATCGAAGATTCCGCCATATTCAACAACAGCAGTACAGGCAGCAATAGTAGTGGTGGCTACTACGGCGGTGGAGCCTATTTAAGACTCGGAGCTGGTGGTACGGCTACCCTTTCCAATGTGACCTTTTATAGCAATACTATTAGCGATGGCGGCGGCAGCGGCGTGGCTATACGCGAAGGTTCGGCCACAGTCCGTAATTCGACCTTCATGAGCAACAGCGCAACTAGCGATAGGGCTACCATATCGGGTGCGCTTTTTAATAGAGACGGGCCTGTTACCCTGTCTAACAATATTTTTTCCGGCAATACCGCCAGCGGTGGCGGGAATACCAAAGACTTGTTCACAACCGAGGGTTCAATTACCGGCAGTTATAATATTTTCCAAGAACAAAATGTCGGGGCCGGTGGGAGCAGTACCCTATCAGGCACAGTTGCGGGAGCCCCCCTCAATCTGGGCACATTCGGCTTCCATGGCGGTTTCGTTAAAACAATGTCTATTTCGACAGGTAGTTCAGCCATTGCTGCCGGGTCAACTACCGGCGCTCCCACCACCGATGCCCGAGGCTATGTGCGAGGCGCGAGCATCGACATCGGTGCTTACGAATACAGCGACGATAGCACCTTCGACTTTAAAGGCCTGCTTTTCCCTGCCAATGGCTTTACCAATGTACCGTCGGACAATAATCTGGTCATCGACTTCGGCCAGGCGGTCACTGCGGTGACCGGCAAGAATATCGTCATTAAAAAGTCGTCGGATAACAGCGTTTTTGAAACCATCGCTGCTGACGATACCGGCAAAGTTACCATCGGCGCCGGATTGAACGGCAATTCAAAAGTCACCATCAACCCGGCAGGGACGTTTGCTTCCTTGACCGGGTATTACGTTTTGATCGACTCGGGCGCGTTCATTGATGGCGCGTCCAAGACATTTAACGGGATTACGAGCTCCGCAATCTGGGCTTTCACCTCAATTCTTGCCGCCGACAGCACCCCGCCGACAGTCGCGTCGGTGACCGTGCCATCCAACAGCACCTATAAGAGCGGGGATACGCTGAGTTTCACGGTCAACACCAGCGAGGCGGTGACGGTGACAACCAACGGCGGCGCCAATCCGCCCCGGCTGGTCTTGGACATCGGTGGCACTACCAAATACGCCACTTACGCCTCGGGCAGCGGCACCACGGCGCTGGTATTCAGCTATTCGGTCGAATCCGGCTTGACCGATACTGACGGTATCCAGGTTTCGTCGCTTGATCTCAATACCTCCGGTACGTTGAAAGATGCTGCCGGCAATAACATGACCTTGACGCTGAACAGTGTCGGCGCCACTACAGCCGTACTGGTGGACTCGGTTGCGCCTGCTGTTACCGGGGTCACCGTACCGGCCAACGCCACCTACAAGCTCAGCGACACCCTCGACTTCACGGTCAACTTCGGTGAAAACATTACTATGGTGGGATCCGCCTCGACACTGGGGTTGACGCTGGATACCGGCGGCTCGGTAACGGCGGCTTATCAGTCCAAAACCGCCAACTCGGTAACCTACCGTTACACCGTTCAGAGCGGAAATCTCGACAGCAACGGTATCGCGGTGGGAGCGATCACTCTCAATACCGACACAATCAAGGATGCCGCCGGCAACAATGCCAACCTGACGCTCAATAGCGTCGGCGCTACTACCGGCGTGCTGGTGGATGGCGTCGTGCCCAGCGTGTCGACCATTAATCGCGTGGGAAGCAGCCTGACCAACGCCACTACCCTGAATTACACGGTCACGTTTACCGAGAACGTTACCGGTGTGGATGTCAGCGATTTCACCCTGACAGCTACCGGGACCGTGGCTGGCACCATTGCTTCGGTGACACCAGTAGACGGCAGCACCTACACGGTCACGGTTAACAGCATAACGGGAGGTGGCACCCTGCGATTGGATCTGAAAAGCGCCGGTACGGGCATTGCCGACACACCGGGCAACGCGATTTCTTCGGGTTTCACATCCGGGCAGACCTATACATTGGACACCACCGCGCCCTCCGCGCCATCAACGCCGGACATGACGGCGGGAACCGACAGCGGCGGTTCCAACACCGACAATATCACCAAGATCACTACGCCGACCTTCATCGGCACTGCGGAAGCGGGGGCTTCTGTCACCCTTTATGATACTGACGGCACCACCCCCCTCGGAACTGCCACTGCTGACGGTTCAGGTAACTGGAGCATTACCAGTTCGATTCTCTCGGCAGGCAGTCATACGCTGACCGCCAAAGCGACCGACGCGGCGGGTAATGTATCATTGGCGTCGACCAGTCTACCGGTCGTCATCGATACAACCAATCCGGCCATCACCATCAATAACGGCACGCCCTTTGCCTATACCGAGAACGGTTCGGCCGCCGCGCTGGATGCCACGGCGACGCTAACCGAAGCCGGTTCGCCCGGCTCGTCGGTGCTGACCGTGCAAATCACCGCCAACAACGAGGCTGCCGATACCCTGTCGCTGGCGACCGGCACCAGCACTGGCATCAATATCGATGGTTCCAATAATCTGCGCTCCGATACCACGAATATCGGCACGGTGACCGCCTCCAGCATCACCAGCGGCACCACCTGGACCCTCACTTTCCTTTCCAGCGCCACGCAGCAGAATATCCAGGACACCATCGCCGCCATCCGTTATCACAACACCTCGGACAATCCCGGCACGTCGAACCGCACGGTCAGCTTCAACCTGACCGACGGGGCGGGGAACGCTGCCATAGCGGCGATACGCACCGTGGCGGTGACGGCGGTCAACGACGCGCCGACCGCCATCGCGCTATCGGCCAATACTGTGTCCACCTACGACAGCGGCAGCGACGTCACGATCGGCTCCCTGAGCCGTACCGACGTTGACGGCGGCGGACCGACCTATTCGATCGTGTCGGTCAACACCGACACCTCGGGGGCCACTTACAGCCTGTTCAATATTAGCGCCCTCACGTTGCGGGCGGCCAACCCATCCACGACCACTCCCGGCGATTACACGGTGGTGGTTCGGGTGAACGACGGCGACAACAACTACGATCAGAGCTTTACTGTCACCGTTAGCAATACGCTGATCGTTACCACCAACGACGATACGGGAGCCAACAACACCAGCGACGGCTCTTATTCCACGGACTTGGCCGACGGCGCTCCCGCCGGATTGAGTCTGCGCGAGGCGGTGGCGCTCGCCAACGTCAGCGGCGGCACCATCGGTTTTGCCTCGGGCCTCACCGGACAGACCATTGCACTGGGCAGCGACATCGCCCTTTCAGAAAATATCATCTTCGATGTCGACACGGTCGGAACGCTGACCATCAGCGGCAATATCTCCATCGCCGGTGGTAAGACGCTGACCGTCACCAACAATACGGGCGATTCGCTGACCCTGTCGGGAGCCATCAGCGGGGCCGGCGGCCTGACTAAAATAGGGGCCGGCAAGCTGACGCTGTCGAGCACCAGCAATTCCACAGGTTTCAGCGGCGATATTACGGTGTCGGGGGGCAACCTCGCCGTCGACGCCGACAGTAACCTGTCGACGGGTACGCTGACGCTGGACGGCGGAACGCTGAATGTTGTCACCAACAGCACGACCTTTACCATCGATAACGGCATCACCTTGGGAGCAAGCGGCGGCGGAGTTTTCCTCACCGCCAACCAGTCTCTCACGCTGTCGGGCGTTATCACCGGAAACGGCGCATTGAGCAAGACCGGTAGCGGAACGCTGACCCTGTCGGGCGCCAACGACTATTCCGGCGGCACGACAATCAACGGAACTAAGGGCATTTTCGTAACGGACGGCTCCAATCTGGGCACAGGCACAGTGACTCTCTATACGAAATTGGCGATCACCGGCACCGGCACCATCACCAACGCTATCTTAGTGGGCAATTCGGGATCGGCCACAATCGACAATGCTAACGCCGTTACTCTGTCCGGCGCGCTGTCGGGTTCGGAGACGCTGACCAAGGCCGGGGCCGGCACACTGACGCTGTCCGGCACCAACACTCACACCGGCGCGGTCACCGTGTCGGCCGGCGGGTTGACGCTGGTGGGCGGCAGCAGCATCGGCGACAGCAGTGCGGTGACTGTGGACAGCGGCGCCACTCTGACCCTGAACGGCGGCAACGAAACCATCGGCTCGCTGGCCGGCGCCGGCAACGTCGTTCTGAATTACAGGTTGACGGCGGGCGGCGACAACACCAGCACCACCTTTTCCGGCGTGATCTCCGGCAGCGGCAACGGTCTGACCAAGACCGGCTCCGGCACGCTGACGCTGACGGGCGCCAACACCTATACCGGTTCCACCACCGTATCGGCGGGCGGCCTGACTCTGAGCGGCGGCTCCGCGATCCATGACAGCAGCGCGGTCACTGTAGCTTCCGGCGCAACGCTTACCCTGTCGGCCAGCGAAACCATCGGTTCTTTGGCCGGCGCCGGTGGCGTGGCGTTGGGCGCGAACACCCTGACCTTGGGCGGGAACGGCACGTCAACCGAAGTCACGGGCGTAATCTCGGGCGCCGGCAATCTGACGAAGACCGGCTCCGGCACTTTGACGCTGTCTGGAACCAATACTTATAGCGGAACCACTTCGGTGACATCAGGCACGTTGCGCATTTCTTCGGCCGGTAATCTAAGTATCGGCACGTTGACGATGGGAGCGAGTACAACGCTTGATATTACAGGCGCTACTACATTAACCAACAACGTGACGTTGAGCGGAGCGACAACGATTTCCAATAGCGCGGCGGTCACGTTGTCGGGCGCGATCGGCGGCGCCAATAACTTGACTAAGAGCGGCACAGGCACTTTAACTTTGTCCGGCACCAATACGCATAGCGGCACGACAACTGTTTCGGCGGGCATTTTATCGGTCACCGGGGCATTAAACGCAACCACTGGCGTTACGGTTGCTTCCGGGGCAACCTTGGGCGGTACTGGCAGTATCTTTGCAACCTCCTCCACGAATACGCTGACAATCAACAGTGGCGGCACATTGGCGCCCGGCGTTTCCGGTCCCGGTACGTTGACTGTCAACGGCAATCTGGCTATCGCCGGTACTTTGTCGGCCAGCATCAACGGTACGACTGCCGGTTCGGGTTACGATCAGGTTGTGGTGAAAGGCACGGTCGATCTGGCCGGTGCGACTTTATCGACCACTCTAGGATTCACTCCGTCACTTAACGACAGTTTTAGGCTGATCGACAACGACAGCACCGATCTTATTACCGGAACTTTCAGCGGATTGGCTGAAGGCGCTATGAGTGGCGCGCTTCAGGCTAGTTATGTGGGCGGCACCAACAATGATATGACACTGACTTTAATTAATAATGCGCCTACCGGTGTCGGTAATCTGACGTTGGCGGCGGTTAACGAAGACACAGCCGACCCGGCCGGCACCGCTATCAGCGTTTTAACCGGCTATAGTTTCCAAGATACGGATAGCGGCGCCACCAGTCCCGGTATTTTGGTAGTGGGTAACACCGCCAACGCAGCTACGGAAGGCGTCTGGCAATACAGCAGCGATAGCGGCGCCAACTGGAAAGCCATCGGCACGGTTGCAGACGGCGCCACCGCCTTGGCTTTGGCTAATGCCGCCCAACTGCGATTTGTTCCGGCGGCTAACTACAACGGTACGCCACCGGCCTTGTCGGTACGAGCTCTGGACAACACCTATGTGGCTGCTTTCAGTACCACGACTGGCGGCACTGAAACCCGAGTTAACGCCGACAGCTCAGCCAATGGCAACGCTACGGCTGTTTCCGGCAACCTCAACACCATCGGCACCAGTATCACGGCGGTTAATGATATTCCTGCCTTTACCAAGGGTGGCGACCAGCTTGTCAATGAAGATGCCGGTGCACAAACGGTCAGCAATTGGGCGACCGGCCTCAGCACAGGTCCGGCTGATGAAAGCGGACAAACGCTGAGCTTTACTACCAGCAATAACAACAACGCCTTGTTCAGCGTGCAGCCGAGTATCGACAGCAACGGCAACCTGACCTACACACCGGCGGCCAATGCTAACGGCACGGCGACAGTCACTGTGTCTATTAAAGATAGCGGCGGCACGGCTAGTGGCGGTGTCGATACCAGCGCCAGCCAGACTTTCACCATCACGGTGAATCCGGTTAACGATACGCCTGCTTTTACCAAGGGTGCGGATCAGACCGTCAATGAAGATGCCGGTGCGCAAACGGTCAGCAATTGGGCGACCGGTCTCAGCACAGGTCCGGCTGATGAAAGTGGCCAAACCTTAAGCTTTACCGCCAGTAATAACAACAACGCGTTGTTCAGCGTACAGCCGAGCATCGACAGCAACGGCAACCTGACCTACACCCCGGCGGCCAATGCTAATGGCACAGCGACAGTCACTGTGTTTATTAAAGATAGCGGCGGCACGGCTAATGGCGGTGTTGACACCAGCGCCAGCCAGACTTTCACCATCACGGTGAATCCGGTTAACGATACGCCTGCTTTTACCAAGGGCGCTGATCAGACCGTCAATGAAGATGCCGGCGCGCAAACGGTCAGCAATTGGGCGACCGGTCTCAGTAAAGGCCCGGCTGATGAAAATAGCCAAACCTTAAGCTTTACTGCCAGCAACAGCAACAACGCGTTGTTCAGCGTCCAGCCGACTATCGACAGCAACGGCAACCTGACTTACACCCCGGCGGCCAATGCCAGCGGTACCGCGACAGTCACGGTGTCGATCAAGGACAGCGGCGGTACGGTCAATGGCGGCGTCGATACCAGCGCCAGCCAGACCTTCACCATCACGGTGAATCCGGTCAACGACGCTCCCGACTTTACCAAGGGCGCTGATCAAACCGTCAACGAAGATGCCGGTGCGCAAACGGTGGCGGGCTGGGCGACCGGTCTTAGCACAGGCCCGGCCGACGAAAGCGGCCAAAGCCTGAGCTTTACCACCGGCAATAACAACAACGCCTTGTTCAGCGTGCAACCGAGCATCGACAGCAACGGCAACCTGAGCTACACCCCGGCGGCCAATGCCAGCGGCACCGCGACAGTCACCGTGTCGATCAAGGATAACGGCGGCACAGCCAATGGCGGCGTCGATACCGGCGCCACTCAGACCTTCACCATCACGGTGAATCCGGTTAACGATGCGCCTGCCTTCACCAAGGGCGCCGACCAGACCGTCAACGAAGATGCCGGTGCGCAAACGGTGGCGGGCTGGGCGACCGGTCTTAGCACAGGCCCGGCCGACGAAAGCGGCCAAAGCCTGAGCTTTACCACCGGCAATAACAACAACGCCTTGTTCAGCGTGCAACCGAGCATCGACAGCAACGGCAACCTGAGCTACACCCCGGCGGCCAATGCCAGCGGCACCGCGACAGTCACCGTGTCGATCAAGGATAACGGCGGCACAGCCAATGGCGGCGTCGATACCGGCGCCACTCAGACCTTCACCATCACGGTGAATCCGGTTAACGATGCGCCTGCCTTCACCAAGGGCGCCGACCAGACCGTCAACGAAGATGCCGGTGCGCAAACGGTGGCGGGCTGGGCGACCGGTCTTAGCACCGGCCCGGCCGACGAAAGCGGCCAAAGCCTGAGCTTTACCACCGGCAATAACAACAACGCCTTGTTCAGCGTACAGCCGACTATCGACAGCAACGGCAACCTGAACTACACCCCGGCGGCCAATGCCAGCGGCACGGCGACAGTCACCGTGTCGATCAAGGATAACGGCGGCACAGCCAATGGCGGCGTCGATACCGGCGCCACTCAGACCTTCACCATCACGGTGAATCCGGTTAACGATCTGCCTACCGGTACGGTAACCATCAACGGTACGCCTCTTGTCGGAACCACTCTGTCTGCCGCCAATACGCTGGCGGATGTTGACGGCTTGGGCACGATCAGTTATCAGTGGCAAGCAGGCGGTGTTGACATCACTGGCGCAACCGGTAGCAGCTATGTTTTGACTGATGCCGAAGTCGGCAAGACCATTACGGTGGTCGCCCGTTCCCTTGATGCACAAGGTACGGCGGAAAGTGTAGCCAGTGTGGCAACGGCCCAAGTGAGGGCTTCAACGGTAATTAATCTCACTCAACAATCCGGTAATTCGGATAACAAGCCCAGTTCAGAAACCGGAGAGGGCAATAACACCAATACCAATACCAATACCAATACCAATACCAATACCAATACCAATACAGGTAACAACACCGGTACCGGCACTGGTAATAATAGCAACAACACCGGCCAGAATAGCAATTTAAGTGATGCGCATGGTTCGGACAGCAGCAATATCAATGATTCCGGTAATAACAGTTCGGGTAATAATAACTTCGGCAATTCCGGATCCAGCCCTAATCAGACCATCGTTGTCGATATGAAATTGAGTGTCGATTCACGAGGCAGCGGCACATCCGGCGGCACCATTAACCTGCCGACCAGCGCCTTTACCGGGCTGAATACGTCCGGGACGATTACGATTACCGCTGCGCAGTCTAGCGGACAAAGCTTGCCGTCGTTTATCAGTGTTAACCCCAGCACCGGGGCGGTTACGGTAAAAGAAGGTGCTGTTGTGACCAGTCCTATAACGGTGAAGGTCACTATCAGAGACAGTCAGGGTAAGCAGGTGGTTGTTTTGGTCAAGGTGCAGCCGCAAAAGGGCAGAGCGCAGCAGCAAAATCAGGAGCAAGAAGGTGATCAGCAGCCTGATGATGGTGAAAGGAATCAGCGGGATAATTCCCACGGACAGGAAAGGGGACAAAACCAACGAAGCCAAGCAGAGCAGCTCGACAAACAACTGGCTCACGCAGGCAAACCCAGCTTGACCCAACAGTTGCAGAGGGTGGGCAGTAAAGGCGTTGAGCTTCAGCGGCAAACATTGCTGGATAGTCTGGCAAGCCTGGTTGGCGAGGATAAGGATGCCGCATGAGATATACTATAAAAAATGGGAACTTAAATAACGCATACCTTTCGCGTAAGGGGCGGCCGATCGGTTGTCCCCTTAACGAGGTTATGTTTTTAACCTGATGGCAGTAAAAACAAGGCGGGGAGAGCCGCCTGTAATTCTTTCAACATAATTTTAATAAAAAATCATCATGAACTATCCAGCCCCTCAGTTTATCGCCGGTCTTTCCGGTATTGTTTTGTTAGCCGGTTGCGCCATCATGCCGGAACCCATTACTCAAGTTGAACAAAAGACATCGCTTGATGCCGAT
>Ga0207969_100764_pt1 | contig 12403 bp, 9 predicted proteins | sample LakWasMet25_LOW6_2_FD_183869 | JGI IMG/M metagenome (GOLD analysis project Ga0207969, IMG submission 183869) | Freshwater sediment methanotrophic microbial communities from Lake Washington under simulated oxygen tension - Sediment Metagenome... | ecosystem: Environmental > Aquatic > Freshwater >... | reverse complement strand
CTCCGTCGACACCGAAGACCGCCGGGGCCCGGACGTCTTCACCGTGTGGTGCGTGCTCGCCAGCGGCCATCAGCCCGCCGAGGCCCGCGAGGTGATCTACCGCCAGCTCGAGTCCATCGCCCGCCAGGGCATCACGGCGCAGGAGCTCGACAAGGCCCGCAACCTCTTCCGCCGCGCCTTCGTCTTCGGCCTGCAGAGCAACCTCGCCCGCGCCCGCAGGCTCGCCGAGTTCGAGCTCTACGACGGCAACGCGGCCCTGCTGCGCACCGAGCTCGACCGCTACCTCGCGGTGAGCGCCGCCGACGTGCAGCGCGTCGCCGGGCAGTACTTCCGCCCTGAGAACCGCACCGTGCTCGACGTGATCCCTCGTCGCGCCGCCCCGGCCGCGCCCCCCAGCCCCGCTGCCGCCCCCGCAGCGCCCGCCACCACGCCCGCCCGCCGCTGATCGAACGAGGAACCACCCGATGCGCCGACTTCCCTTCGCCCTCGCCCTCGTGCTCGCCGCCTGCCGCAGCACCCCGACCCCCGCGCCCGTCGCCCCGACCCCCACGCCCGTCGCCGCGGCCGATGCGGGCGCCCCGGAGGCCGCTCCCCCGCGCGTCGCGGTGCCCACGCCGGGCCCCGCGCGCGACGTACACCTTCCCCCGGTGCGCGCCACCACGCTGGCCAACGGGCTCGCGGTGCAGCTCGTCGAGTACCACACGCTGCCGGTGCTCCACCTGCGGCTCGTGGTGGGCGCCGGCTCCGCCACCGACCCGGCCAACCTGCCGGGCCTCGCCTCGCTCACCGGCGACATGCTCCGGGAGGGCACGACCACCCGGTCGAGCGCCCAGATCGCCGAGGCCATCGAGTTCGTAGGCGGCAGCATCAGCGTGTCGACCAGCGCCGACGTGACGGTGCTCTCCGTCTCGGTGCTCCGAGACCACGCGGAGACGGCCCTCAACCTCCTCGCGGACGTGGTCGGGCGGCCGACCTTCCCGCAGGTCGAGATCAACAAGCTCAAGCGCCGCGAGACCGACCGGCTGCAGCAGTCGCGCAACGACCCCGGATGGCTCACCCAGCGGGCCTTCTACCAGGGCCTCTACGGCGAGGGGCACCCCTACGGCCATATCGACACCACCACGCAGGCGCTGGCCCGCCTCACTCGCGCCGACCTCGTCGCCTACCACCGCGCCCGCTATGTGTCGGGCAACATGTTCCTGACGGTGGTGGGCGACGTGCAGCCCGCGGCCTTCGACACGCTGCTCGGCCGCACCCTCGGAACCCTTCGCCGAGGCACCGCGCCGGCGACCCCCATCGCGGCCGCCCCAGCCGCCGCCGCGCGACAGATCGTGCTGGTCGACCGGCCCGAGTCCGCGCAGAGCGTGATCCGCATCGGCAACGTGTCGCTGCGCCGCGCCGACCCCGACTGGGTGCCCTTCTCGGTGGCCAACCAGCTCCTCGGCGGCGGCGTCTCGTCGCGGCTCTTCATGGACCTCCGCGAGCTCCGCTCGCTCTCCTACGGCGTCTACGCCCGCATGGGCGCGAACGTCGGCGAGAGCCAGTGGTTCGCCGGCGGCCAGGTGCGCACCGCCGTCACCGGCGACGCCCTCCACGCCCTCTTCCGCCACCTCGAGTGCCTCACCACCGAGCCCGCGCCGGAGCCCGAGCTGGCCATGACCCGCTCGTACCTCACCGACAGCTTCGCGCTCTCCATCGAGACCCCCGGCAACGTCGCCGACCTCATCTCGGGGATGCGCATCTACGGCCTCCCGGCGGACTACTACGACACCCTCCGCGCCCGGGTGACCGCGGTCGACGCCGCCGCCTCGCTCGCCACCGCGAGGCGCTACATCCGCCCCGACCGCTCGCTGGTCGTGGTCGTCGGGACGGCCTCCGCGCCCGTCGAGGTCGGTGCCCCCTGCGCGGCCTCCGCGGCCCTCCCGGCGGACGCCACCTTCGCCCAGCAGCTCCAGGCCTGCCAGGCCCGCGCGGAGGGCGCTCCTCGCCGCGAGGCGCAGCCCCTCCAGGAGGTGCTCCGCACCTTCGGCCCGGTGCGCGTCGTCGACCTCGACGGCCGCCTGGTGAGGGAGCTCACCGCGACCGCCCCGAGCGCCCCGCCGATCCGCGCCCGCTGCGAGGAGCTGTCGACCCCGGCGCTCCAGGCCGTGGCGCACTCCGGCCAGCACTGACCCCTTTACATCCCCACTGGACGAACCCCGCCCGCGGGGGTTCTGCTCCGCCCACGATGCAGACTCCCTGGCTGGCGCGCTTCTCGGGTCGTACCGCGGGCCTCGGGCTCTTCGTCGCCGCGCTCCTCTCCGCCGCGACCATCGCCTCCCTCCGAGGCCCCAAGGGCTGGCCCATGGCCTCCATCGCCCTCGGGATCGCTTGGGCGCTCGGCGTCTGGTGCTCCCGTCCCGACCCTGACGGCGCCGAGGCCCCCGCCCGCTCTCCGATCGCGGCGGTGCTGCTGCTGTCCGCGACGACCTTCTTCACCGCCTGGCACTCGCAGCCCACGGTCACCGTCAACGACGGCTACGGCTGGGACGGCCTCCAGTACCACGCGATCTATCAGTTCATCGGCACCGGGGAGCTCACCCAGCGCCCGATCTTCCCCTTCCATCAGCGCCTCGGCGTACCCGCCATCGCGTCCTTCCTCCCGCTCCCCGAGCGCTCGGCCTTCCTGGTCCTGGGCTTCGCCTTCTACGCCGCGGCGCTCGGCCTTCTCGCCCGCTTCTGGCTCGCGCGCCGCAGCCTTCGCGCCGACCTCGTCGTCGCCGCCTGCGGCTGGCTCTGCCTCCACTGGATCTCCCCCCTCCGCGCGGGCGTCTGCTACCCGATCAACATCGACGCCTCGACCCTCTTCTTCGACGCCGCCTTCTTCGCGATGCTCTGGTCGCCGCGCCTGGTCCGGCTGCTCCCGCTGGTCGCGCTCGTCGCCGCGCTCTTCAAGGAGTCCGCGCTCCTCACCGCCGGGCTCTGGCTCGCCTCCACCGCCGTCCTCTCCGTCGTCCGCGAAGGACCTCGCCGCGACGCCCTCCGCCGCCGCCTGCCGGTGCTTCTCGCCGCCGTGCTCGCGGCCCTCCTCGCCAAGACCCTCGCCGGCTCGCTCATCACCCCGCGCCTTCTGGTCACCGAGTCCAGCGCCGCCACGCTCGCCCGGTGGATCCAGACCCGCGCCGACCACCCCCTCCAGCTCGTGCGCCTGCTCTCGACCTTCGTGAACGCCTACGGCGGCTGGCTCCTCGTCCCCCTCGCGGCCCTCTCCGCGAGGCCCTCCGCCGCCTCGGAGGCCCCCTCCGACGACGACCTCGACGACGGCCACCTCCTGCTCTGGCTCGCCCTCTGGATCGGCGTCACCTTCATCTCCGGCAGCGACCTCTCCCGCTTCGCCTGGCAGGCCGCGCCGGTGGCCTTCACCCTCGCGCTCTCCACGCTGCAGCGCCGCGCGCCGGGCAGCGCGCTCGCCCTCACGCTGACCAGCCTCGGCTTCGTGAGGCTCTTCACCGCGGTGCCTTCCCCCTCCGAGGGGCACCTGATGCCGGCCGACGATTACGAGGGCGCGTATTCCTGGATGATGGAGACCGCCCACTACTCGCTGGTCGCGGCGTGGGCGGTCTTCGGGGTGGTCTACTGGCTGGTGGCCGAGCGGGTGCTCTCCCGTCCGAGAGAGCCTCGCGGCTGAGAGCCCGCGCCGCGGTTCACTTCCGCTTGGCGAAGGCCTCTGCGAAGGTCGTGTCGTAGGCGCCCGCGCCGAACTCCTCGGACTTCAGCACCGCCTTGAGGAAGGCCAGGTTGGTCACCAGCGGGGCGACCTCCACCCCTGCGAGGCCTTCGCCCAGCTTCGCGATCGCCTCGGAGCGCGTCGGGGCGTGGGCGATGAGCTTCGCGATCATCGGGTCGTAGTAGGGCGTCACCTTCCCCGGGGCGCGCACGCCCGCGTCGATGCGCAGCGAGCCCTCCTGCTCGGCGGGCCAGTTGAGCGTAGTGACGTCTCCGGGCTTCGGGATGAAGCCCTTCGCAGGGTCCTCCGCGTAGAGTCTGGCCTCGATGGCGTGGCCGCTCGGCGACACCGCTCGCATCGACGGCGGCAGCGGCTCTCCGAGGGCGACGCGGAGCTGCCACTCGACCAGGTCGAGGCCCGTCACCATCTCGGTCACCGGGTGCTCCACCTGGATGCGGCAGTTGACCTCCAGGAAGTAGAACTCCTTGCGAGACTCGTCCCAGATGAACTCGCAGGTGCCCGCGCCCACGTACTTCGCCGCGCGCCCGATGCGCACCGCGGCGTCGAGGATGCGCTCGCGGTACACGCTGCCCTCGTCGCCGTGGAAGGCCGGGGCGGGCGACTCCTCGACGATCTTCTGGTGCCGCCGCTGGAGCGAGCACTCCCGCTCCCCGAGGGCCACCACCTCGCCGTGCGTGTCGCCGAAGATCTGCACCTCGATGTGCCTCGGCCGCTCGACGAAGCGCTCGACGTAGACCCGCGGGTCGCCGAAGGACGCCGTCGCCCGGTCGCTCGCGGACTTCATCGCCCGCTCGATGCCCGTCGGGTCGCGCACCACCTGCATCCCGATGCCGCCGCCGCCGCCGACGGGCTTCACCAGCGCGGGGTAGCCGATGCGCGCCAGGATCGACTCGGCCTCGGCCACGGACTCCACCGGCGCGTTGGCCCCGGGAACCGGAGAGACGCCCGCGGCGATGGCCGTGGCGCGCGACAGCATCTTGTCGCCGAGCGCGTCGAGGGCCTCCGGGGAGGGACCGATCCACACGAGCCCGGCGTCGATGACGGCGCGGGCGAAGTGCGACTTCTCGCTGAGGAGCCCGTAGCCCGGGTGCACCGCCTGGGCGCCCGTTCGCTTCGCCACCTCGAGGATCGCGGCGACGTTCATGTAGCTCTCCCGCACGGCGGCGGGGCCCACGAGGTGGCTCTCGTCCATGGCCGAGGGGTGCAGCGCGTCGGCGTCGGCCTCGGAGTGGATGCCGACGGTGGCGACGCCGAGGCGGCGACAGGTGCGGGCGATGCGCGCGGCGATCTCGCCCCGGTTGGCGATGAGGATCCTGGTGAACATGGCGGCTATATAAACGCAGCCGCCGCACGCTGGGAGAGCCAACCTCGATCGACCGACGGAGGGCCCTGCATTGCCCTGTCGGGGGGTGTTCCCCCTGTTCCAACTTGAAACACCCTCCGGGTGCCGAGGCCCCTTCGGTGTGCCGGCTCGACCCGGCGGTCGGCTCCCCCTCCCCGGGGCCCTCCCGCCGCCAGGTGTCGGCCGCAAACCCCCTGTGGCGAAGGCTCTGGGGGGGGGGGGGGGGCCCTGCTCGCTCAGCCCTTGCGGGCGAAGTCGATGACGATCTCGCCGGGGGTGCGGGAGACGTAGCTGATCTCGACGCTCGCGCCGTAGCGCGTCCGAAGCTGCTCGAGCAGCGGCAGCGGGTCGTGGTCGTTGCAGAAGCGCATGGTCTCGCCCGGGCGCAGCGAGTCGAGGGCGCCGAAGATGGCGGAGTGACGGAAGCGCCGGGCCACGCCGCGCGCGTCGAAGGGATAGAGCTGATCGGCCTGAAGGTGCTGGTGATCGTGTGCCAAGGGGAGACTCTCCTGTCCGTGTGTGGCGTCGCTCCGACGGGGAGCGCGCACCAGACGGCAAAGAGCAGCCTCCATGCCGGGGCGGGGATCGGGCGGTTCGCTCGCTCCCGAGGGCCGCGCGGCAGGGGGACGGTGTTCCATTCCGAGACGACGGCCCGGCGGTCTCGCGTGCTAGGAGCTCGCCTCAGGAGTTCTGACGGGTTGGGCCAGGGCGCCCTTGGGGAGGAGAACCGCAAGGGTCGCAAGGGTCGCAAGGGCGCGACGGGCGTTGGGCGGGCAGGCGCTCCAACGCTCGCGCACCACAACGCTCTCGCGAACCCGATGTGCCAGCGTCGGCGGAACTCCCCTAGCGACCCTTGCGGTTCTCCTCCCCAAGGGCGCCCTGGTCCAACTCGTCACATCCCCTGCGGCGAGGTGCTAGGAGCTTCGCGGTGCGCACCGTTGCGATGCTGACGACGAGCCTGCCTCACGACGGCGACCCCTCGGCGGGGGCCTTCGTGCGGGAGATGGCCATCGCCCTGGCGCGGCGGGGCGTGCGGGTGAAGCTGCTGGGGAGCGTCCCCCGCGGGCGCGTCGCGCTGCCGACGGAGGGCGTGCGCATCGCCTCGGTCGAGGACGTGGACGGCGGGGTCTTCGCAGGCGGCGGGGCCCCCGAGCGCCTTCGCCTCGGGGAGGGCAGCGCGCGCCCCCGGGTGTGGGCCAGGGCTGCGCGCACGACGGCCTCGCTGGCCTCGCTGGCGGCGCGCCACTCGCGCGACGTCGACGGGTGGGTGAGCCACTTCGCGCTGCCCTCGGCGCTCATCGCCGGCTCGGTGCGGGGGTCGCGGCCGCACCTGGCGATCGTTCACGGCACCGACGGGTGGCTGCTGGAGCGCCTGCCGAAGCCGCTTCGTCGCACAGTGTTCGCGAGCGCGACGCGGTGGCGCTTTACCTGGGACGGTATGCTCACCGCGGCCGCGGGGGTGCGCCTGGCGCGGCCGCCGGAGGTGGCCCCGATGGGCTACTGGCCCGCGGAGGCGGAGGAGGTGACGCGCGACGTGGTGCTGAGCGTCGGGCGCCTGGTGCCGGTGAAGCGGCTCGATCGGGCGCTGTCGGCGCTCGCGCTGCTCAAGGCGCAGGGGCGACGGGTACCGTGGGTGGTGCTGGGCGACGGTCCAGAGCGGGCGGCCCTCGAGGCGATGGCGTCGGCGCAGGGGCTGGACGCGCGCTTCGAGGGCGCCGTCGACGCGGCGACCAGGGACGCCTGGCTGCGGCGGGCGAGGGTGTTCCTTCACACCGCGGGGCGCGTCGCCGGGGGGAGGGGCGAGGGCGCCCCGGTGGCCTTGATGGAGGCGATGGGCGCGGGCGCCGCGGTGGTCGCGACCGCGAGCGGAGCCGTGGGCTGGATGGTCGGTGAGGCCGGTGTGGTGCTCGACGGGGAGGCAGGCGCGGCGGAGATCGCGGAGGCGGTGAGGGCGGCGTGGGAAGCGCACCCCACCGGATCGCCCTCCGCGAGGGAGCGGGCGACCCCGTGGCGATGGGAGGCTCAGGCCGAAGGGATCGAGCGGGCGCTCTGGGGGTGATCGCGCCGTAGGACGAGCAGGCTCAGTCCCCGCGGCACATCCGGCGGCCGTCCTTGGTCTTGCAGAGCAGGTGGTCGGCGCAGTCGCCGTCCACGCTGCACGGCTGCCAGCAGATGCGCCCCTCGCAGTAGGTGCCTCCGGGGCAGTCGCGGTCGCTTGAGCAGCCGGCGGTGCACATCCCCCGGCCGCACTTGCCCTCGGTGCAGCAGTAGAGCCCGCCGGCGCAGCCGTTGGTGTCGCTTCGGCAGTCGTCGCCGAGGCCCGCGGTACACCCCGCGAGGAGCGCGCACCCGAGAAAGAACGCCGCCTTCAAGGATCGAGTCATCGTCTTCATTGCCTACTTCTTCCTCCTTCGAATCGCGAACAGGAGCGCTGCGACTCCCCACCATGCGGTCGACATCGATCGAGTCGGACCCGCCGCCCGGCAGCCGCAGCCGCTCTCCTCGGCGGTCATACCAGCATCGGGAGCCCCGGCGTCGGCCGAGCCGGTCACCCCGCCGTCGTAGGCGCCGCACTGGTTGCGGTAGCAGGTGGTTCCTGCAGGGCAGGTTCGGGTCGCGCACTCGTCGCGCACGCAGCGCCCCGCCGAGCTCTCGTCGCAGAACTCCCCCTCCGCGCAGCTCTGCCCAAGGCAGAGCGGGACGCAGAAGGGCTCGCTGTCGATGAGCTGGCAGCTGGTGCCGCTGCTGCTGCAGATGAAGCCCAGCTCGGGGTGGTAGGTGCAGCGCTCGGTCACGCAGACGCCGGCGATGCACACCCCGCCGGGGCACTCGCAGCCGGCGTCGGCGCCCGGGGGAGGCGCGTCGGTCGCGAGGGGGCGATCGACCGCGGCGCCGTCGGGGCGGACGCCCGAGTCGGGGGTGACCGGTACATCCGGCGAGACGGCGTCGGAGGCGGGCGCGTCGAGGGACATCAGCGGGCCGTCGACGCGGGGGTCGGCGTCCGAGGCGACGGGTCGGTCGAGCCCGATGGTGACGTCCGCGAGGCGTGCGTCCATGGGCGGGGCGGAGACGTCGGCGCCGCCGAGGTCGCCGGTCGAGGCGTCGAGCACGCCCCCGTCGCCGCCGCCGGGGACGCGGACGCAGGTGCAGTCTCCGCTGCAGGAGACCCAGGCCGAGTTGGGGCAGGTCGATGCGCGGGTGCCGCAGAAGGGAGCGAAGCCCGGGTCGCAGCCGGAGGCGCCTCGCTGGACGCACTGCCCCGGGTACTGGTGACAGCCGCTGTTGCAGGAGCATCGTCCCTGGGCGGCCGAGGCCGAGGGCAGGGCGAGCAGCGAGAGCAGGAGCGAGGCGGCGAGGACGAAGGGACGGACGAGCGAGGAGCGATGGGAGAGGCTCATGGGTTGGGGCACCTCCGGGCCGTGAACACCAGGGTGAAGTTGCGGGAGGCGGTGGTCATCCGACCGCAGCGGTCGGTCGCGGTGACCTCGAAGCGCCAGGTTCCGCGGATGCCGAAGACCGCGAGCGGGGGAGCGCCGGTGGAGGGGCCGCCGACCTGGCGGCGGAAAGTGAAGGGCGCGGCGCTGAGGGCCACGGCAGGCGGGGCCGCGGCGCCCTCGGGGGTGATCCAACGGGCGGAGACCTGCTGCACGCTGGAGCTGGGGGCGACCGAGGCGACGAAGTCGTAGAAGACCGCCGCCTCCGAGGCCGAGCAGGTCTCGATCATCGCGTCCGCGGCTGGCGAGGTCACCGACACCACGGGCGCCGGACCATCGCACGAGGCGCCCGCGTCGGGCGAAGGACCGCTGTCGGTCGTACCCGCGTCCGCGCCCGGACGGTCGGCGCTCGCGGCGTCGGGCCGGGCTGCATCGGTGGGGGTCACGTCCGGCGGAGGGAGCGCGTCGACCCCCGAGGCGTCGGCGGCGACGACCGGGGGAGCGTCGAGCGCGATGGCCCCGGTGTCCGGTGAGGGAGGCTGATCGGCCGCGGGGGCGTCGGCGCCGGGGCCCGAGTCATCGGCGGCCGGGGCGTCCGCTGACCCGCCGTCATTGGAGATCAATGAAGTGTCTACGCCGTCGGAACATCCGGCGGCGAGGATCAACAGACATGAGAACCTACATGGTCGCTGCATTCATCACTCCAGATACGTCGCAGTTACCAGTCATTGTCGACATCTCAAGCGATATCCCATGCGACTTGGACAAGTCACGTCTTCAATCGATATTTTTCATACGACAAGCCGACGTGGTGTGCGCGTTCGGGCACCCGAGCCCCGCTCTCCCTGCCCCGGAGCCATGGCCCACGAGCGCATGGATTTCAGGCAGATTGAAGAGAACTCCCAGGAGGACGGCGCCCTCCCGGCGGCCGCCGGGAGGGGGCTGCGCCGGGTCATGTGCGAAGTGAACACAGCGGCTGTGTGCAGGATGGACAGCCCGGACGTCTTTCCATGGTAACCGTTCAGGGGGCAAGCCGCCGAACGGTTGCTTTCCATGTATGGAGGGTTTGTGCGTTGTAGAAATGCCTGGTTCGAGCGCATTTCCATTGGGCACAAGGGAGGCAGGGCCCGCTCTGCCGGGGAGCGGCGAGCGGGGCTTCGGTCGGATGTCGGGAGTCGGTAGGGGATCAGTCGGCGCGGCGCCGGCGGCGGCGCAGCGAGGCGGCGAGCCCGAGGCCCAGCAGCGCGAGGCCGCCGCGGGCTCCCGTGGGCGCGCTCCCGGCCGCCCGGCAGCCGCAGCCCTCGTCGGGGCTTGGGGGAGCGGTGGTGCCGCCATCGGCGCTCGCGTCGGCGACGACCCCGGAGTCGTCCGGGGAGGTCCCGGCGTCGGGCTCCGGGGGGATGGGGCACTGGATGGTGCCCGCGTCGCCGGTGGTGCGCACGCCCTGGGTGAGGGGGGTGCCGTAGTTGCCGGTGTTGCGGTTGTCGTGGCGGAAGCTCTCCCACTGCACGTTGGCCGTGCGGTCGTCGGCCTGCGTGCGCCACGCCCAGAGCAGGCCGCCGCGGGTGCCGCTCACGACCTCCATCTGGTGGTCGCCGTCGAGGTCGCCGAGGGCGGGCGACGGGATGATCCACTGGCCGGTGAACTTGGGCCATCCCGCCGGGGTGCGGCCGCAGGCGTCGAAGGCCTCGAGGAAGTAGCCCCCGGTGCCGACGATGAGCTCGGGGTAGGGGTCGCCGTCCACCGAGGCGATCGCGGGGTTCATGAAGAACGTGTAGTCCTCCAGGAGCTGCGGATAGCCCGGGAGGGGGTAGCCGTCGCGGCCGCTGAAGGCGCCGACCAGGTGGTAGAAGGGCCGCGCCCGGCCGCCGCCGCCGAGGTTGATGGCGAGGTTGAGCTCGGCGCCGGAGATCACGTAGTCGGGGGTGCGGTCGCCGTCCATGTCGCCCCAGGCGCCCATGCTGAACACGTTGGCGAAGGACACGATCTGGGTGGTGTTGTTGGTGAGCGCGCCGCGCCGCGAGGTCTGCGCCATGGCCACCCGGTTGAGGGTGTTGAGCGCAGGGCGGCGGCCCATGGCCGACTGCTCGCCCCGCACGAAGGCGATGGTCGGGAGCGCGTTGCCGGTGAAGGCGATCTCGTCCCGGCCGTCGCCGTCGATGTCGGCGATGGGAGGCGCGCCAGAGACCCCTTCTCCCACCAGCGGGAAGAAGTTGAACGAGGTCACAGCGATGGGCCAGTTGGGGTGGAAGGCCCCGCCCGCGTGGTTGTTGCCGTCTCCATGCACCAGGTAGATGGCGCCGGTGTTGTTGTCCCCCCGGAGCTTCTCATTGGAGACCACCACCACGTCGGGGATGGTGTCTCCATTGAAGTTGCCGACGCCCACGTTGCCGAACACCCGGTTGTACTCGGTTCCCGCCTCGGGGAAGTGGATCACCACGGGATAGCCCGGCTTCACCGCGGCGGTCATGGCGTCGAGCGCGTAGAGCTTGCCGTCCATGGCGCCGAAGATGATCTCCGGGCGCATGTCTCCGTCGAGGTCGGCGAGCACCGGGGAGCAGAAGAGGCCCCGCTGGAGGATGCGGTCGGGGGCGGTCATGGCGCTGGGCACGTCGGGCAGCGCGTAGGGGAAGCCATGGCCGTAGGAGGTGCCGTCGGCGCGGAAGACGTGCACGGTGCCGTGGTAGCTGTTGACGACGATCTCCGGGCGGCCGTCGCCGTCGAGGTCGGCGACGGCGGGGGTGGCCACGATGGGGTCGAAGACTCGCCCCGGGTCGATGGCGGGCGACTCGCCCGAGTAGGCCGCGCTCCCGACGTAGTTGGTCGCGTGCGACGAGCGCATCCCGTAGAGCGGAACCGTGTGCGCCGGGAAGCCCGGCATCTCGGTGCCGTTGGCGCGGAAGGCGTGCAGCTCGCCGTCGGCGGTGCCGTAGACGATCTCCCGCGACCCGTCGCCGTCGAGGTCGACGGTCTTGGCCGAGCTCTCCCCGGAGCCGCCCACGTCGATGGGGAAGTTCGGGAGCACGCTCTCGTCGCGGTGCACGTAGAAGGCGCGCCGCACCTCGCCCGGGACGTCTCCGATAGGGGCGTCGTAGTGGGCGACCGCGCGGATGCGCACGGTGAGGGTGTAGCGGTTGGCGCGCTCGCCGGGGTTGTTGACGTTGAGCGTGCGGAGGTCGATGTCGGCCAGGCGGTCGGTGACCGCGGCGGTGACGTTGGTCTCCCGGCGCACCATCACCCAGGCGGAGTCCGCGGGCTCGACGCCGGTCGCATACTCGACGGTGTAATCGAAGCGAGGCGCGCGGGCGGCGGCGATGCGGCCCTCGATGCGGAGGGTCTGCTCCGCCGGGCGGCCGGGGTTGAGCACCGTGAACCAGCGCGGCGAGGTGACGTCGACCTCCGGCGGGATCTTCCCGTCGCGCAGCCACTCCATGGCCCGTCGGGCGTTGGTGCGGCCGTAGCCGAAGCGCTGGTCCCAGCCGGGGAGCGACGGGTACTTGGTGTCGTCGAACATCGGGTGCCCGGGCTGGCTCTCGGGCACGTTGATGTCGTCGGTGGTGCGCGCGAGGAGCTGGTAGATCTCCTCGGCGGTGAGCGCCGGGGTGAGCGAGCGCTCGAGCGCGTAGGACTGCATGAGCCCGGCGTGGCCCGCGGTGTGGCCCGTGGCCTCGGAGGAGCACCCGGTGCCGGAGACGGAGAGCACGAGCTGCGCGCCGAAGTTGGTGCAGTTGTTGAAGTTGAGGAAGGTCGTGCTGCGGGTGAGCGTCTCGGTGTCGTAGCGGATCGCGTGAACCACCAGCGTGTGGTTGTTGGTGCCGGGTACGTTGTGGTGCCGGGAGTTCTCGTCCGCGGCGCTGGCGATCACCGGGACGTTGTGCGCGTAGGCGTAGTCGATGGCGC
>Ga0207969_100747_pt1 | contig 12596 bp, 9 predicted proteins | sample LakWasMet25_LOW6_2_FD_183869 | JGI IMG/M metagenome (GOLD analysis project Ga0207969, IMG submission 183869) | Freshwater sediment methanotrophic microbial communities from Lake Washington under simulated oxygen tension - Sediment Metagenome... | ecosystem: Environmental > Aquatic > Freshwater >... | reverse complement strand
TTCTTCGCGGCGGACAAGGACAAGGCCCGGGAGGCCGAGCGCGTCCGGCGGCGGGACCTCGTGGTGAACTGGCTGGAGAGCCGGGAGGCGCCGCCCGCGGAGCTGCTCGCGATGCAGGCGGCGCTGCAGGAGCGGGTTCCGGCGTTCCACTGGTGGGTGGAGTTTCCCGAGGTGTTCTATGGGGAACGGGCGGACCCGCTCGACGGCGATCGGGTGAACCGGGTCGCGTGGATGGACGCGTTCGTGGGGAATCCGCCATTTATGGGGAGGAACGGGGTTATCGAAGCGAACGGATCCGCGTACTTGGAGTGGCTGCTTGATGCGAATGATAAATCCCATGGAAATGCCGATATCTCTGCCTATTTCTTCCGGCGCTCCTTCGTGCTGCTTGGCCTCAATGGCACGCTTGGTCTTGTTTCAACAAATACAATTGCTCAGGGCGATACGCGCGACACCGGACTGAGCTGGATCCTGCGCGAAGGAGGGCATATCTATGATGCCGTCCGTAGTATGTCGTGGGCCGGAGACGCCTCCGTCACGGTCAGCATCGTAAACATTGAGCGCGGAAGTGTCTGTTCGGACCACACGGCGAGACTCGACGGAGTGCGAGTCGCCGCGATCAACTCGATGCTCCGATCAGGGACCGAGCGCGCTAACCCGACTGCACTCAATGCGAACCACCGGGGATTCTTCTTCGGAATCACGACTCACGGCTCTGGCTTCGTGATCGATCTCGCCCAGCGAAATGCGCTGATTGATGCAGATGCGAGAAACGCGTCGAGGATATTCCCGTACATCGGCGGCGAAGAGATTAATTCCAGCGCAGAGTGCAGATTCTCGCGCTATGTGATTAGCCTTACCGGATTGAGCCTCGACGAGGCCAGGCGTGACTTCCCTCAACTCTTGTCGCTCGTAGAGGAGCGCGTTAAGCCAGAGCGAGAGAAGCTTCGTCCAGACAGCTCAGCGGGGAGATGGCGCCGCGAGCATTGGTGGTTGTTTGCTGGCGATGCTGCCGGACTCTATGAGGCAGTGGGCTTGTCAGATCGGTTCCTTGTAACCTCCCAGGTAAGCAAGCACTGGTGCCCGAGCTTTCAGCCTTCCGATCGACTTGTCTCCAAAGAGGTCTGTGCCTTTCCAGTGGCAACATATGCATTCTTCGCAACAATGCAGTCGCTTGTGCACGAAACCTGGGCTCGACTCCATGCCTCATCGATGAGGATGGACATGCGTTACAGCGGGTCCGAGTGTTTCGAGACGTTCCCCTTCCCGCAGGCTGATCCACGGACGGTGATCCCCGCGCTGGAGGACGTCGGCGCGCGGCTCTACACGGCGCGCGCGGCGTACATGGTCGACACGCAGCAGGGGCTCACGCAGACGTACAACCAGCTCAAGGACCCGCGCTGCCAGGAGGGGCGGGTGGTCGCGCTGCGGCGGCTCCACGAAGAGATGGACCGCGCGGTGCTCGCGGCGTATGGGTGGGACAATCTGGTGGTTCCGCCGTATGGGACGCCGGGGACGGACGCGGAGCGGGCGGCAGTGGCGCGCTTCGAGGATGAGGTGATCGATCGGCTCTTCGCGCTGAACGCGCAGCGGGCCGCGGAGGAGAAGGCCGCGAGCGCGGCGGCGGGGGCGGCCGCGGGAGGGAAGGCGAAGGGGGCGAAGCGGGGGAAGAAGGCGGGCGCCGCGGGCGGGACCGGCGGGGATGGGAGTGGGCAGGGGGAGTTGGGGATTGGGTAGGAGGAATCGATGAACCACCACGGAGAAAGAACATGAAGACTGAACTCGGAATGGTCGATCTGAAGGAACAACTCGACGATATTCATCGACGCAATCCAAAGTTCAAGCAAGATGACCTATTCGTCTGTTGGTTCCTGCGGGCGTACCTGGCGGACGATGATCAGACTGCGGTCGAGTCCGTCACGGGCGGCGCGGGTGATAAGAGCGTCGACGCCGTGCTGATCGACCACAAGGCACAAGCGGTATTTCTCGTACAAGGTAAGTACCGACAGAGCTTGAAGGCGAAGGCCGAGAGCAGAAATGATGTGCTGGGCTTTGCGGCGCTTGCTGGACCTCTTCTCGACAAGGAGACCAAGGCTTTCAAGAGCCTCTGCAAAGATGCCAATACCGACGTCGTAAAGAGATTGGCCGAGGCACGCAATGTCCTGCTGACCAAGGACTATCGTCTCCGAATGTTCTACGTGACCCTAGGCACCGTCAGCGAGTCGCTGGAGGCGGAGGCGATCAATGCGGTCGAAGACGCTGCGCCCAATGCGGTCATCGAGGTGCTCGACGCCGATCGCCTCATGAACCTACTGCGCGACTACCTCGATGGCGTGGCGCCGCCGATTCCAAGCCTCGACTTGACTCTTGAACAGCACGCTGACGTAAAGGTCAACAGCATTCTCCAGCGGTACGACACCACCAACAAGGTTGAATCCTGGGTGCTTTCCATGCGCGGCGATGCAGTCGCGAGGATGTTCGATTCGGCTGGAATCCGACTCTACGCGCGAAATATCCGCGGATTCCTCGGCGGTGAGACTCCGATCAACAGCGGGATGATCAAGACCCTCACCGATGAACCTGATCACTTCTTCTACTACAACAATGGCATCACGATCATCTGCGACCGTGCGGTGAAGCATAGTCACGCTGGTGGCGAGTTCCTGCGCGTAAGCAATCCCCAGGTCATCAATGGCCAGCAGACCTCGCGGATGCTTGCGGAGCATCGCGAGCACGCGGCCAACGCCAGCGTCCTGGTGAAGGTCATGCAGGTTCCTCGGGTAGCTGGTGTGAGCGGCGGCGACGCGTTCGACACGCTGGTCTCGAGGATCGTCGCCAACACCAACTGGCAGAACGCGATCAACCACGCTGACCTCGTATCCAACCATCGTGTCCAGATCGAAATCGAGCGAGCTCTGCGCAAGCGGGGATACTTCTATCTCAGAAAGAGGCAGAAGAAGGCCGAGGCGCGGGCGGCGGCGGGCAAGTCACGCTTTATCGTAACGAAGGAGGAACTCGCTCAGGCCGTCGGAGCCTGCGAACTGGACCCCTTGCTTGTGCGTCAAGGCAAGAACAAGCTGTTCGGAAACCACTACGAGAGCATTTTCGCGAGTGGTAGAGACGCTGACTTCTACCTTGGTCGATTCCACGCGCGCGCCTACGTTACGGTCGGCAGCAAGGGACAACCTCAACGCGGGTATGCGAAGTGGTTGGCGCTGCACTTTCTATGGTCTCGGCTGGCCACTGTATTGAAGAGCCCGAGTGCGGCAAGAAGGTTTGTCGATCTCACCGAACGGAAAGACACGTCTATTCAGGACCCCATGGGGCGCGCGGTCGAGATCGTGTTCAAGGATGTGATGGCCTTCTACAGTGCCAACAAGGGCAAGGGCGAGCAAGAGCTGGATCATTCGCGCTTCTTCAAGGCGCGCGGACTTCACAAGAAGTTCGCTGCCTTCTGGAAGCAGCGTGACAAGAACGTGCGGCTTGATCCGGTGCTCGAGGAAATTCGGGAAGCGCTGGCAACGTGATGCTGTTGGTGGTCGAGTGCTGCCGTGTACTGAGAATGCCGGGATTCGATTGGGAGGACCGAGGCTGATGAGCGCAATAGGGATGAATCCGGTGACGCAGGGTCTGCTAGCGTTCGGGCGGGGAGTGTCACGAAGTTCGACGGTCGTCGCATTGGAATGGCAACGCGCCCCGATAGATTGGCACGACGCGATTGGTAGCCTGCTGAAGGATGTCCCTTCAGATAGGTCGGGTGTGTATGCGATCGAGGGGAGCCAGGATGCCTGCACCGCCTCGCACATCCTCTATATCGGAGCGGCAGGCGTCGGCCAGTCCGAGCGCTCCTTGCGAGCGAGGATCTCGGAGTCTCTCAGGCGATTCGTTCGCGAGACAGGTCTCTCCAGTGAACCCATCGAGTGGTCAGACACATGGAACCTCGTACTTCGATGGGCGCCGTTGGAGAACGACCTTGTGACCCCGGTGGAGAGATTGCTTATCCGCGCTCATCTGCCACAGGGCAATTCTCAGGAGATTGTCAATCGGTCGCTCACCATAGACCACGAACTGGTGGTCCTCAACGCAGGCCGTAAGGGACCGCTTCTTCCGGTCGTCGCGAGCTACTACTTCTGGACCAGGGATGGATGGTCGACTGCGTGAGTCGGGCAGTCGCAGACGAGCACGTCCGCATTCACTCATGCACGATCACCCCAGGTTTGGTTTCGGAGAGGACTGCAAGTGGCAAGACCGACCGATGAACAGATGAAGGCCCGGCTCATGGAGGAACTCCGCAACCGCGGCGGCTACTCCGGCAACATCCGCCTGCTCGGCGCGCTGGGGTGGAGCGAGGACGAGTACTGGCGCGTTCGCAACAAGCTCATCGACGAGGGCATCCTGGTGAAGGGCCAGGGCAAGGGCGGCACCGTCCGCATCGTCGAGGAGGTCGAGGAGCCCGTCCAGACGACCACCGATGTCGTCGTCGAGCGTGTCGTGACGACGGTCGTGTCCCCAATCGCCGCGGTGCGTGAGGAGACCCTGTACGAGCCCTGCGTCACGACGCTCCAGCACTACTGGTTTCCCGAGAGGCAGATCACGGAGCTGCACATCGAGGTCACGGCCCATCAGGGTCGGCGCAACACCGGCGGGACGTGGACGCGGCCCGACATCTCGGCGCTCTCGGCTCGGACGTTTCGATACGTCCCTGGGAGGCACCTCGACGTGTGGACCTTCGAGGTCAAGCCGGCCGACCAGCTGGACGTCGTGGGTGTTTTCGAGGCCGCAGCGCACTCGCGCTCGGCGACGCGGTCGTACTGTCTGTTCGAGGTCGAAGCGACTCGCGGAGACATGACCGAGGCGATCCTGCGGCGCGCGCAGGACGAAGCGAGGCGGTTCGGGCTGGGGTTGATCACCTTCTCGGATCCGCGGGACTACTCCACGTGGGAAACGCTGGTCGAGGCCGTGCGCCGTGACCCGGCGCCGGAGCTGCTCGACGAGTTCATCGCGAAGCAGATCTCCGAGAGCGGCCGGGACAAGTTGCTGCGGTGGACGAAGTGACGCGCGCTGCCCTGACCACCATCATCCTCCCAAGTCACTCTCCCGATGAGTACGACGAAACGGGTGCCCGAGTGCAACCTTGTCCACGTGGGCAGGTATGTCGGATGGCCTCCCGGTACGCGGTGCGTCCGACAACACGGGAGGCGCTCTCATGAAGATGGGTCCCATCATCCTAGGTGCCGTGTCTGTGGTAGTTGTCGCCGCCGCAGTCGGCATCGGCATTCAGTACGGCCGGACGAGCTTGCCGTCCGCTTTGCCTCAACGCGTGCCGGCCGAGGCCCCACCCAGTACGCCGGATCCCTACCGCACCGCCCTCGATGGCACCGCGGTCTCGGCCGGCATCTACCTCGGGCGCGTGCTCGATCAATCTGATGTCGCAAGTCGGGAGCAGGTTGTCAGACGCCTCGCGTTCAAGTTCAGGAGCGCTGGCGTTCGTCACAACACGTTCCTTGGTGACGATGCACTCCGTTCTCGCACGGACTCTGCTGTACCGTTGACGGTGCTCGCGGACTCCGCGACGGGGGAGCAGACTCTCGTCGTCCTGACCACCCGATGCGTGGTCGATCCGATGTACCCCTTCACCACTCACGGCGTTTCCGGCTGGAGCGAGGACATGAGCAATTTCGCTCTTGTCTCCGATGGTCGGGGCTCCCCCGAGGTGTTCCGACTCGCCCCCGACGCGATCCCGGACCGGCCAGAGTTGGCGACAACGTGCTCATGTGATTCTGGGCATCCTCACCTCGCGTCACCACCTACGCTTTGGACAAGGTATTCGAGCAGTCTCGGAGCTGGTTCCAGAACCGTGGTCTCCAACCAGGGTCTGACCACCGAGCGCGTCGCGGTGCCGGCATCGGTCCCTCTCCTACGCACCTCCCTCATTGAAGGGGAGTGGAACACGAACACCGGCGCCGACCTGGTGCTGCTCTACATCCCTCTGGGCGATGCAGCAGCAGCCTCGCTAAATCCGTCCGACAATCTCGGCATCGGTGATCCGACGGCCGCGATTCGTGCAGTCGTCGCGGGACGTTCCAGTATCTGGGGACCAACCTTCCAATTCTCCTTGGTGTCGAACCAGTGCATGAGGTCGATGGGCGACACGGTGGCCGGCCTCCAGCGGGACAATCACCTCTATAAGATCGTCGCGATCGGTGCCGTCGCTGGGGCTCTGGTCGTACTCGTCGGCGCGACGGTGGGGTTGCCGGCGCTCGTGGCGAGTATCGGAACCCAGGCGCTGCAGGCCGCGGGGCCCGCTGCGCTGCGCGCGGCCGGAACCCTACTCGTCAGCGTCGTGATTCGAGCGGCGAGCGGCGAGCGGATCCAGGACGTCGTGTGGGACGAGTCTGGCAACCTGATCGTGTCGATGCTTCAACCGGACGGCATGTTGGGACGATTCGCGGTCGCAGGGCTTCGGCGCGCAGGCCTGACCGACGCGCAAGCTCAGCGTGTCGCGGAGATGGCCGGAGCCTTCGCGCGGCGGCAGGGCGTGCAGTTGGCAGAGATGACGTCCGATCGCGGGCATCGGGTGGTGTCGATGATGGACCCCGCGAGCCAGACCGACTTCAGCGCCGAGGTGCTGCGTCGGGGACTCGTCAGACTGGCGGTGGATGATGTTCCTCTGCTCGCACAGCATCGACGCTTGATCGAGGCGGCACAGGGGGCTCTCATCGACGGAAGCACTCGCGGCGGGCCTGCGATTCAGGATGCGTCGTACCAGCGGGCCGTACTCGATCTCTCGGGACAGGCGGCGCGGTGACGAATCGCACCGGGGAAGAGGGTAGACGGCGACGGGCCGGGGTAGTCGAGGATTGGGTGGAGGGACGGCCGCGACAGGTGCACGGAGGTCACGTCGATGTCGATTGAGATCAAGGGTCAGCAGTTCGAGTTGTTCAAGGTATTCTCCAACGACTTCCTGTTCAGCATTCCTCGCTACCAGCGGCCGTACGCGTGGAACGTCGAGCACGCCGAGGCACTCCTCGATGACCTTCTGGTGCCCGTGCGGTCGGTGGGTGATATCAACCAGGTTGCCAACCTCCCTCCGTACTTTCTGGGAAGTATCGTCCTAGTGAAGGGAACTGGTCCTGAAGCGGACGTGATCGATGGGCAACAGAGGCTGACGACGCTCACGATCCTGCTCTCGGTTCTTCGCGACTTTGTCCCTGCGAATCAACTCGAAGGGCTGACGCGCTTCATCTGTCAGCCTGGCGACGACGTCGTAGGGGTCCCGACGACGTACCGATTGACTCTTCGTGACCGTGACGCGGCCTTTTTTCGTGAACACATCCAGGACCCGGGTGGCATCGCAAAGCTCAGGGCCATCAAGCAGAATCTGCCGTCGGCTCCGGCGAACATCAAGGCGAACGCGCTCCGTCTCCACGAGCGTCTCACCGCGATCGTGGCCGCGGAGCCCACGCTCGCCGCCCGGATGGCCCGGTACCTCGCCACCCGGACGTTTCTGGTCGTCGTTTGGACTCCCGATGACGAGGCGGCATTTCGGATCTTTTCGGTGCTCAACGACCGGGGACTTGACCTCTCGCACGCCGACATTCTCAAGGCCGATGTCATCGGAGCGATCAAGCCCGACTCCCTGGCGGACTCCTATGCGCTGCGCTGGGAGAAGGCGGAGGAGGAGCTTGGCCGCGACGCCTTCAAGGACCTCTTCGCGCACATCCGCATGATTCATGAGCGGAGGAAGCTCGACTCGACGTTGCTCGTTTCGTTTCGCCGTTCCGTCAAGCCCGCTGCGGACCCGGTCGCCTTTGTCGAGAAGAACCTCCTCCCTCGCGCGGCGGCGTTCCGCGAGATCCTGAAGGCCGACTTTGACAGCGTGAGCCACGAGGAGGAGATCAACAACTCGCTTCGATGGCTGCGGTTCGTCGACAACTTCGACTGGATTCCGCCGGCGATCGAGGCGATCGCGACCCTTCGGCAGAAGCCGACTGAGCTCGCCCGCCTGCTGGACGATCTGCAACGGCTCGCAAGCAGTCTCATGCTCCGACGTGCTTCTGTGAACGAGCGGGTCGGTCGATACGGGAAAGTCCTCGACGCGATGGAGTCGGGGCAAGACCTCTACGGGGCCGGCTCTCCATTGCAGCTCTCCGCGGCGGAGAAGGCCGAGACGCTGGCCGCCGTCGAAGGCGACGTTTACAATGCCAACCGCTTCGTACGCAGGATGATCCTCATGCGTGTAAGCTGGGAGATCGACGCCTCGAAGCCGAGGCTGGAGCCCAACGATCTTTCGGTCGAGCACGTGCTGCCGCAGCACCCTGCTCCGAACAGCGAGTGGCTGACCTGGTGGCCGAATGCGCTGGAGCGGGAGGCGAGCGTGCATCGCCTCGGCAATCTGGCGATCCTGACCCGTCGCACCAATTCGAGCGCTTCCAACTACGACTTCAATACGAAGAAGAATACGTACTTTGCCCCGAAGCGAGGCGTATCGAACTTCGCGCTGACGGTCGACATCATCCATCAAGGAACCTGGACGCCCACGGTATTTCAGGGTCGTCAGGCCGTCCTCGTCGGCAAGCTGCGCGCGGGCTGGCGATTGTGATGGCTTCAGTCAGTGCGGGCACCGCATCGACCCCGCCCGGAGGAGAGTCTCATCGTGAAGGATACTCAGGAGGTCGGACATGCTGATCCAGCGCCTCCACCTACGTGACTTCCGCGGCTTCGCCGACGTCACCCTCGACCTCGCCCGCCCGCTGACCCTGCTCGCAGGCGTCAACGGCGCCGGCAAGAGTTCGCTCCTCGACGCCCTCTCGGTCGTCGCGGGTGTCGTCGCCGTCCAGATGCTCCAGCGCCCGCTCTTCGTCCCGGCGCTCCGGCCGATGGACATCCGTCGCGGCGCTCCCTCGACCACCCTCGATGCCACGCTCGCCTTCGGCGCCAGCCATGCGCGTATCACCGCTACCGCCGAGCGCAGCGGTCCTCTCGCGATCCTCGCCCACGAGGTGAGCTCGCTGCCCGCCCTGAGCCTCGCACCCTCCGTTCCCGCCTGGTGCCTCGCGGTCTACTTCCAGAGCACTCGCAACGCCGCGCCCGACCTGAGCTCCCGCTGGAAGGACGGCACCCCCGACGCAACCACTCCCCTCGACGCCCTCGACGGCGCGCTCGGCAGCGGCAGCGCGGGCTTCGTCGACCTCTTCCGCTGGTTCCGCGACCGCGAGGACCTCGAGAACGCCGAGAAGGTCCGCCGCGCCTCGCTCGCCTGGGTCGACCTGCAGCTGCACGCCGTCCGCTCCGCTGTGACCGCGCTGCTCCCCGGATTCGCGGGCCTGCGCGTCGACCGCTCGGTCCTCCGCATGGCCGTCGACAAGGACGGCGCGCCCCTCTTCCTCGACCAGCTCTCCGACGGCGAGCGCAACCTCCTCGCGCTCACCGCCGACGTCGCCCGCCGGCTCGCCATCGCCAACCCGGAACTCGCCGATCCTCTGACCGGCGAGGCGGTGGTGCTCATCGACGAGATCGAGCTGCACCTCCACCCCTCTTGGCAGCGCCGAGTGCTCGGCGACCTCACGCGCACCTTCCCACGCTGTCAGTTCATCGTGACGACCCACTCGCCGCAGGTGCTGAGCGAGGTCCCCAACGACGCCGTGATCGTGGTGAAGGACTTCCAGTGCTACCGCCCCGCCGCCCCCACCGAGGGCAGGGACTCCAACGCCATTCTCTCCGAGGTCTTCGACGTCCCGGCGCGGCCCGCGGCCACGGTCGCCGAGCTCGACGCCATCACCGACCTCCTCGACGCGCGCCGCTACGACGAGGCCCGCGCGCGCCTCGACCGCCTTGCAGTGAAGATCACCGAGCGCGACCCCGAGGTGCAGGGACTCCGCACCACGCTCGACGTCGTCGAGCGCCTCGACGCCACCGTACCGCAGGAGCCGTCGAAGTGAGGTGGCTGCGCAAGGGCCGCGAGCCGACGGCGCTGCGTGACCACCGCGCGGTGCCGGGCGCGACCTGGGACGGCGCCGACTTCACCGCCGTGAAGGACGAGCTCCGCGCCGCCCTGCTGCGCGATCAGGAGTGGCTGTGCTGCTACTGCATGCGCCGCATCTCCTCCGATTCGCGGCCGCACCCGGCGAACCCCCAGGCGTCGTTGCTGGTGCAGATGAAGGTCGAACACTGGCGACCGCAGGGACGTTTCCCTGCGCTGGCGCTGGCCTGGTCGAACCTGCTTGGCGCCTGCCTCGGGGGCGTCGGGGTCGCACCGTCGGAGCAGACCTGCGACACCCGCAAGGGCGAGGACGAGGTCGCCCTGGACCCCTGCAACGCCGCGCACATCGCGACGCTCCGCTGCTCGACGAGGGGGCGACTCGAATCGAGCCATGTGCAGTTCCAGGCGGACATCGATGAGCGACTCGGGCTCAATCATCGGGTGCTGGTCGCCGAGCGCCGCGGCGTGATCCAGCGGGCGCTCGCGCGGCTCAACGCGACCCATGGGGCGCGCGAGTACCCGCCGACCGCGGTGCGCGCCGTCGTCGGCGAGGCGGAGGCGACCACCGCCGGGCGCGCGCCTGAACTCGCTGGAACGCTGCGGCTTTGGGCGCGCGGCCGCTTTCCCGGCGGCGGCTGGTGAGCGGCGCTCCGGCGGATCAGCCCGCCATCGGGTCTCGATAGATCTCGTCGGCGGCGATGACCGCTTCCACCCCGGTGAGCCGCAGCACCTCGCCCGGCCCCAGGTCGCGCGTCGTCCACGTCCCGTCGGCGTTGCGGAAGTGGTGCTCGACCATCGGCTCGCGCTGGCCGACGAGCACGTAGTCCCTCAGTGAGGGGATGCGGCGATAGTGGGCGAACTTGCCGCCGCGGTCCCAGTCCTCGGTGGAGTCGGAGAGCACCTCGACCAGCACGAGCGGGTTGGCCAGCGCGTTGGGGTCGTCCGCATCGTGCTCGATGGAGCCGCACGCGACCGAGGCATCGGGATAGGTCCCGAGCCCGGTGGAGCGCACGCGGACCCGCGCGTCGCTGGTGAACACCCGGCATGGCTTCCCGCGGAGCGCGAGGGTCAGCAGCGCGATCACCGACGCAGAGAGCGCGCTGTGTTCGAGGGTTCCGCCCGCCATGGCGTAGACGACGCCGTCGAGCCACTCGTGCTTCGCGTCGCCCGTTGCTTCGAGGCGTAGGTAGTCCGCGTACGAGACCCCGTGAGCGATCGCCGCCGCCATCCGCATGGTCGGACGATGCACCTGAGCTGGCGCCGGAGGCCATCGGGTTCACTGCTCTTCGGCAGCGCTGGCCGTATCTCTCGCGGCGCGAGCCGGCCCCGCGCTTGCCCGAAGCCAGTGCTTGACTCGCTCGGCCCGGTGCGAAACAAACCTCTCCAACACGCCCGCCACGCCTCTGCCGAAGGGCATGCGCACCAGGCGGGCCTTTTCATTTCCCCGGCGATCCCATCGCACGGAAGGGCGCGAACGGCACCTCGATGGGCCTGGCACCGCGTTGGATGGAACACCCGAAGTGGATCGGTCGCTGACAGCGCACGCAACGAATCCATGCCCCTGTTGAGCGGCCGCTGTCCCGCCCTCCGTCCCCGCCCTTGTCAGCTCCAGAGCCACGACGCGGGCACCGCGTGCAGGTTCTCGCCGAAGGGGATCACCTCGCTGCCGCCGTACACCAGCACGCCGCGATGAAACGCCCCACCTGCGAGCGCCGCGAGCGCGCGCAGCCCCGTGAAGTCGCTCGCGTCGACGCTGGCCGACGCCTTCACCTCGACGCCGACGAGCCGCCCCTTCGGACCCTCGAGGACGAGGTCGACCTCCTGCCCGGTGTGCGCGCGAAAGTGCAGCAGCCTCGCTCGCATCAACGAAGCCTCGACCTGCCTCCTGAGCTCGGTCTGCACGAAGGTCTCCAGCACCGCCCCCCGCGCCGCGGACCCGCGGAGCTCGTCGACGGACGTGAGATCGAGGAGATGGCAGGCGAGCCCGGCGTCGCCGAAGTGCATGCGCGGCGCCTTCGCCAGGCGCTTGCCCGTGTTGATGAACCACGCCGGCACCGGCGCCACGAGGAACAGGGTCTCGACGAGCGAGAGGTATCGCCGGAGGGTGGAGTGCGGGAGGCCGAGCGTGCGCCCGAGGTCGGCCTCGTTGAGCAGGCCCGTCACCCGCGAAGCGAGGAGCGCGAGCAGGCGCGGCAGGTGGATCAGGCCCTCGACGTCGGCGACGTCGCGGACGTCGCGAGAGAGCACCGTCGCGACGTAGGAGGCGAACCACGCGCTCCGTCGTGCGGACGTCCGCGTCCTCGCCTCGGGGTTAGCCCGACGCGAGGGCCCGAGGCTCCCACGCCCCGCCCCGCGCCTCCCTCGGCGCGAGCGCGCCCGCGGCGAAGAGGCGCTCCACCGAGTCCCCCGGGCTCCCCTCGATCTCGGCCTGCGAGAGCGGCCAGAGGGTGTGGACATCGATGCGCCCCGTCAGCGCGTCGGCCACGCGCGGCAGCGTGAGCACGTTGGCCGAGCCGGTCAGCAGGAAGCGCCCCGGGCGGCGATCGCGATCGACGCTCGCCTTGATGGCCAGCAGCAGCTCCGGCGCCCGCTGCACCTCGTCGAGGGCGACGTC
>Ga0207969_100745_pt1 | contig 12652 bp, 10 predicted proteins | sample LakWasMet25_LOW6_2_FD_183869 | JGI IMG/M metagenome (GOLD analysis project Ga0207969, IMG submission 183869) | Freshwater sediment methanotrophic microbial communities from Lake Washington under simulated oxygen tension - Sediment Metagenome... | ecosystem: Environmental > Aquatic > Freshwater >... | reverse complement strand
ATCCACCGCGTCGGCGCGACGCCGGTCTTCGCGGACATCGACCTCGCGACCTTCAACCTCGACCCGGCCCGCGTCGCCGAGCGCATCACCCCGAAGACCCGCGCCATCCTCGCGGTGCACCTCTTCGGCCGCGTCGCCGATACCGACGCGCTCTCCGCCCTCGCGCGCGACCGCAACATCCACCTCGTCGAGGACGTCGCCCAGGCCGCCGGCGCCGAGCGCCACGGCCGACGCACCGGCACCCTCGGCGTCATCGGCTGCTTCAGCTTCTTCCCCGCCAAGCCCCTCGGGGCCGCGGGCGACGGCGGCGCGTGCGTCACCAACGACCCCACGCTCGCCGACCTGATGAAGAAGGTGCGAGTGACCGGCGCCACCGCCAAGAACGTGCACGAGCTCCCCGGCGGCAACTTCCGCCTCGACCCGATCCAGGCCGCCATCCTGCGGGCGAAGCTCCCGCACTACGAGGCCCGCATCGCGCGCCGCCGCGACCACGCCGACCGGCTCCGCGCGGCCCTCAAGGGCGTCTCGGCGGAGCTCGTGCTCCCGGCCGACGACCCCGACGGGCGGCACGTGTACGCGCAGTTCACCATCCGCCACCCGAGGCGCGACGCGATCTCCGCCGCGCTGCGCGCGAAGGGCGTCGGGAGCGAGGTCTACTACCCGATGCCGATGCCCTACCAGAAGGTCTTCGCCTCGCTCGGGCACCGCCCCGGGGAGTTTCCCAACGCCGAGCGGGCGTGCGCCGAGGTGCTGTCCATCCCGGTGCACAGCGAGCTCGAGGTGGCCGAGGTCGAGACCGTCGGACACGCCCTGCGCGACGCGGTGCGCGCCGTCGAGGGGGCCTCGCTGTGAGCGGCAAGGTCCGCATCGGCTGCGTCGGCGCCGGCTACTGGGGCAAGAACCTCGTCCGCAACTTCGCCTCCGCCGAGGGGGCCGAGCTCGCCGCGGTCTGCGACGCCGACGAGAAGGTTCAGGCCCGGGTGCGCCGGGAGTACCCCGCCGCGAAGGTCACCGGCTCGTACGACGAGCTGCTGTCGATGCCCGACGTCGACGCGGTGGTGCTCGCCACGCCGGGCTCCTCGCACGCGAACCTCGCCCGCCAGGCGATCGCCGCGGGCAAGGACGTCTTCGTCGAGAAGCCCCTCGCGCAGACCGTCGCCGACGCGCGCGCCGTCACCGAGGAGGCCGCGCGGCTCGGGCGCGTGCTGATGTGCGGTCACCTGATGGTCTTCCACCCGGCCTTCCAGCGGGTGGTCGAGCTGGTGCGCTCGGGCGCGCTCGGCGACATCCTCTACATCTACGCGCAGCGCGTAAACCTCGGGAAGATCCGCACCGACGAGAACGCCCTCTGGTCGCTCGGGCCGCACGATTTCTCGATGATCTTCGAGCTCATCGCCGAGCCGATGGAGTCGGTCTCCGCGCGAGGCCACGCGTACCTCCGGCCCGGCACCGAGGACGTCGTGTTCGTCAACGTGGCCTTCAGGTCGGGCGTGATGGCCAACGTGCAGCTCTCGTGGCTCGACCCGCACAAGCACCGCTCGCTCACCGTGGTCGGCTCCAAGAAGATGCTGGTGTTCGACGACACCCACCCCACGGAGAAGATCCGCATCCACGACAAGGGCTTCGACCGGCCGCAGGAGTACCACACGTACGATGCGTTCCTGACGCTGCGCGACGGGGACATCCTGATCCCGAGCGTGCCGATGGAGGAGCCGCTGCGGCTCGAGGTGCGGCACTTCATCGAGTGCGTGCGTGACCGCAAGGTCCCGCGCACCGGCGGACCGGAGGCGTGCCGCGTCGTCGAGGCGCTCGCGGCGGCCGAGGCCTCGCTCCGCCGCGGCGGCGCGCCCATCATCCTCTGACAGGCTCTACGTCGCTCTCAGGTCCGAGCTCCCACAGGAGGCGTCTGCACCCTTATGGCTGAAACGAAACCGTCGTTCTACGTCCACCCCAGCGCCATCGTCGACGAGGGCGCGACGCTCGGCGAGGGCACCAAGGTCTGGCACTTCTGCCACGTGATGGGAGGCGCGCGCATCGGCCGCCGCAGCTCGTTCGGCCAGAACTGCTACGTCGGCAACCGCGTCACCGTCGGCGACAACGCCCGGGTGCAGAACAACGTCTCGCTCTACGACGGCGTACACCTCGCGGACGACGTGTTCGTGGGCCCGAGCGCGGTGTTCACCAACGTGGTGAACCCCCGGTCGGCCTTCCCCCGCAAGGACGAGTACCGCGAGACCCGCGTGGGCCGCGGCGCGAGCATCGGCGCCAACGCGACCATCGTGTGCGGCCACGACATCGGCGAAGGGGCCTTCGTGGCAGCCGGCGCGGTGGTCACGCGGCACGTCCCGCCCTTCGCGATGGTGGGCGGCGTGCCGGCGCGATTCATGGGATGGATGTGTCGATGCGGAGAGCGACTCGACACCACGCTCAAGTGCAAGGCCTGCGACCGGGCGTACACGCGCGACGGCGACGGCCTGGCCGAGCAGCCCTCCACCGCCGGAGCGTGACGCGGTGAGGGCCCTGGCGGCCGCGGTGATGGCGTGCCTCATGGCGTGCTCGTCGACGCCGCGGGCTGCGCCGGGAGGGCCGACGGGGGTCGCGCGATACGTCCAGGCGGCGGCGTGGACGGCCCCACCGGAGACCGACCGGCTCGCCGTGGTGGTGCGCGCGGCGAGCGGGCTGGGCGGCGCGTCGCTGCTGCTCGACCCGGCGCTGACGCAGACGGCGAGGCTGGTCGCAGAGCGCGTCGCGGCCGACCCGGCGCACCGGCCGCCGAGCGCCCGGCTGGTGCAGGGGCTCGCGTGGCAGGCGGGGCTCACCGACCCGATCCCCGGCATCGTGACGGTGCACCGGGGCGGCGACGGGCCGCTCGGCGAGGAGACCTCGGCGGGGCTTCAGGAGATCGTGTCGCAGGATCATCCGACGCACATGGGCGTCGCGGAGGTCGTGCGCGGCGCCGAGCGCTGGATGGTGATCGCGCTCACCCGACGTCGGCTGCGGCTGGAGGCGGTGCCCAGGCAGATGGCGCGGGGCGACCGGCTGGTGCTGCAGGGCGCGATCGAGGCGGGGCTGCGGGCGCCGACGCTCTCGCTCGCGCACCCCGACGGCCGGGTGGAAGACCAGCCGCTGGGGGAGGGGCCGGAGTTCCTGGTGCGGGTTCCGCTCGACGCCCGCGGCGTGTGGCAGGTGGAGCTCGAGGCGACGGGCCCGGAGGGCAACACGGTGCTCGCGAACTTCCCGGTGTACGTCGACACCGCCGCGCCGCAGACCGCCGACGACGGCGCCCCGGAGCATGTCGGTGATCCCGCGGAGGTCGAGGCGGCGCTCCTCGTGCTGATCAACGCCGCCCGGGCGCACGAGCGCCTCCAGCCCCTCGGCGCGCTTCCCGGGCTCACGGCGGCGGCGAGGGCGCACTCCCAGGACATGGCCGAGCACCGCTTCGTCGCGCACAACTCCCCGACGCAGGGCACCACCGCCGAGCGCCTCCAGCGCGCCGGGCTGCTCAGCGGGCTCGTCCTAGAGAACGTCGCGCGGGGCTATGGCCCCAGGGAGATCTTCGACGGGCTGATGGCGAGCCCCGGTCACCGCGCCAACATCCTCAACCCCGGGGTCACCCACGTCGGCATCGGCGTGGTGCGCGACCCGACGGGCAACGGCCTGCTCGTCACCCAGGACTTCATGGCCGTCGCGACCGCGATCGACACCGCGGCCGCCGCCCAGTCGCTGCTGCGGGCCATCAACCTCGCGCGCCGGGGCCGCGAGCTCAATCCCCTCGAGGAGCGTCCTGCGCTGTCCACCGCGGCCCGCGAGGCGGCGGCCGGCTTCTTCCGAGACCCGTCGCGCACCCAGCAGCAGGCGCTCCGGGACGCCAGCGCTCGGGTGCAGCGCGAGGGCCTGCTCTACCGTCGCATCAGCGTGGCGGCCGCCTTCGGTCCGCGCATTGACGGGGCCGAGCGCCTCGAGCCGCTGCTCGACGACGCCTCTCGCTACATCGGCGTCGGGGTCGCTCAGGGAGACCACCCCGACTCCCCGCCCAACTCGGTCTTCGTGGTCTACGTCCTGGCTGTTCCGCGGTAGCGCGGCTTCAGCGTCGGGCGAGCCAGTCGAGCACCGCGGGAAAGACCTCCTCGTGGGCGTGCGCCCCGAGCAGCAGGTCGAGGTGGTCGTACTCCCGCCCGGCGCCGCCCGCGCGTCCGATCTCCAGGAACTCCTTCTCGCTCGACCCGCTCGCCTCGAAGGCATGGACGGCGACGCCCGCCGGGGCGAGGCGGTCTCGCGATCCGACCATCACCAGCATCGGGACGCGGATGTCCTTCAGCCCGGCGTCGTAGTCCCATCGGCCGTCGTTGCTGTCGAAGCGGCCCTGGTGGATCCAGCGGGCGAACTGGAGCGCGACGCCGATCGGCACGTCGCCGAAGCTGTTGGCCATCGCGGAGCGCAGCATCGGGGTGCTGTAGTTCCACGGGCGCATCCCGCTGGTGAAGCGGTAGGGGAAGCGGCGGAGCATCAGCGGCGCGACCGCCAGGGCGAGCAGCCGAAACGGCGTGTAGGGGACGCGACCGGCGACGGAGACGAAGGGGCGCGGGAGCGCGAGGTAGCGGCGGTAGGGGTGCCTGCCGAAGCGCGCTGGCGACCCGATGGTCACCAGGCGTCGGACGCGGCCGCCGCGCACGGCCCCGAGGTACGCGTAGGCGAGCATTCCCCCCATGCTGAAGCCGATCCAGTCGACCTCCGCGGCGCCGGTGGCGGCGCACACGAAGTCGATGGCCTCGGGGACGTCGACCCCGACGTAGCTGTCGAAGGTGCTGGTGCGGGTGGCGGCGTTGCGGGTCTCGGGGTGCGCCCCGCGGAGTTCGAGCACCCACACGTCGCGGCCCTCGGCGGCGAGGCGCGCGGCGAGCGAGCGCTCGGGGTCGAGCGCGAAGGCGTGCCGGTTCATCGCGAGCCCGTGGCAGAGGATCACCGGCGGCAGCGGGGCCGCGTCCGAGCGGGACTTGAGGTGTCCGAGGACGATCCTGGCGCCGTCGGAGAGGGTCAGTGTCTCGACCTCGTCGAAGGGGAAACCCTGGCGAAGGAGCTTCGACCAGACGGTCACCCAGAGCGCGAAGCCCACGATGGCGAGGACGACCAGGGCGACGGCGACTTCCAGCAGGAGATACATCCTCAGGTGGGAGTAGCACCCCTGCCCGGGTGAGCGAACGCCCCTCGGGCACTGGAAACCGCAGCCCCGGCGGTGGTAGACGGCGTGGCTCGTGGACAAGGAACTCCTCATCGCCTTGCAGGCCTCCCTCGGGATCACGCTGCGCGACCCGACGCTGCTCGAGACCGCGATGACGCACCGGTCGGCGGCGCATGAGGGCCGAGGGGCGCGCCGCGGGCATCGCTCGGTGGACAACGAGCGGATGGAGTTCCTCGGCGACGCGGTGCTCTCGCTGTGCGTGAGCGAGCTGCTGTGGAAGCGCCTCCCGCTGGCGAGGGAGGGCGAGCTCACCCGGCTGCGCGCGGCGGTGGTCAACGAGACGGCGCTCGCCCGCCTGGGCACCGCGCTCGGCATCGGCGAGACGCTGCGCCTCGGACGCGGCGAGGCCCGCACCGGCGGTCGCACCAAGCCCTCGCTCCTGGCCGACGCGCTCGAGGCGACCCTGGCCGCGGTGTACCTGGACGGCGGGCTCGACGCCGCGCGCTCCGTCGTCGACCGGCTGCTCACGCCCGAGATCGACGCGGCGCTCACCCGCGCGACCCCCGACCTCGATGACAAGACCCGACTGCAGGAGCTCCTGCAGGCCCGCCACACCCTCACGCCCCACTACGAGGTGGTGCGCGCCGAGGGCCCCGACCACCACCGCACCTGGGAGGTCGAGATGATCGCCGACCCCTACCTCCGCACGCGCGGCGTCGGGACGAGCAAGAAGCGCGCGGAGCAGGCCGCCGCGGGCGAGGCGCTGCGGCTACTCACCGGCGGCGCGGACGCCAACTTGACCAGCGTCGGCAGCGGCGACGATCCCTCGGACTGATGCGACTGGCCCTCCAACGACTCGCCCACGCCGAGGGGCTCCCGCTGCCGTCTTACCAGACGCGGTACTCCGCGGGCTTGGACCTCTGCGCGGCCATCCCCGAGGAGCCGCCGCTCAGGCTCCTGCCGGGCGAGCGGTTGTCGGTGCCCACGGGGCTCGTCATCGCGGTGCCCGAGGGCTACGAGGGGCAGGTGCGGGCGCGCTCGGGCAGGGCGCTGCGGGAGGGCCTCGCGGTGCTCAACGCGCCGGGCACCATCGACTCGGACTTCCGCGGCGAGGTGCGGGTGCTGCTGATCAACCTCGGCCCCGACCCCATCGAGATCGCCCGTGGCGAGCGCATCGCCCAGATGGTCATCGCGCCGGTGTGCAGGGTGACCGTCGAGGAGGTCACGAGCCTCGAGACGACCGACCGCGGCGCCGGAGGCTTCGGCTCGACGGGGCGCTGAAGGGACGTGGTACGGTGACGGCACGGAAGGCGCTGTGCTGACCCACTGTCCGTACTGCAACGCTCGCCTCGACCCGTCGGCCTCCCGCTGCCCGGTGTGCAAGGCCTCGCTGGCCAACGCACGCCCGCTGCCGCCCCCGTCCGCCCGCCCTGGCCCGCCTTCGGCCCCCCCATCGGCCTCGTCTCCGTCCGCGAGGGTCGCGCCGTCGCGCCTCAACGTCGGGCCCCCGCCCAACGCGAGGGTGCCGGGCGCGGGGCTGCAGCCGCCACCCCCAGTGCGGCCGCCCCCTTCCCGAACCGCGCCCGCGGCGCCCCCCCCGAAGCCCGCGCCGGCTCCCCCGAGGCCCGCGCCGTCGCGACTCGAAGAGGACGACGTCGACACGCTGAGCGCGCTCACCAACCCGCAGCTCCGGCTCTCCGTCGGCGAGTGGCTCCGCGATCGCTTCCAGCTCACCGCCCGGCTCGGCGAGGGGCTCTTCGGCACCACCTGGCGCGCCCTCGACACCACCGGCGGCCCCGACGTCGTGGTGAAGATGATGGGTCCGCTGCTCCTGCTCAACGAGGGCGAGCGGCGCGACTTCCACGGCAAGTGCGAGATGTTCACCCGTCGCACGCTCGCGGGCTGCGTGCTGCCCTCCGACGTCGTGCTTGCGCCCGGGTGCGTGGCGGTGGTCAGCCCGCTGGTCGACGGGGTGTCGCTCCGGTCCGTGCTGTCGGCCCGCCGCTCGATCGGCTCGGCGCTCTCGACGGAGGAGGCGCTGCGCGTGGTCCACTCGCTGGTGCTCGCGCTGCAGGCGATGCACACCGCCTCGCCCCACGGGCTGCTGCGCCCCGAGGACGTCATGGTCACCGCGCGGGGGCTGCTCCTCACCGACGGCATCCTTGGCGTGTGCATCCCCCCCGACCGCCTCGTTGAGCGGGTGCGCGCGGCGCAGGGTGAAGCCATGCCCTACCTCGCGCCGGAGGTGCTCGCGGGACGTCGGCCGACGGCGAGCGCCGACCTCTACGCGCTCGGCGCGATGACCACCGAGGTGATCGGGGGCGCCACGCCCGACCGCGGCCCCGACCTCTCCTCGTTCACCCCGGAGCTCCGCCGCGCGATCGTGACGCTCCTCGACCGCGAGCCCGGTCGGCGCCCCGCTGGCATCCGAATGCTCCTCGACGCCCTCTCCTCGATGGTGGGGCTCTCCCAGCGACCCGCCGACCCGCCGCTCCCGCTGCCAGAGCAGGTCGCGCTTCGTACGCCCCTGGAGGCGCAGGCCCCCCCGAAGCCCTCGCCCGCTGCGAGCTCGTCGTCGTCGCGCCTCCCCACCGTCGCTCCGCTCACGGAGCCGTCCCGCGAGCTCCCCCATGGCCGGCTCGGCAGCGCGACCGCCTCGCTGCCGCTGATGGCCAACCCGCGCGCTCCGGCTCCCATCACCACCTCCGGGCCGCCGCCCGATCTTGCGGTGAGGTCCGGGCCGCCGGGCGGCCTCCCGCTGCCCCCGATGCGCTCCGCGCCCAGCGCCCCGGCGAAGTCGCGACCGCTCCCGCCCCTCCAGGCCAGGGCCGAGCCTCCCCCGGAGGCGGAGACGGTGATGCGCCCGGCTCCCCAACGTCCAGTCCCGGCGTCGAGCGCCCCGTCGCGCTCGCTGCGGGAGGACGACATGATCGACCCGAAGCTGCTGCGCGCGGCGAGGATGCTGGACGCCGAGCGACGCGTCCCGCGGGCGGAGACGCTCGACGAGATCGACCTGATCGACGACGACTGAGGAGGGGCTTCGAAGAGGGGGAGGAAGCGGAGAGAGGAGACGGAGCGGATCAGCCCAGGTGGGCCTCAAACATCGCGACGAGCTTCGACTCCGGCGCGAGCCCGACCGAGCGACCGACCTCGCGGCCGCCCTTGAACAGGATCACCGTCGGCACGCCGCGGATTTGCAGGCTGGCGGGCGTCTGCGGGGAGTCATCGATGTCCAGCTTGGCGACCTTGAGGCGACCGGCATAGCCCTTCGCGATCTTGTCGACGATGGGCGAGAGGGCCTTACATGGACCGCACCACGTCGCGGTGAAGTCGAGGAGCACGGGCACATCGGACTTCAGCACCTCCGCGTCGAAGGTCTGATCGGTGACGGTCTTCACAAGCTCTGATGCCATGGAGTGATCCTTCTCGGACGCGCACGGCGCGCCTCTACGGGGGGAGGGGAAGGGAGACGGTCGGCCAACGATGGTTCGCAGGAGACCCGCTGTCAATCGATCCGGCAGGCCGCGGTCGAGGCGCGCACGACGGACTCTACGATCTCGAACACCTCGTCGGGACTGAGGCGGCTGCGCGATCCGTCTGCGTTGCGGGGCGCGCCGCCGACGGTGCTGCCGCCGCCCCATCCGCGCTCGCGCTCGTTGAGCGCCGTGAGGATGGTTCGCACGGGGAAGAACTTCACGAACTCCGAGCGCTTGGCCACGGTGTACGCGTGCGATCCGTCGCGCAGCGAGGAGTGGATGACCACGCGCTGGTGGCCGTCGGCGAAGAGCCTCGCGTGGGCCCTGTAGCCGAGGCTCTCGACGAGCTCCCAGTCGGTGCCCTCGCGCAGCACGCGGTAGCGGTGGTCGACCACGAAGTCGGACGTGTACGCGTGCGAGGCGCCGTCGGCGTAGACCGAGATGCGCCGCCCGACCTCGTCGAGGAGGGCGCGCAGCCCGGCGTTGTCGAGGGTGTAGTAGCTCCCGTCCGCGCGCGCCTGCAACTCGGGCTCGGAGAGCCACTCGACGATGGTGGGCATGTCGCCCGCGAGGGGGTAGGCACCAGCGTGCGCGTCGAGCAGGCCGGCGCAGAGCACGAGGCGGTTGATGAGCGGCTCCTGCGCGCGGTCGATGTGCCGGAGCAGCCAGACGGCGAGCGCGGTGTCGAGGTCGACGTCGTTGAGGTAGACCGTGAGGTCTCGGGGCCTGAGCCCGAGCGCGATGGCGTCGTGCACCTGCTCGGCGGTGCTGCGCGTCGCGTGGCGCACGCAGTCGCCGTGGTGGTCGAAGCTGTAGCGCTCGCACTCGGCGTCGATGCGCGGGCCGAGGACGTACCCGTCCAGGGCGATGCTGCGAGGCGCAAGCTCGTCGAAGCCGACGATGCGTCCTCGCTCGATGACGATCTCCATCACGGAATCACCTCTCGCGTGCGCTCATAGAGCAGCCAGTCGCGGCCCGAGAACGCCAGTCGGTAACGGGTCGGCTCGGCCGCCGGGGAGTCGGAGACGCCTCGGCGCACCAGGACGTAGTCGTAGTAACTCCGGTCGGGGTCCGCCACCTCGAGCGAGGCGGTCCACTCCCAGCGCGGAGGGAGACGAGGCGGGCGGGCCCGGCCCTCGCGGTAGCGGAAGGGCGACTGGGGGAAGTCCGCGAAGGAGAAGGTCGCGACCGCGCCGCCCCGCGCCTGGTAGTACGCGGCGACGTGGAGCATCGGGACGTTGGGCACCCAGGCGCTCGACTGCGGCGCGAGGATCGCCACCAGCCTACGACCCGGCCGCGCGTGCGCCAGCGCCTCGTCTAGGTCGCCGAGCTCGCTCGCCTGCCACTGGGCAACCCGAGCGCGTAGGTCGACGACGAAGCCCATCGAGGCGGCGCCGAGCGCGGCCACGAGGAGCCAGGCCCCGCGCCCAAGCGAGCGGCGAGGGATCCAGAGCGGCAGCAGCAGCGCGGCCACGAGGGGGAAGCGGGTGTGGATCGGCCAGATGAAGCCGTAGCTCGACGGGGTCACGACGTAGAGCGCGGCGCAGAGCGCGGGCACCCACGCGAGCGAAGGGCGATCGGTGGGGGGAAGGGTTCGCTGGGACGAGCGATCGAAGGAAAGGCCGACGAAGGCGCCCACCGCCGCGAGCATCGCCGCGCGGAAGCCGATCTCGGACCATGTGGACTCTGGGGGGACCTCCGGGCCCCAGAGCGCCTGGAAGGTACGATGGCGCAGCGCGTAGGCCGCGGCGAACAGCACCGCCCCGAGCAGAGGCATCCAGCGGGTCGGCGAGCCGACGGCCTCGGAGGGGCGACGCTCCTTCGCCGAGAGCGCGACGGCGGTCAGGACCGCTAGGGCCCAGCCGAGGAGCAGCCGCTCGTCGCGATCGCCGGGCACGTCCAGCAGCGTGTTGCTGAGCTCTCGCGCGAGGCTCGGCACCGAGGGCCACTCGGCGTGCGCGGTGGTCCCCACGCCGCCCGCGAGGACCGTCGCGTCGTTGGCCGGGGAGCGCACGAGCCAGAGCGCCGCCGCGAGCATCGAGGGCACCAGAAACAGCACCTGCCGGATCCACCCTCGAAGCTCGGCGCCGAGCGCGCGCAGGCGCCCGGAGGGCGGCGAGAGGGTGGTCAGCACGCCGAGGCCGAGCACGCCGAAGGGGATGAGGTGCGCGTAGAAGGTGGCGAGCGAGAGCGCCCCGAGGGCCACCTGGCGGCGGGGCTCGGAGCGCCTCGCAGGGTCGGCGAAGAGCCCGATGGCGACCAGCGCGAGCGGCACCCCGATGAGCAGGTTGAGGAAGCCGAGGAAGAACTGCGGGTTCCAGAGCAGCGGCCAGGAGAGGGCCGCGAGGCGCTCGTCGCCGCCCGACCGACGGAGCGCGAAGCGCAGCGCGTAGGGAATGGCGACCAGCGAGGCGGCGGCCAGCAGCCGGACCGCGCCCTCCGCGCCCAGCAGGGCGGAGAGGGGGACGCCGAGCGCATACACGAGCAGGTATTGCGTGCGCGAGAGCGTGACCTCGAAGACCGCGTCGAGCGAGGAGCCGAAGAGCAGCCGACGGAGCACCGAGACGGCGGCGATGTGCTGGGGGAGGTCCTGGAGCGGGGCGTGCGCGGCGGCGTAGAGGGGCGTCGCGAGGCCGAGCGAGACGACCGCGAAGGCGGCCTCGAACCCGACGCGGACCCCGCGGAGTCGATCGCGGAGCGTCACGGTTCGACGTCCCTCCAGCGCGCGCGGAAGGACTTCAGCAACGCCTTGATCTCGTCCTCGTGCTTCGTCGCCTTCGGGCCCACCAACACAACGTTGGCCCTCGCCGGATCGAGCACCCTGGCCGCGGCGGCGCGGAGGTCGTCGGCGCTCAGGGACAGCAGCTCGGCGCGCCTGTCGTCGGGGCTGCGGCGCTGGCCGAATAGCTCCGCCGGGCCGTAGAAGTCGCAGAGGTGCTGCGCGTCGTCGTCGAGCGCGTCGAGGTCGAAGCCGAAGCGCCGCTGGGCCTTCTCGAGCTCCGCGCGCGTAGGCCCCGCCCCGGCGAGCTCGCGGAAGATCTCCAGCACCTCCTCGACCACGGCCCCCACCGAGGCGCGCGCGACCGAGGCCGCCACGTCGATGACGCCCACCTCGGCGAAGCGCTCGATGTCGGCGGACACGTCGTAGGCCAGGCCCCGCTCCTCGCAGACCCGGCGGTAGAGCCGCGTGGACATTCCGTCGTCGATGACCCGGAGGAGCAGCTCCGTGGCCGCGCCTCCCGGGTCGTCGAGGCCCTCGCAGGGGTAGGCGATGCGCAGCGCCGTCTGGCTCGCCGAGTGTGGGACGAGCGAGCGTCGGCCCCGACGGTGCCGCCGGGTGAAGGGCTTCGCTGCGCGCAGCGGCCCATCGGGGATCTCGTGCAGCGAGCCCTTCACGGCGTTGAGGAGCTCGTCGTGGGAGAGGGGCCCGGCGGCGCAGGCGACCATGTTGCCCGCGGCGTAGTGGCGCGCGTGGTGCTCGCGCAGGTCGTCGTCGGTGAAGCGGGTGACGTTGTGTGCCGTGCCCGCGATGGGCGCCCCGAGGGGGTGCTCGCCGAACACCAGCCGGCGGGCGTGGTTGTCCGGCGAGATGTCGCGGCCACGGTCGTCGACGTCCTCCAGGAGCTCCTCGCGGACGATGCCGACCTCGACCTTGCGGTCGGCGAAGACCGGGGCCGTGAGGAGGCCTCCGAGGATGGCGGCGGCCGGGGCCAGCGCGTCCGGCGGGGCGCTCAGCTCGAACATGGTGAAGTCCGAGTGCGTCGCGGCGTTCATCGAGGCGCCCAGGGACTCCACCGCGTCGTTCACGAGCGCCGCCGAGGGCAGCGCCGCGGATCCGCGGAAGAGCATGTGCTCAAGGAAGTGAGAGAGGCCGTTGTGCCGCGGGCGCTCGTGGCGCGAGCCTACGTGGACGTAGACGGCGGCCACCGCGCGGTGGAGGTACGGGCGGTGGATGGTGAGGACGCGCAGCCCGTTGCCGAGCCGGTGCGTGCGGACG
>Ga0207969_100739_pt1 | contig 12689 bp, 7 predicted proteins | sample LakWasMet25_LOW6_2_FD_183869 | JGI IMG/M metagenome (GOLD analysis project Ga0207969, IMG submission 183869) | Freshwater sediment methanotrophic microbial communities from Lake Washington under simulated oxygen tension - Sediment Metagenome... | ecosystem: Environmental > Aquatic > Freshwater >... | reverse complement strand
GGGGCGGCGCCGGCGCTGGTGCAGACCGAGAGGTCCCATGCTCCGGACGAGCGCTGGCCGCAGCGGAGGTCGTCGGGGTAGGGCAGGTAGCGGAAGGTCGCGCCGACGTAGGTGGTGTCCTCGACGCCTGACGAGTTGCTGCCGATGTAGAGGGTGCCGTAGCGCTGGTCGAAGACCGTGGCGTCTGCGAAGCCAGGATCGCCGGTGTCGACCCGGGCCGCGTCGACGGTGATGACGCCGGCCTCGACGGGGCGAAAGGGGTCGAGGCCGTCGGGGTTGAGGCCCGGCAGCACGTCGTAGAGCCCCCCATCGCCGAACGCGGCGGTGCCGTCGACGGTGCTCGCGCAGCCTGCGACCGCGAGGGAGAGCGCGAGGAGGATGTAGTGGGAGCGCACGGCGCGGGAGTCTGGCCGAGATCCGCGCGGAGTTGCAAACGAGCCCGCGGCGCGGGTCAGAGGTCCTTGGTGTAGACCCGGTAGCGCTTGTAGATCTTCGCGCCCATGGCGGCGATGCCGCTGTTGATGGGCGAGTCGTCCTCGCGGGTCCACGAGAGCTCGCCCCAGGTGTAGCCCTTGGCCGAGCCGCGCTTGGCGACCTCGACGTACATCGCCGCGGAGAGCGGCATGTACTTGCGCACGCCCCGGAGCTCCTTGCGGATGCCGAGCAGCATCAGCCGCGAGGACTTCGGCCCGGCCACCTTGAGCCGCCAGAGCGCCTTCGCGATGCCGAAGGGAAACTCCTTGCCCCGGATGTCCCGGATGCACTCGTTCATGTTGGGCAGCAGGATGCACATCCCCATCGGCTTGCCGTCGATCTCCGCGATGAACGCGAGGTCCGGGTCGATGATGAGCTTGAGGTCCTCGGCGGTCTTCTCGATCTCGTCCGGCAGCGCCGGCACGAAGCCCCACTTGCCCTCCCAGGCGTCGTTGTAGATGTCCATGATGATCTTCAATTCATCGTGCATCTTCGACGTGTTGACCGACCGCAGCTTGAGCTCCGGCAGGGCCTTCATGTCCGCCCAGGCCTTCTCCACCCGCTTCGGAAACTCCGAGACCTCGTAGCGCCACGCGAAGAGGTCCTTCTCCTTGGTGAGCCCCCATGCCTCGGTGACCCGGCCCTGCCACGGGCGCGAGTGCGCCATCATCAGCACCGGCGGCGAGTCGAAGCCCTCGACCAGCGTGCCGATCTCCTCGTTGGCGTAGAGCCCGTAGGGGCCGCTCATGCGGGTCATCCCCTTCGCCTTCAGCCACGCCGCCGCCCGCTCCAACAGCGCGGCGCCTACGGCGTCGTCATCGACGGTGTCGAAGAAGCCGTAGAAGCCGTTCTTCTCGTTCCAGACGCGGTTGTGCTCGCGGTCGATCGAGGCCGAGACGCGGCCCACCAGCTTCCCACCGCGGCGGGCAACGAAGTACACCGCCTCGCCCCGCTTGAAGAACGGGTTCTTCTTCGGGTCGAGCCGGGGCTTGATGTCGAACATCTCCAGCGGCGCGATGAAGTTCGGATCCCCCTCGAACACGGCGTGCGACGCGTCGATGAACTCGCGGGGATCACTCCCCGCCGCAATCTCCCGGATCTCGATCTCTGCCATAGGTGCGCGGCTTGTAGCCCCAACGACGCGAGGACTCCAGTCGGAGGCCCGGCGGATGATTCGCGCGTTCTCGGGTTGCCTTCTCCCAGGAGGTTGGGTTACACCCCGCGCCGTCCGAGGGAGAGATCCTGAAGATCATATGGCCCGGCTGACCTTGGCTCGTGAACCCCGCCAGGTCGGAAACGAAGCAACGGCAGCGTAGATCGCGGTGCAGCCGGGCCACCCTCTCCCTCCTCCGATCGTCTGATCGCAAGGGTCTCTCCGAGACCGCGACCCGACGCCCGGAGAGTCCCGACGCTCAGCCCAACGGCGCCGGGTCGACCTCGCCTCGAGCGACGACCTCCGCGCCGCCCCGCTTCGAGGCCCACGCGGCGAGCGAGCGCATCCCCTCGTCGACGCTCACCACCGGCGCCCACCCGAGCTCCTTGCGCGCCCGCTGGACGTTGAAATACGCGACCTGCCCGAGGGTCGACACCTCCGCCCGGTGGCAGGCCAGCGGGTCGTCCCCTCGCTCGGCCCACCAGCCCAGCGCATACGCCGCCCAGTAAGGCAGGCTCCCCGCGGAGACCTTCCCCGCTCCCGCGGCGGCCACCGAGCGGCTCACGAACTCCCTCGCGGTCACCCGCTCGTCGTCGGTCACGTAGTAGGTGCGCCCCGCCGCGGCGGCGACCGTCAGCGAGCGCACCATCGCGTCGACGACGCTGTCGACGTGGCTCGTCGGGATCATTGGGCTCCCCCCGTCGACCCACCGCCAGCGCCCGGCGAGCACGCGGCGCAGCACCGCCGGGAGCCATCGGGTGTCGTCCGCTCCCCAGAGGATCCCCGGGCGGATCGACACCGTCGCCAGGCTCTCGTCGCTCACCGCCGTCACCAGGTCTTCGGCGAGCAGCAGCGCCTCCATCGCGCGGCTTGTGAAGTGCGGCGGCGGGGGGTGCTCCTCGTCGACGTAGCTGCGCGCGACGCCCCCTCGGGTGACCGACTCGTTGGAGCGCAGCACCAGCCTGCGCACGCCCGTCGCCCTCGCCGCAGCCAGCACGTTCTCCGCGCCCACAAGGTTGACCGCCTCCGCGACCTCGTCCGAGGCCCGCGCCCCCACCTGGGCGCAGTGCAGCACCGCCTCGGCGCCCGCCATCGCCGCGCGGAGCGAGGCCTCGTCGGTCACAGCGCCGACGCGCTCCACGGCGCCGAGCGCCCGCAGCCGCTCCCTGGCCGCCGGGTCGGACTCCGACCGCACCAGCGCCCGCACCCGATGGCCCTCTCGCACCAGCCGGGCGGCCAGCGTCCGCCCGAGGAAACCGGTGGCTCCGGTGATCAGCAGCTCCACCCCGGAGAGTGTGTACCAGCGCGTCCCGCGGGCGAAGTATCTTCCGCCGCCATGCAGAACACCCACGGCTCGGTGCGCGGTGCGAGCGAGTTCGTGCTCCCGTTCTGGTCGGCGCTGCCCGAGGTCGTCCGGATGGTCCTCGGCGCGGGCCTGCGCATCACGGTCACGATCCTGGTGGCTCGAGCGCTCTTGAGGCTTGTGCCGCGGCTCGAGCGCTTCATCACCCAGCGCGCGGCGGCGCGAGGCCCGAAGGACACCGTCGCCACGGCATCGATGATCCAGCAGAGCCAGCGGGTGGAGACGCTGGTGCGGGTGTCGGGCTCCGTGGCGCGGGCGATCGTCTACGCCATCGCCACGGTCACCGTGCTCGCGAGCATCGGCCTCGACGTGACGCCGGTGCTGGCCGGCGCGGGCATCGCGGGCGTCGCCGTCGGCTTCGGCGCGCAGACCATCGTGAAGGACTTCTTCGGCGGCTTCTTCATCCTGATGGAGAACCAGTACGCGGTGGGAGACACCGTCTCCATCGGCGCCATCACCGGAACCGTCGAGGAGATGACCATGCGGGTCACCGTGCTCCGCGACGCGGCCGGCCCGCTGCACTTCATCCCCAACGGCGGCATCGGCACCGTCACCAACCGCACCCACTCGTGGCAGCGCGCCATCGTCGACCTGAGCTCCCCCTGGAGCGTGCCCGTCGAGCGCGCCCGGGCCGTGCTCCTGGCGGCGGTGCAGCCCCTCGTCGACGAGCCGGCGAAGTTCAACCTCCGCGGCGCTGTCGAGCTGGAGGGCCCCCTCGACTTCAACGGAGAGAAGGTCACCTGGCGCCTCTCCGCGCGCTGCGACCCGAAGAAGCTCCCTCAGGCCCGCGCGTCGCTCCTCGCGGCCCTTCAGCGCGCCCTCCCCCGCGCCGCCGACAGCGACCGCCTCGACTGGTCGAAGGTCCGCGACGAGGGATCAGCCCCAGCGCCTGGCTGAGAGCTCCTACCGTGTCCCCGGTCAAGGGTGCTCTCGACGAGCGCCGCGGGAATGCACTAACGTCCCCGATGCCGCGACGGCAGAGATCCTTCTGAGCGTCCGTTCAACCATCACGAAGAGGCCCCATCGATGATCGCCCTGGGTCGACTCCAGCGCCCGCTGCTCTCCGTCTGCGCGTTCTCCGCCATGCTCGTCGCGGGCTCCCCCGAGGCGCAGGCCATCCCCCTGCTCAACGGCTTCGGCGGGCCGACGGGCTACGGCACCGCCGACCACTGCGTCCACCCCAACGACGACGGCTCCTACGCCGGGCCCGGAGGGAGCGGCGCCGCGGTGGCCATCGACCTGCGCCCCGCCTTCCCGACCGGCCTGCGCTTCTTCGGGCGCACCTTCAACAGCTTCTACCTCAACACCAACGGCAACATCACCTTCAACGCCGCGCTCTTCACCTACACCCCGCAGCCCTTCCCCGTGGCCGATCAGCCCATGATCGCGCCGTGGTGGGGCGACGTCGACACCCGCGGCGGAGGCCAGCCGAGCAACAACTCGATCTGCTTCCACATCGAGCCCAACCGCATCGTCGTGACCTGGCACAACGTCGGGTACTTCAGCTCCCACAACAACCGCCTCAACGACTTCCAGATGGTGCTCTCCACCTCCGGCACCTGCACCACCGGCGGCGACTTCGACGTGGAGTTTCGCTACAACCGCTGCGAGTGGACCACCGGCGACGCCTCCGGCGGCTCAGGCGGGCTCGGCGGCACGCCCGCCCAGGTGGGCTTCGACGCGGGCAACCGCATGAACTTCGTCGCCCTCCCGATGTCGCGCACCGCCGCGATCCTCAACGTGTGCCGCAGCTCCAACGTCCCCGGCGGGGCGCCCGGGCTCTACCGCTTCCAGATCCGCGGCGGCGTCGTCGGCGGCGGCTGCACCGGCGCGGGCATGCCCTGCACCGTCCCCGGCCAGATGGGCGCCTGCGGCATGGGCGTGACCATCTGCTCGGGCATGGGCACCACCTGCCAGCAGGTCAACCGCCCGCGCCCCCGCGCCTGCAACGGCTTCGACAACGACTGCGACGGCATGATCGACGAGGGCAACGACCTCTGCCCGACCAACCAAGTGTGCGACCGCGGCCAGTGCGTCGAGCGCTGCCAGCCCGAGCTCGGCTGCCTCACCGGCCGCTCCTGCTCCGAGCGCGGCACCTGCGTCGAGACCTCGTGCCTCAACGTGACCTGCCCCGCGGGGCAGCGCTGCGCCGGCGGCCGCTGCCTGGGCGTGTGCGACGGCGTGACCTGCCCGTGGGCCCAGAGCTGCCGCGCCGGCCGATGCGTCAACCCCTGCGCCGACGTGGTCTGCGACGGCCGCGATGTCTGCGACGACGACCCCCGCTCCACCACCTTCGGCCAGTGCGTCGCGGGCTGCCAGTGCCGCCCCTGCGCCGCGGGCCAGACCTGCCAGCCCGACGGGCACTGCACCGTCGACGCGTGCACCGGCGTCACCTGCCCCACCGGCGCCCACTGCGAGGCCGGCACCTGCCGCGACTCCTGCGAGGTCGGCCCCGACACCAGGCTCTGCCCGGCGGGCGAGGTGTGCCGCCTCGGAGAGTGCGTGAGCGGCGCCCCCGCTCCCATCGACGCGGGCGTCGCGCCCCCGGTCGACGCGGGCTCCCCCACGGACACGGGCCGCCCTGCGACCGACACGGGCCGCCCCGCGGACGCCGGGCGCGACGCCGGACGCCTCGCCGACGGCTCGACCCGCGTCGACGCCGGCCCCCTCCGCTGGACCCAGGGGTCGACCGGATGCACCTGCCGCGCTGGCGTCGCCGAGCATCAGCCGGGCTGGTACTTCGGCGCCCTCGCCTTCGGCACCGCCCTCGCCTCGCGCCGCCGACGCCGCGCTCGACGCTGAGCCGCCCTCCGCTCCTCCCTCTCCGGGTCCCTCTTCCCTCTCCTCCTGATCGCGGTCCTCCGGCGCGGCTTCTGTCCCTCGACGGGAGCCGCGACGCTGGGCTATGGTCGCGCCAATCTCGTCGGGTGCTGTGCTCACATCACGGACACCGACACCGTCTTCCCTTGCGCGCCGCTCCCGGGGATTCCTGTTGGGGTCGAGGCGCTCTACGACGCAGAAGTGAGGCATCGTTCATGACCGCCCCGGGCAACCTCCGAACCCTTCTCAACGCGTGCGCCGCGATGGCCGTGACCACCTTCGTCGCGACCTCCGCGGAAGCGATCCCGCTGCTCAACGGGTTCGGCGGCCCGACCGGCTACGGCACCGTCGACCACTGCGTACACCCCAACGACGACGGCTCCTACGCGGGCCCCGACGGCACCGGGGCGGCCGAGGCCATCGACCTGCGCCCCGCGTTCCCGATGGGCCTCACCTTCTTCGGGCGCACCTACGAGAGCTTCTACCTCAACACCAACGGCAACATCACCTTCCGCGGCTCGCTCTACACCTTCACGCCGCAGCCCTTCCCGGTGGCCGACCAGCCGATGATCGCGCCGTGGTGGGCCGACGTCGACACCCGCGGCGGGGGCCAGCCGAGCAACAACTCGATCTGCTTCCACGTCGAGCCCAACCGCATCGTCGTGACCTGGCACAACGTCGGGTACTTCAGCTCGCACAACGACCACCTCAACGACTTCCAGATGGTGCTCTCCACCTCGGGCACCTGCACCCGCGTCGGCGACTTCGACGTGGAGTTTCGCTACAACCGCTGCGAGTGGATCACCGGCGACGCCTCCGGCGGCATGGGCGGCTTCGGCGGCACGCCCGCCCAGGTGGGCTTCGACGCGGGCAACCGCATGAACTACGTCGCCCTCCCGATGTCGCGCACCATGGCGATCCAGGAGGTGTGCCGCACCTCCAACGTCCCCGGCGGGGCGCCCGGGCTCTACCGCTTCCAGATCCGCGGCGGCGACATCGCGGGCGGCTGCACCGGTGCGGGCCTCCCCTGCACCGTCCCCGGACAGATGGGCGCCTGCGCCATGGGCGTGACCTTCTGCGCCGGCATGGGCACGAGCTGCCAGCAGGTGAACATGCCCCGCGCCCGCGCCTGCAACGGCTTCGACAACGACTGCGACGGAATGCCCGACGAGGGCAACGACCTCTGCGGCACCAACCTGGTCTGCGACCGCGGCCAGTGCGTCAACCGCTGCCAGCCCGAGCTCGGCTGCCTCCCCGGCCAGACCTGCTCCACCCGCGGCACCTGCGTCGAGACCTCGTGCCTCGACGTGACCTGCCCCAGCGGAGAGCGCTGCTCCGACGGGCGCTGCATCGGCATCTGCGAGGGCGTCACCTGCCCCTACGCGCAGGTGTGCCGCGCCGGTCGATGCATCAACCCCTGCCAGGGCGTGGTCTGCGACGGCCGCGACGTCTGCGACAGCACCCCCTCCTCGGCGACCTTCGGCCAGTGCATCCCCGGGTGCCAGTGCCGCCCCTGCGCCGAGGGCGCGAGCTGCCAGCCCGACGGCTACTGCAGCGAAGACCTCTGCACCGGCATCACCTGCCCGACCGGAACCTACTGCGAGCGCGGCATGTGCCGCGACTCCTGCGAGGCGCCGCCGGACACCATCCTCTGCCCCTCGGGCGAGGTGTGCCGCGACGGAGCCTGCGTGCCGGGCACCCGCCCGATGCCGATGCGCGACGCGGGCACCCCCGACGGCGCGGCCACCGACGGCGCCGTTGCGGACGCCGGGCGCGACGCGGGGCGTGACGCCGGTCGCGACGCAGGCGCCGGGGTCGACGGCTCCATCGACGCGGGCTCGACCCCGAGCCTGCCGCCCTCCAACCGCGACTGCAGCTGCCACGCGGGCAGCCGCGACGCCGACCCCGCCTGGGGCTTCGGCCTGCTCGGGCTCGGCGCGGTCATCGCGGTCCGCAGGCGCCGCCGCCGCGTCCAGGCCTGAGCGCCGGATCGTCGATCATTACCTCATCTCGTAAAAACCCTCTCGACGCTCGGAGCCCTGGAACCTCGATGAAGCAATCGAAGCTCGCCCCTGTGGTGTGTGCCTGTCTCGCCGCGTTCGCCGTCGCCCACTGCGGTGACGACGCGACGCCGCCGGCCGGCGGCGGCAACAACTGCGCGGCGCTCGCGAGCATGGTGCCCGGCGCCTGGCGCCCGGTGGCCAGCGGCACCACCGACAGCATCCTGTCGATGTGGGCCTCGGCGCCCGACCGGCTCTACATCCTCGGCGAGCAGACGCTGCGGCGGTACAACGGCATGGCTTTCGTGGCCGGTCCGATGGTCCCGCTCGCCGACGAGATGGGGAAGCGCAACTTCCGCATGGTTTCCATCGGCGGCGTCGGCGACTCGATCTTCGCCGCCGGGGCGACCATCCCCGCGTCGGGCTCGGCCGAGGCGGGCGTCGGCGCGATGCTGCGCTTCCCGGTGATGGGGGGAATGCCCCCGACGACCAGCGCGGAGGTGATGGCCAACCTGGGCGGCACCGAGCTGCGGATGTTCTGGGGCTCGTCCGCGACGGACATCTGGGCGGTCGGCACCGACCAGGCCTGGCACTACGACGGCACCCGCTGGACCAACAGCTCCATGGGCATCGCCGCGGGCAGCGACCTGCAGGCCATCTACGGCTTCGGGGCGAGCGACCTCTGGGCCGTCGGCGCCAAGGTCTACCGCGGCAACGGCACCACCTGGACCGAGCAGCCACTCGCCGGGTCGACCTACTACTACGGCGTCTGGGGAGCGTCCGCGAACGACGTCTGGCTGGTCGGCACGAGCGCGGCGCAGCGCTGGGACGGGCGTCAGTTCAACCGGGTGCTGACGGGCACCACGGGGGTGCTGCGCGCGGTCTGGGGCAGCAGCGCGACGGACGTCTGGGCGGTCGGCGCAGGCGGCGCCGCGGTGCACTGGAACGGCGCGGCCTGGGGTCCGGTGCCCTCGATGACCACGCGCGACCTGCGCACCATCTGGGGTTTCAGCGCCAACAACATCTGGGCCGCCGGGGACAACGGCACGGTCGTGAACTACACGGCCTCGAGCCCGCCCACCCCGGCCGGCAACTGCAACCAGAACACGGACATGACCAACTTCGGCGACGGCATGGGCCTGCGCCTCGCGGCCACCTCGCAGACCATCTGCGCGCGCCGCGGCGACGGGACGGCCGCGTGCTGGGGCGCCAACAACAACGGGATGATCGCCGACGGCACCCGGGAGACCCGCTCCACGCCCACCAACATCATGGGCCTGACCGGCGTGGTCGACGTCGCGGTGGGCCGCTTCCACGGGTGCGCTGTGAAGTCCGACGGCACCGCGTGGTGCTGGGGCGTCGGCCGCAGCGGGCAGATCGGCAACGGGATGATGGTCGACCAGGCCGCGCCGGTGCAGGTGCAGGGCGTCGACGACGCGCTCTCCGTGGCGGTGGGCGACGCGCACTCCTGCGTGGTGCGCCGCAGCGGGTCGGCCTCGTGCTGGGGCGCCAACGCCGACGGCCAGGTGGGCGACGGCACCAACTCCAACCGCGCCTTCGCGGTGACCGTGTCGGGCCCGACGGACTTCCAGCAGATCGACGCGGGGCCCAACCACACCTGCGGCATCCGGTCGAACGGCGGCGTCTCCTGCTGGGGCCGCGGCACCCAGGGGCAGCTCGGCAACGGCATGCGCGTCACCAGCGCGACCCCCGTCGAGGCCACCGGCATCGCCGACGCGCTCGCGGTCTCCACGGGCCTCGGCCACACCTGCGTCGCTCGCAACTCCGGCGCGGTGTTCTGCTGGGGCTCCAACGCCGACGGCCAGCTCGGAGACGGCACCATGATGGACCGCGCGACGCCCACCGCGGTGCCCGGCATCTCCACGGCGCTCGGCGTCGGCGCCGGCGAGAAGCACTCCTGCGTGCTGCTTCGCAACGGCGGCGCCCGCTGCTGGGGCTCCAACGCCTTCGGTCAGCTCGGCAACGGCAACACCACCAGCAGCCTCAGCCCGGTGGTGGTCTCGGTGGTCGACCGCGCCATCGCGATCGTCACGGGCTTCGGCTTCTCCTGCGCCCTGCGCGGCAGCGGCCAGGTGCTCTGCTGGGGCAGCAACATGAACGGCCAGCTCGGGCGCGGAAACATCGGCGGCAACGGCGCGACTCCGGAGCCCGTGACCGGCCTCTGAGCGGTCGGGCCCCCTCGTCTCGGGGGCCACGACGGAGGTGATCGAGGTACCCCCTCCCCTGCGCGTCGCGCGGCGGAGGGGGTTTCCTTTTATCGGGGTAGGTAAGCGACTGGGAGCGGGAGGGACCGTAAGGGGGCCTCGGGCGCCCCCCGTTCGGGTCGGGTCAGGGCTGGGCGATCTCGAGGCCGGTGCAGTTGCGCAGGGTGTTGGAGCCGCTGCGGCAGGGGCCCGCGTTGCAGGCGCCGGGGCAGGTCGAGCACGAGTACTGGTTGTTCGCCATGCAGTAGGTTCCGAACACCGGGTCGGTGAAGCCGCCGGAGACCGGGCACTGCCAGTTGTCCATGCCGGAGTAGGCCGTGGGCTCGGTGGTGCAGACCGTGGCGGCGACCTTCCAGGCGCGGCACGCGGCGCTGTCACCCGTGTTGTAGGGGTACATCCCGCCGAGGCTGGTGGTCGCCGTGGTGTTGTAGCCGGTGGTGAGGCAGCCGGCGATCGGCGAGGTCCAGCCGTGGTAGAGCGGCGGCATCGAGCCGCAGGCGCCGCGCACGCAGAACTGACCCATCGGGCAGGCGCGCCCGCAGGCGCCGCAGTTGGCGCCGTCGGACTGGAGGTTCGCGCAGGTGTTGCTGCAGTTGGTCTGACCCATCGGGCAGCCGCACACCCCGCCCGCGCAGGGGATCATCCCCGGGCAGGCCGTCCCGCACGCGCCGCAGTTGGCGCGGTCGGTCTGCGTGTTCGAGCAGGTGGCGGTGGCCCCCATGCCGCAGTAGGTCTGCGCCGTCGGGCAGCCGCAGCGCCCGGAGAGGCACGACTGGCCCGCCGGGCACGCGTTGCCGCAGGCGCCGCAGTTGTCCCGGTCGGTGTTGACGTTGATGCAGGCCGCGCCGCAGCGCCGCTGCGTCGAGGTGCACGGGGCGGAGCACACGCCCGCCGCGCAGATGCGGTCGGCCGCGCAGGCCTGGCCGCACATCCCGCAGTTGACGTTGTCGGTGCGGGGGTCGATGCACAGGGCGCCGCACCGCAGGCTGGGCGCCGCGCAGACCGAGGCGTCGGTGCTGGTGAGCGGCCGGCAGACCCCCATGCGGCACGCGAAGCCCTCGCCGCAGGCGACGCCGCAGGCGCCGCAGTTGGCCGGGTCGTACTGCGCGTTCACGCAGCGGCCGAGGCAGTTGATCTGCGCCGCGGTGCAGGCGCCCGCGCAGACGCCGCCGGTGCAGACCTGGCCCGCCGCGCAGGCCGTCCCGCACGCGCCGCAGTTGGCGACGTCGGTGCTGGTGTCGACGCAGAGGTCGCCGCATCGGATGGTGCCCGTCGGGCAGCCCGGCTGGCAGACCCCGAGCGCGCAGAGCTGGCCCGTGGGGCAGGCGGTGCCGCACGCCCCGCAGTGGAGCCGGTCGGTGGCCGTGTTGACGCAGAGCGCGCCGCAGGCGGTGCGCCCGGAGGGGCAGTCGATGCCGCAGCGGCCCATCCGGCACGAGGCCGGGGTGGGGCACACGTTGCCGCAGGTGCCGCAGTTGGTGGTGTCGTTGGCGGTGTCGGTGCAGACGCCGCCGCAGACCGTGAAGGTGGCCGGGCAGCCCACCGGGGCGCAGGCGCCCGCGGTGCAGCGCTGGCCCGACGGGCAGGCGTTGCCGCAGGAGCCGCAGTGGGCGTTGCTGGTGGCAAGGTCGGCGCAGGCGTTGCCGCACATCATCTGCGAGGCCGGGCACATCAGCCGGCATGATCCGCTCTCGCAGACCTGGCCCGCGGGGCAGCGGTTGCCGCAGGCGCCGCAGTTGCGCTCGTCGCTGCTGGTGTCGGTGCACGCCCGCCCGGTGACCGTGCCCGCGTCGGTGCCCGCGCCGGCGTCGCCGATCACGTCGCAGCGCGCGTACATCGGGCCGCAATCCTGGGCGCACTCGCCCTGAGAGCACACGAGGCCCGCTGCGCAGGAGCGCTCGCAGGAGCCGCAGCTGGTGCGGTCGGTGTTGAGGTTGACGCAGCGCTGTCCGCAGCGGGTCTGCCCCGTCGGGCAGGCGCCGAGGCAGCGGCCGCTCACGCACATCTGGTCGCCCGCGCAGGAGAAGCCGCAGGTGCCGCAGTTCATCGGGTCGGACCCGAGGTCGAGGCACATGTTGCGGCAGGGAGAGAGCGGGGCGTCGCAGGTGAGGCCGCCCATGTCGGTGGTGGGACCGGCGTCGGGCTGCGGGGTGAAGCGGGTGTCCGTGTCGCTGCATCCCTGCGCCGCGGCCAGGAGGAGCAGCGTCGCGAGCGCGCGAGGGACGAACGAGGACAGCTTGGTTCGCATGGGGGTGTTCATCGTGGGCACGGGTTCTTACGGGGACGGCGTGAAGCGGACGGTGCTGTTGGCCGCGGGGGCGCAACGGAACACGGTTTCATCGGGGCAGCCCGACACGCCGGCGACGCCGCCAGGCGCCTCGATGCCCACGGTGGCCGAGCTGGTGATCGCGAAGTTGCGATAGATCAGCTCGACCACGTTGCTGCCCTCGTTGAACACGGCCTCGGCCGTGAAGGTGTCGGTGTCACCGAGCAGGGTGGTCTCGCGCCACTCCACCGCCCAGCGGCGGTTGGGCGTCGCGCCGACCGTCGCCACGCACACCCCTGGATCGTCGGTGGCCAGGTCGGCCCAGAAGACGGCCACCACGCTGTTGGGCGTGCTGGTCGAGGGGATCGTCCCGCCCAGGGAGGAGCTC
>Ga0207969_100732_pt1 | contig 12747 bp, 13 predicted proteins | sample LakWasMet25_LOW6_2_FD_183869 | JGI IMG/M metagenome (GOLD analysis project Ga0207969, IMG submission 183869) | Freshwater sediment methanotrophic microbial communities from Lake Washington under simulated oxygen tension - Sediment Metagenome... | ecosystem: Environmental > Aquatic > Freshwater >... | reverse complement strand
AGCCCGTCGCGTACGCCGAGGTCGACTGGAGCGCCGAGCGCTGGAGCGGTGGCGGCCCCATCGCGATCTTCCCCACCGGGACGCTCTCCACGCACGGCGCCGCCCTCCGCGCCCCCATCGGCCGCGTGCACTGGGCGGGCACCGAGACCGCCCGCGAGTGCATGGGATTCATCGAGGGCGCCGTGGAGTCGGGCCAGCGCGTCGCCGACGAGGTCGCCCTCGCCGCGAGCTGACGCCGTGCCCGTGACGCCCGACGGCTGCGCGCGAGCGGGGTGTACCGTCGGCGCCCACAGGAGACGCCGATGAACCTCATGGGACAGTTCGAGCGGGAGGACGCGGCCCTCGTCTGGCGTCGGGGCACCGCGGGCTGCGCGGCGGCCTTCGGCGGCCTTCTCACCCTCGCCTTCGGCCTCGCGATGGCGACGCTCCGCTCGGAGGTGCGCGTCGACCGCGACGCGGCGGTGATCCGTCGCTCGATGGGGGTGACCCTCCACGAGACCCGGGTGCCGGTGCGCGGGTGCGCCGCGGTGGCCGCCGTGCGCAACCTCGTGGCCGTCGCCGCGGCGGTGATGGCGTCCGAGCGCCCGCCCTCGGACGCCTGGCCGATGCCGCGCGGCGAGGGCCGCGGGCGGCGGCGGTAGCGCCCGTCACCCCACGGACGCTCGGATGGCCTTCGAGCGCGCGTGCGGCGTCGCCGCGTTGTCCGAGGGAGGCTCCGCGAGGAGCGCGCCGAGCCCTCCGCGTACGGACGCCGCGTGCGCTCGCTCGAGCGCCGAGTCGGCGCGCGCGGCGAGGGCCTCCGCGGCCTCGACGAGCGCCGGGGCGAGCGAGCCGTCGCGCGCCACGCAGAAGGCCAGCACGTCCCAGCCGAGGGCCGCGTGCTCGGCCTCGTCGCGGGCGACGGTCGCGAGCACCTCCGCGACCGCGGGGTCGGCGGCGACCTCCGCGGCGGCCCGCAGCGCGGCGAGGCCCTCGCCGTAGGCCCCGTCGACGAGCGACTCCAGCGCGACCCGGCGCAGCGTCCCGGCGGGGCGCTCGGCGGCTTCGCCCTCGAGGGCCTCGGGCCAGGCCTCGGGCCCGACGGGCTCCCCGGCGTAGGCGCCCGCGAGGGCGAAGGCGAGGCGGGCGTGGAGCACCTCGTCGAGGGCCGCGCGGTGGGCGCGCTCGACCAGCGCGGGGGGCGCCCCGAGGGCGAGCAGGTCGACGGACAGTCGGGCGAAGGCCGCGATGGAGGAGTGCTCCTCTCGGGCGTCGCGGGTCCACCGGGCGGCCTCGCGGGCGCGCTCGTCGGCGGTGAGCCGGGAGGCGTCGGGGAGCGCGCCGGAGGGATCGAGCGACCACGCGGGGTCGCGGCGGGTGCGGGCGGTGCGAGGGCGCCCCCGGACGCGCAGCGGGCGGCCGTGGGCCCCTCCGCCGGAGAGCATGAGCAGGCTGAAGGCGGCGGCCGCCGCGGCGGTGACGGTGGAGAGCACCGAGACGACGAGCGCGACGATGCCTCCTGCGCGCGAGGCGCCGCCCCGCCCGCTCACCACGATGGAGCGGATCGAGAGGACGAGCGCGGTGATCCACAGCGCGAAGCCCACCGCGATGGCCACGGCGAGGGGCGCGAAGCTCCCTCCGCCGCTGAAGCGGTGCCCGAGGAACTCGAACACCAGGGCGACGTACACCACGGGCATCACGAAGCACGACACCAGCGCGACCGCCACGGCGGCGCCGGTGTGGGGGCGCTCCACGGGGGCGGCGAGCCCATGGGCATATGGAGGGGGGTAGGGCGCGGGGGGATGCATGGTGGACGATGCTACCGCGGCGGTCGCCGGGACGATCGCGCGGCGTCCCCTGATCGATGCCCTGGGGGGGTGGAGGCGGTGATGCGCCAGGGGAGCGCTCCCCGGCGATCCCTTGACGAGGGCGCTGCGCGACGGTTTCCTCCTCCGCCCATGAGACACGCCCCTCGGATCGCGCTCCCCGCCGCGCTCCTCTTCGCCGTCGCCGTCAACGCGCAGGACCTCTCTCGGCCCTTCCGGCTCACCACGGAGTTCCGCGGCGCGAGGATGTGCCTCGACGTCGTCAACGGAGGGGCCGCCAACAACCAGGCGGTGCTGCGGCGTTGCGGCAACCTCACCGGGCAGCAGTGGACGGCGACGCCCGCGCAGAACGGCTTCGTGACGCTCACGACGCAGTTTCGCGGCGCGGGGATGTGCCTCGACGTCGTCAACGGCGGCGACCGCGACAACCAGGTCGAGCTCCGGCCGTGCGGCGACTTCACCGGTCAGCGCTGGCGCTTCGCCCAGCTGCCGTCGGGGTTCAACGTGCTGACGACGGAGTTCCGCGGCACGGCGCTCTGCCTCGACGTGGTCAACGGCGGCCCTCGGAACAACTACGTCGAGCTCCGCCCCTGCGGCGAGCTCAGCGGCCAGCACTGGTCTACCCGCCCCTACTGAGCGACGGGCGTCTCGCGCACCGCCGAGCGCGAGACTCCCTTCGCTCAGCGGGCGAAGCGCCGGATGCCGCCGGTCCGAGCCAGGGTCATGGTGCCCCAGTAGACCGAGGTGGCGTCGACCTCCAGGCCCTGGGTGAAGCCGGAGCCCAGCGACGTGATCGTCTCGGGTGTGCACGCCGCCGCCGCGCAGCGGTAGAGCGAGAGCCCGATGGCCCAGTAGAGGGTCGTGCCGTCGGTCGCGAGGTCGAAGGTGTTGGCCCCCACACCCGTGGTCACCGTCGCGAGCCGCGTCAGCCCGGTGCCGTCGCGCCCTACGCGGAACAGCCCGTTGCTGGTCAGGAAGAACACCACCCCCGGCCCGAGCGCGATGCGCTGAGGGTGGCCGATCATCGCGCCCTCGGCGAGCACCGTCGGCGACCACGTGCTCCCGCCCACGGTGCTGCGAAGCACGGTGCCGGGCGTCCCTCCGGGGGCGCCGCCGGGGATCGGGATCCCGGCCGTCGTCCAGAACAGCTGGTCGCCGTCGAGCACGAGGCTCGTGGGCGCGTACTGCGCCTGACCGGCCGCTCGATGCCCCGTGCTGCCTCCGCCCATCGCGCGGTCGCTCACGAAGACCGAGGCGATCGTGGGGGAGGTCCACGCGACGCGGGTGGGCGCGAGGGCCACCGTGCCCGTCGACTCGCCGCCGCTGTACCCCATGGGCGTGGCCGAGCAACCGGCGTGGGGGCAGCTGCGCACGCTGCCCGCGACGCTGCTCGCGAAGCGCTCGGTCCAGGCGACCCCGTCGGCGTCGGCGGCGATGCCCTGGGGGGCGCTCATCGTGGCCCGGTAGAACGTCTCGGTCGGGCCTCCCCCCAGCGGGATGCGCCGCACGGTCGTGTCGTACGTGTAGTACACGTAGCCCGCGGCCACCGCGAGGTCCGAGGGAACCTCCATCGTGAGCAGGTCGCCCTCGACAGGTCCTCCCGAGTCGACCTGCGGTGGGACGTCGACGGGAGCGACATCGGGCACCGTCGCGACGTCCTGCGTCCCGGCGTCCTGCGTCCCGGCGTCCTCGGTGACCGCGGCATCCCGCGCGTCACCGCCTACCCCCGAGTCGTTACCGACAGGCGTGGGCCCGCCGCATCCTACCGACAGAGCCGCCGCAAACAGTGCCGACAACGAGCGCGCAGTGAACATCGAATTCTTCCTCTCGCGACGAGCGCCCATCGTGGCCGAAGGGGATCACGCTCCGCTATCGAATTTGAGCGGCGACACGGTCATGGGCCCCCTCCCCCGCGTCTGCGACAGGTTTCCTCCGAAGACCTCCGCCGACTTGCGCGTACCATTGGGCCGCGCGGGATCCATGGGCGTCGTCCGGGCATCGGTCCGCCCTCCCCTGCGAACCACTGGCTCTTCAGGAGGACCCAACCCCGATGATCAACCGCACCAGCTCCCTCGTCCTCGCCTTCGCCGCCGCGAGCGCGCTCGCCTTGCACGCCGACGACGCCAGCGCCCAGTTCTATGGCGGCGTTCAGGTTGGCGTGCAGGCCCAGCCCCAGTACGTCCAGCAGCAGCCCCAGTACGTCCAGCAGCAGCCCCAGTACGTCCAGCAGCCCCAGTACGTCCAGCAGCGGCCCGTGCGCATGGGGCGCCTGCGCTACGGCTTCGACCTTGGCGCCGGGTACATGTTCGCCGGCGGCCTGCGCGGCGCGTCCATCGTCGGCTCGTTTCGCCTCGGCGGGCAGCTCAACGACCAGCTCGCGATCTACTACCAGGGCACGCTCCCCATCGGCTTCGCGGCCGGCACCCTCGGCGGCGTCGACACCAGCGGCGCCGCGATCGTCTACGGCAGCGGGCTCATGGGCGAGTGGCACTTCTCCGACCTGTTCAGCGCCGCCCTCGGCCCGTCGATCGACTACGCCGCGGGCGAGATCTGCTCGGGCTCCGCGCGGCTCAACTGCGTCGGCGGCGTCGGGGCCTACTTCGGCATCCAGGCGCGCCTCAACATCACCCTCGTCGCCGCCTCCTCCGGCCAGGACACCCGGCGCTACGGCTTCCGCATCGGCGTGAGCAGCCACACCAGCTTCATCGGGTCGGGGGTGTTCCAGTTCCTCGACCTGCACCTCGGCTACGAGTGGTTCTGAGCCTCCGCACGAGACGCTGATGCCCGCCACGACCCCCGCGCTCCCGGCCGACCACGACGCGCGCCTCGCCCGCGCGCGGCGCTCGCTCGACGGGCTCTCCCTCGGCGACGCCTTCGGCCAGCGCTTCTTCGGGCACGCGCTCACCGTCGAGTCGATGATCGCGCACCGCGCCGTCCCCCGCGCCCCGTGGAGCTACACCGACGACACCGAGATGGCCCTCGCGCTCTTCGGCGTGCTCGCACGCCACGGTCGCGTCGACCAGGACGCCCTCGCGGCGGCCTTCGCGCACCGCTGGCGATGCGACCCGACGCGCGGCTACGCGGGGACGGCCATGGGCATCCTACGCGAGCTCCACCACGGCGGCGACTGGCGCGTGGTCTCCGCCGCGGTCCACGGGGGAACAGGCTCCATGGGCAACGGCGCGGCCATGCGCGTGGCCCCGCTGGGGGCGTACTTCGCGGCGGACGACCCATCCGTGGTCGCGCGTGAGGCGACGCGCTCCGCGGAGGTCACGCACATGAACCCCGAGGGGCAGGCGGGCGCCGTCGCGGTGGCGCTCGCGGCGCAGTACGCGTGGCGCGCCGCGCACGACCCGTCGTTTCGAGGCGCGGCGGGCTCGCTGTGGGCGCACGTCCTGGCGCACACGCCCGACTCGGTGACCCGCGCGACCATCGAGGTGGCGCGCGACCTCCCGGCCGACGCCGACCTGCGCCTCGCCGCGTCGGTGCTCGGGACGGGCTACCGGGTGATCTCGCAGGACACGGTTCCGTTCACGCTCTGGTGCGCGGCGCGCTCGCTCGACGACTACGAGGAGGCGATGTGGCTCACCGTGGAGGGCCTCGGCGACCGCGACACCACCTGCGCCATCGTGGGCGGCGTCGTCGCGCTGTCGTGCAGGGAGGAGACGGTGCCCGCGGAGTGGCTCGAGGCGAGGGAGGCGCTGGCCTTCGAGCCCGAGCTTCGCCCCGTCCCCTACGAGCCGTAGCGCTCCGCTCCGGCAGCCCGGAGGGCACCGACGGCAGCGGGCAGGAGCGCTCCGTCGAGACGCCGGGCGGTGAGATGGGATACGTGATGGTCATGCGGGTCTGCTCGGGTCTGCTCGCCGCGCTTGGGGCGGCCGTCTGCGCGTGCAGCGCCACCGTCACCGGCACGGTGGGCGCCGGGGCGGACGTCCCTCGGGTGGACGCCCCCGACGAAGGCCCTGGCCTGGTCGATGCGGATGCCGAGGCAGGCCCTGCTCCAACGCCCGTCGAGCGTTGCCCCGCCGCGCCCGCGCCGCTCCCTGCGGCGGCGCCCGAGCCGACGGTCACCTCGATCGTGATGGATCAGCTCAACGAGTGCGTGGTGCTCCGCGACGGGACGGCGCGCTGCCTCGGCAACAACTCATGGGGCCAGCTCGGGTCGGGCTTTCATGACGACGGGAGCGCGACGCCTCGGCCGGTGCTGGGCATGACCGACGCCCGGCAGATCTACTTCAGTACGCTGGCCAACCGGGTGAGCCTCCAGGCCGACGGCACGTTGCGGGCATGGGGAAACCACTACCTCCTCGGAGCGCCCGCGCCCGACGCCTGTGGCTCGGCGCGGTGCGGCCTGTCCCCTCGCCCGGTGCCGGGCATCGACCGCGTGGTCTCCGTGGCGACGGCGTACTACGGCGCGTGCGCCCTGCGGGACGACCGCACCGTGTGGTGCTGGGGGCTCACGGTGGGGCTCACGCCGTCCGAGTCGGTGCTCCCTCGCCTCGCCGACGACCGCGGCGACGTCGTCGATGTGTTCTCGGCGCTCTTCTTCGTCGTCCTCCGTCGCGCGGACGGGACGCTCATCGGCCGCGCCGCCTCGGAGGGCCTCGGCGCCTCGATTCCGCCGGAGTGGACCGTCGCGCCGGGCAGCGCGACTCACCTTTGCGCCACGCTCCCCGACCTGACCGTGCGCTGCTGGGGCCCGAACACCCGCGGCCAGCTCGGGTCGGACCGCGTCGTCGAACCGGCGCTGCGGGAGACCCGTCGAGACCCCGGCATCGACTGCGTGCGGGCCGTCTCTCGGGGGCCGGAGCACACCTGCGCGCTGCGCACCGACGGCACCGTGTGGTGCTGGGGCGGCAACCGCGGCGGCGAGTCGGGCGCGCCCGCCGCGGAGGGCGAGCCCTGCCCCGACGGCAGCGGGCGGCACTGCGTCCTGCGGCCGCGGCGCGTCGAGGGCGTCGACCACGTGGACTCGCTCTTCCTCGGGCCCTCGCGCACGTGCGCGATCCGAAGCGACCGCACGGTCTGGTGCTGGGGCCTCTCCCGCGAGGCGCCGATGGGATCACCTGTCCCTGTGCGCGACGACTGGCGCTGGACGAGGTGAGCCCTCCGACGCGGGACTGTTCATCCAAGGGACGCCCTCTGCGAGAGCGCCTCAGCGTCGGCGCCGCAGTCGCTGGGTGCGCACCCTCGGCGGCGAGTCGTCGCCCTCTTCAGGAACCGAGGTCGTCTCGAGGCTGACCGCGCTCGCTCGGCACTCCGCCTGGACCCGCAGGTCTTCGAGCGGCTGCGGCTCGCGCCCCTCGTTGCGCGACATGCCGCGGGCGCTCGTGCGCATCCGCCCCTCCTCCCACGAGCAGTGGAACAACCCCCAGGTGCTCACCGATCCGTCCCTGAATCGCTGCTCATAGCTGCCGCAGGCGCTGGGCACCCCCTCGTTGCGGAACACCCGTAGCGTGAGCGACATCGGACGCCCCCCCGAGTCGGGCCGCGAGCCGCTCCACGTCCCGGCGCACGCGTGACCGGGCGGCGGCATCGCGTGATCGCCCTGCACCGGGGCAGCCGCGGCCGCGCTCGCTGCCGTGGCGGCGGCCGACTCGTCCGCGGCGGGCGGTGCGGCGAGCGTTGCGGCCAGCGCGGCGGCGGGCGGCAGCTCGGAAAGCCGCGTCTCGGCGTCGCGGCGCACGGCGTCGAGCGGCTCGCTCAGCCCTCCCCCCGCGAGAGACACGATGCGCCCGAGGGCACCGCGCCTCGCCTCGACGTCGCCGCCCAGGCTCGCGGCCATCGCCCGAGCCCCGACGAGCCGCACCGCCGGCACGAACCATCGGGACTCGCTGCGGCTCGGGGCCTGGGTGACGCAGCCCCGCACCCGGCCGGCGTCGGCGCCCCAGCTGTGACGACACGACGCGCCGTAGAGCTCGCGCGCGCTCCCCTCGGATCCCGCCGCGTGCTCGATGTCGCCGAGCATGAGGCAGGCCTCCTCGGAGGCGCCCGTCGAGCGCACCATGCGGTAGCTGTCGTTGCCCACCCCGGCGCTCGCTCCAGGGCCGCAAAGGAAGGTCAGCGTCGCGACCCCGGCGTCCCAGTCGGCGGGGATCGCGTCCGGCGCGAGCGACGACTCCCGCATCGCGATGCGCCCCGCCTCGACGCCCGCGGCCCCCAGTTGCAGCGCCGCCACGCGGAGGCACACGAAGGCATCGTTCGTCAGCTCCCTCAGCGAAGCCCCCTCGGGCTCCCCGCTCGCCAGCGCGGTGGCCTTGAGCCGCTCGCACGTGGCCACCATCCGCGCGGCCATGCGTCGATAGGCGTCGACGGCCGCATCGCGGTCCTCCGCGGCGAGTCGGGCGAAGGCGCTGGAGCAACCGAGCGAGGGCCTCGCCGCGCACGCGTCGACGCGCCCTCGGAGGGTGGTCCCACAGCCGACGAGCGAGGAGGCGCTCAGCGCGAGCGCGAGGACGACGAGTGATCGCATGGGCTCGACGGTAGTCGATCAGCCGGGCGGAGTGGCGGCGAGGCCGAGGTCGGCTCACGTCGCCCGACGCGTCTCACCGCCTCCGCAGCACCACCATCCCGATCGCGCCCAGCCAGCCGAGCACCCGCAGCACCCCGTCCAGCCACCCTCGCGCCCGGTAGCCGTCGTCGCGAGGGCCCGGCCGGTAGGGCTCCCGCTCCAGCAGCGCCACCAGCGTCGGGTCACCCCACGCGCGGCCCGCGCGGTCGTACACCACCGTGCGCCCCGCCCGCAGCGCCTCCATCACCGACGCCTCGCTCGCCTCCCGCGCGAACACCAGCGTGCGGCACAGTCCGAGCGGGCTGAAGAAGTGGTAGTCCGACGCGCCGATGGCCGTCAGCCGGTGCGCTCCGCGGGTGCCGTCGACGTAGTAGTCGCGGAGGTCTTCCCACCGCCATCCGCCGCGCGACGCTTGATACGCGATGGGGTGCATCACCTCGCTGCCGTCGATGCGGTCGCGCACCGGGACCAGCGCCGGCCAGAACCGCCGCGTCGGGTGCGCCGCGATCACCAGTCCGCCCTGCGCATGCACCGCGTCGATCACCGGCCCGATGTCCCGCGTCGGGACCACAGCCCGCTGCAGCCCGATGCCGTGCACGTGGTAGCCCGCGGTGGTCACCTCCTCGCCAACGATCACCACAGGCAGAGCGCCCGTCGCCCGCGCGAACCACCGCGCGATCTTCGCAGGGAACACCAGGTTGTGCTCCGTCACCGCCAGCACGTGGAGCCCCCGCCGACGCGCGTGCAGCACCAGCTCCGGCGGCGACAGGAAGCCATCGCTGAAGCGCGTGTGCGCGTGGAAGTCCCCCTCCAGCACGAGCCACCCGCCGCGCCGCGAGGGCGCAACGACGTCGCGGCGGTCGGAGAGGGTTCCGCCTGCGAGGCCGAGCGCGAAGCAGCCCGCGGCGACGAGCCAGGGCGCCCTCACGGGAACACCCCCAGCAGCGGCAGCAGCTCCCCGACGGCGGCGTACCAGGCGAGGATCATCGCCGTGAGCGAGGCGTAGTAGCGCAGCGCGCAGCGGGCCGTGGCGCGCCGCGAGAGCCCGATGGCCGCGCGGAGCATCGCGACGGTGAGGGTGATCCCCCAGGTGAGGGCGACGAGCATCGCCACGGGGAGCGCGCCCGATCGCAGCAGGGCGAAGAGCGCCGCGGAGACGTCGGGCGCGAGCAGGCAGACGCCAGCGACGGCGAGCAGGAGCAGCAGCCACGGGGAGGAGCCCATCAGCAGCAGCGAGAAGGCCGCAAGGCGAGAGCGGTCGGGCGCGACGCCGCGCAGGGCGACCGCGAGCGCGACGGATTGGAGCGCCGGAAGAAACGACCACGCAAACACCGACCACGCGAGGTGCGCGAGGACGATGCGGCCCGCGGTGGTGATGGAGACGAAGGTCGCGACGACGCCGAGCACGCCGAGCAGGCGCCACGGGAGGGCGCGGGCGTGTCGGTCGTCGCGCTGCGCGGCGAGCTCGGCGTACCCGCGGAAGGGCGCGCCGAGGAGGCGGAAGGCGTCGGAGGTCATCGGGCGCGCAGCGTAGTGGAAGGGCGGCCGGTGGAGATCCCCTGAGCGACCACCTCCAGGAGGAGGTTGCCCGCTTGCGTGGACAGGCTCGCGGGGACCGCGCAGGCGGCGTCGATCCGTGCGGCGAGCCCGCAGGGGAGCTCAGCGGCCGCGGCCGCGGTAGGGCCCGACGCCGCCGTCCGGCCTGAAGGGCACCGGGCCGAAGAGGTCGTCCGCCGGCTCGCGCGCCGCGGCGAGGAAGGCCTCCGCCGTCGCGAAGCGCGCCCCGGGGTCCTTCTCCAGGCAGCGCCAGACCGCGGCTCTCATCCGCGGCGGCGCCGCGAGGTGCCCCGCCGTCGCCGACCACGGCCGCGGCGCCCGCGTGATGTGGCACGTCGCCCACTCCCACGGCGTGCTCGCCTCGAAGGGGCCGCGGCCCTCGAAGAGCTCGTAGGCCACCAGGGCCAGCTCGTAGAGGTCCGAGCGCGCGTCCGGGGCGGAGCCCGTGAAGCGCTCCGGGGCCATGTATGCCGGCACCCCGAGCACCGTCGCGTTCGCCTCGCCCGCCCGCGCGGAGACCAGCGCGGAGACCAGGCCCGCGGACAGCAGCCACGCGTCGCCCGGGTACGATCCGTCGCCGGCGCAGTGCACCCCGTCGGGCTTCACGTCGCCGTGGGCGAGGCCCCGCTTGTGAAGCGCGCCGAGCGCGAGCGCGACCTGCTCGATCACCTGCGAGGCGTCGCAGGGATGCATCGGCCCGGCCGCGAGGGAGGCCGCGAGCGTGCGCCCCGGCCGCCAGGCCTCGACCAGCGCGATCGTCTGGTCGGGCAGCACCCCCAGGTCGAGCACCGGCTGCGCGTGCGGGTGCGAGAACGACCGCAGCGACAGCATCGCGTCGGCGAAGCGCTCGCGCCGGCGCGGACCCTCGAAGGCCGCATCATGCAGGGCGCTCACGAGCACCTCGTGCCCGGCCTCGTCGACGCCGAACCAGCAGCGCGCCAGGCCCATGTCGCCGAGCGGCTGCGCGAGGCGGTAGCGGTCGAGCACCCAGAGCCCCGGGCGCAGGCCGCGGACCGTCGCCCGGCCGCAGCCCGTGCACGCCTCGGGACCGAGTGTCGCAGAACACCAGGCGCAGGTCGTGGGCCCCATGGCGGGCGATCATACCCCGCGCCGATCAGCGCCGGTCGTACGCGCAGCGGCGCGGTCGCCATGCACTACCGGCGCGCGCGCTGACTCATTCACACGGCCGCCGCCATCAGCGACCCCCGAGAGATCCCCTGAGCGACCACCTCCACCTGGAGATCCGCGCCGCGCTCAATGCCAGTGGTGGCGGTGGCGGTGCCCGCCTCCCGAGCGCGTCCCGCCCTGCGGCGCGCCGAGCCCTCGGACCAGCGCCGCCTGCTCCGCGGTGAGCGGGTTGCTCGCCAGGGTCGCGCCCGACGCGCGGGGATCACCCAGCCGCGCCAGCGCCAGCAGCGCGTGCTGCCGCGCGCCCGCGCTCGCGCCCTCGTCGCTCGCGAGCTGCCACAGTCCGTCGCGCGCCCTCGTCGTGTCGCCCAGCACGATCGAGCACAGCGCCGTCGCGGCGTCGCCCCCGTCGGACTCGGGCCGTCCGCCCCCCGACGTCGGCAGACGCGTGACGCCCTCGGGCACCGGCATCCGGCGCAGCGTGGCGAGCGCGAGCTCCGTCCCGGCCTGCGGGTCGATGCGCGAGAGCGCCCACTGCGCCGAGAGCCACTCGTCGTAGGCGTCCCGATGCGCCGAGCGCGCCGTCGCGGAGGCGTCGCCCGGGAGCGGCGGGGGAGCGCCCTCGGTCGCCCGTCGCAGCGCCCTCTCTCGCGCCCCCGGCAGGCGCAGCTCTCCCGCCTCACGCAGCAGCTCCACCCGCTCGCGTGGCGGGCGGCGCGCATCCCACGCCGCGAGCCTGGCCAGCACGAGCTCGCCGAGGGCGGTCGCCGCGTGCTCGCGGAGGCTCCTCCGGACGAAGTCGGAGCACGACAGCCGACCCCCGACGAGGGCGTCCCACACGGCCGCGACGCTCGCCGGGTCGGCGCGGAAGAGCGCGTCCATCACCGGGTCGGGCGCGCGGCACGCGATCACGGCCTCGCGCACGGCCGCGACGCGCGACCGGAGCGAGGCGCCGCACAGCAGGTACCAGGCGAGGCTCGACGCCGGCTCGCGCGCCACGATCCCGTCGAGGAAGGCCGGGCCGTCAGGCTGCCGCGCCACCGCGTCCCGGGGCGGGAGCGCGGGGGCCGTGCTCTCCGGGAGGACGTACGTGTACCCGCACTCCGACGGAACGAACGCCACCCGGGTGCTGCCGCCCGGGGCGCGCGCCGCGACCCAGGTGCCCGCGGTGGTGACGCGCTGGGCGAGCTCACCGTGCGCCGAGCCGCACTGGCGCCGCACCTCGCCGCAGTCGGAGGAGCGGTACCGCGGACCGTCGAGCTCGGCGATCCTCGTCTCCCGGCCGCGCTCCACGGTGAAGCGCCACCGCGCCGTGCAGCCGCGCAGCACCGTCGCGCCGAGGCCGACCTCGGTGTGGGGGTCGCAGCTCACGCGGGCCGTCCACCCTGGCCCCCGCGACGTGCCCGGTGTCGTAGCTGCGGCAGCCCGACCAGCGCGAGAGGCAGCCCGCCGCGAGCACCGCCGCGGTGAGCGATGCCCTGCGCAGCACGGAGCGTGTCATCGCCAGAGCGTACAGCGCGGCCGGGACTCCTGCCTATCGCCCCGCGTCGCCGCCGAGGCGCCGCGCGCGACAGCGTGATCGCGATGCGAGAGTATCCGGGCCCCATGGAAGATTCGGGCTGCCTGGTCATCGGTGCGGGGGTCTCCGGGCTCACGGCCGCGCACGAGCTGAAGAAGCGCGGCGTCGACGTCCGCGTGCTCGAGGCGCGCGATCGCGTGGGCGGCCGCACCTGGAGCGGCGAGCTC
>Ga0207969_100729_pt1 | contig 12771 bp, 10 predicted proteins | sample LakWasMet25_LOW6_2_FD_183869 | JGI IMG/M metagenome (GOLD analysis project Ga0207969, IMG submission 183869) | Freshwater sediment methanotrophic microbial communities from Lake Washington under simulated oxygen tension - Sediment Metagenome... | ecosystem: Environmental > Aquatic > Freshwater >... | reverse complement strand
GCTGCAAAACATCAGCAAGAAATGGACGATGCCACTACGTGATTGGAAACCTGCTTTAAATAGGTTTACTATTCAATTTGAAGAGAGGATGCCTCAGCAGTAATCAACCGACGTTTACACAAAATTCCGGACACCCTCTTGAGCTTCTTCAGAATTAATGTCACTGGAAAAACAATGGGTTTCACCATCAATAGTATGTAAATGGATACTCTGAAGCCCATTTTTTACTCCACGAACATTAACTTCGGTAACCAGATCTAGATTGATGTACCTAGTATGTATTAGATCGGATTTATTATTATTTATACTGATGAATTGTGCCATTTACACCTCCTGAAGGATTAGCTTTTGATCTTTCTAACTTGCAAACAAATATTCAAGTTACATTTTGTGTGACTCGCCACTAGCTCTTGAAGGTCTTTAAGACTTATTTTGCAGGTCTCGAAAAGGGGATCATTCATGCCTTATATAGGATGGAGCTATTTGCTTCAATCAATTATTAAAGCAAAGGCTCCCCTACCGCAACCATACATTCTTTTACAGGATGCTCATTAAGCATTCTAATTAAAGCTTTGAAACTTAACCCTCTATCTTTTATTTTGCTTTCAGCCTCTGCTTGCCAAACCAAATCACCTGTTTCAAAAAAGGTTGTTCTAAGTTCTCTAATAGTTTGGATAGCAATATTTGCCCAAGTTATAAATTCAGAATACTCCCAGTATTTAACCTTATCAACATGGGGTGTCGCAGCAACACGAATATTTTTTGCTGGGGTAACTAATGTTGCTATGAAGTTGCAACAGTTGGACTCCGGGACGTTGGCCTTCATCCAATCTGGATGTGAGCTTGCTTGCCTAGCTTTAGTAACATCCAAAGTTCCTTCTGATGTGGTATTAACATAATCCTCAAATACTATGCAATCATTACCTGATATCCACCAAGGGTCTGGAGAACCTTCTTCTTCTCTTTTTCCAGAAATAAAACCTATTAGCTTTCCTAACTCAACCTGCGCTTCTTCAAAACGTGCTGGAACAGATAAGTTTGTTAGAATTTTCTTTTCTAGTTTTGCAAAGTCTCTATCGTGAGTTGTTCCAAGTTTTGTTAGCTCTGCCGAAATCCTTTCAACCTGTTGCTTAAGTGCCTGTTCATTTTCTGCCTCCAATTGAAGCTCTGGTAATTCTTTGCGGGCAAATTCAGCAAGCCATCGTATATCTGGAGCACATTTGTAAGCATGTGAAAAGTGTTGTCGTGCTTTAGCATCTAAAGAACTAACCCCAGACTTTGCACCAATATAAGCCGCTGAGCCTGCCAAATAATTCCATAAAGCTCTATATCCCCTTAGATCAGCCGACTTCAATCCACCCAGCACACTTTCTGCACATTCCAAGGCTTTTTCATAATCATGCCTCCACAATGCAGTTTGATATTCAGTTTCATATTTCACTACGTCCTGTAATTCAGAGATTGCTGGTAATGACTCTTGGACGAGTCGCTTTCTTGCTTCTACAATTGTGCGGTTAGCCGACTCCCAATCGGTACTATTAGCAAGAAATGTCTGAAAATTCTCAACAATATTATCAACATCGGTGTCTTTTGATTGAGTAACACCAAACTCAATCTCAGCTTGAAGCTCTGGATGAAAATATTTTCTTCTGCGTATGTCTGATAAGTAATCTGGAAGCTCCTCACCACTCAGCACAACTGCAGAGAAGTCCTCAAGAGAGCGAGTGCATCTCCCAATTGCTTGTACAACTCGAGTTTGGATTCTTTCATTGTAAATAATGTTTGCACCCATTTTAGACATAAGAAATTTCTCTTGTGAGTTAGTAGCCTTTGGAAGCCCCTCAATAAAAAGAAGACGACACTCATCGCCTGCAAAGTCGACCCCATCATAGCGATTTGCAATTACGGCGACGGCTTTATCATGTACAAAAGTTTCTTTTGAGCTCTCAATATCTTCAGCTCTATAAATAGATAGTCCTGTTTCAGTACTAATTTGACTGGATATCTTATTTGCTAGAGCATCACTTGGAGCAAGAATTACACTTCTTTCCGTGCTGTTAATTAATTTAACTCTTAGTTCATCAACTTCACTTTCGTTTAAAGACATCTCAGGAAATATAAAAAAGCGTCTTCCTACACCCTGTGTATCCCAACCTGATGGTGCAGCTAAACGTTGAATATTTTTCCGACCAGTTAATCGCTCTAAATCACCGCCAGCTCCTAAAGTAGCTGACATATAAATTCTTTGTCTAGCATTTTCAAAAGGTAAATGTGTATGTGTAGGTGGTAAAAGTGGTCGAATTAAGATTTCTTGAGAAGATATGTATAAATGACATGCATCTAAATTTCCCCTCAATACCGTCCATGGAAAATAGAGGTCGGTGTCTTGTGTATGAACGTCCAATATCGCAATAATTTCATTCTTAATTAATTGTAAAATTGGAGTAGGTAATTTATCCACCCAAACCTTAGTTAATGAATCCTCCCAATCTCCTCTTAGTCTCGATAAGTCAACGGGGGCAAGATGTGGAGTTAATAAATTACAAATTGCCTTATGTAACACGGGACTTTTTGCGGATTCAATTCGAAGTGTCCAATAACTGGCTATGTAATTTTCACTCACATGTGCATCATCTAACAAAATTAAATCAGGATTCGTAAAGTATGGGCTTGTATTGAATAATCCTGAATACGTGGTTATCGCTACTTTATCCCCATTACTGTAGTCCGCCTTTGCAGCTGGGAGGTAATCACGTTTGGAACCGACAAAAGTAGCAACTGAAAGGCCATATTTGTCATGCGCCTGAGTTGCAACTTGATGAACAAGTTGTTTTGTTGGACAAAGATAAACAACCTTTTCATTAAATTTTAATCTCCGCCACTCTGCAATAAGTAATCCTACAAGTGTTTTTCCACTTCCTGTAGGCAACTGTAATGCAACATCCGGCAAATTTATGGCATCCCTAGCATACGACTGCATAATTTCCGCTTGATGCGGTAATACGTCTGGATATTTTCGTCGAGTTAGATCACGAAAAATTTTATCTGGGGAGTCAGGTACTGATGCAGTAGAAGCTGGAGATTTGAAAGCCATATCAACCTAAATTGAATAGTGAGTTATTGAAGTTTTTATTAGGTAAATAAATATACACGAGTTTTATTCGTGAGTGCATCTGACGCATATGAATATAGACTATTCTGAGAATATGAATCTTGTTGTAAAGCACATCATTTCTATTTACATCTTCATAAATCAACTTAGCTAAATTGACGCTAAAGATAATGATGTGACGACAATATACTTAATTTCATCAGGGGCCAGCTCGTAAAAGATGATTACTGAGCGTTGATTGATTAAAAAAGAAGCGCCCTAGTGGGCGCTTCTTAAATGGCGGGGGAGTCTGCTCTTACCCACTGCTTACAGCGAACATTCTAACGTCCTTCAGTGTTCTGCCGCCTTTACCCCCAGAGACTTGGCGCCATTGCACTTGCATTTCAGGCTTATGTTAAACTTCATTTCTTACTCCTTTTCTTGAATGATACTTGGAATGTGAGCTTGATTCCCATCATGGAAATAATGAGGGCGAAGATTGACAGAACACCTAGGAAGTCTCCGAATATCCCACCTGTAAGCAGCAGAGCAGGTAAGTCATTAACTAAACTTAGTCTAGCAAAGACGCCGACTAGGTGCAAGTGACTTAACACATAGTTGAGAGTACCGCTACTGGTAAGCGTAGCGCCGTTGGAACTTAGGATTATCTCTAGCAACTTTAGTGATTAGGTTAGATACCGAATGAAGGAAGTTGTTAGTCATGTTTAAATGTACCCACAATCGTAATGATGAATTCCTTTAGCCCCCCAACCAACTTGCCCAAACACCTGTAGTGCCTGCATATTCCTTTTATCACATCTTGGGCCAAGCCAAATTTCTGGGGCTATACACCACAAGTACTCCTCGTCACCCTTATCGACAAACGAATGCTCTACATAGGGAATAATTAGGTCTTTTGCCACCCTAGTCCGAACTTGCTTCGAAGGAGCGCTAATTACCAACCGAACCTCTTGCTCCTCTTGAAACGCTTGATTCTTAACTCTCAGAAGCTCGCCATATAGCCGTGTGAGAGGCAATGGATTCTCACTAATTAGGCCCCAAAATGAATTAGCAGCACGATCTGAATCGATATACATCTTGCGTAATGCTTCAATGTCTTCTTTACTGTTCTCCACAACATCATTAAGAAAACTTTCATGGTCATGGTAGATACAGTCAACCAGCAGACTAGTAGCTGACTTACTAATACCAGGAAGATACTTGCGTGAAAAACCTAAAGCCGCCCCTCGCCCGTCGTCTCCATAAGCACGCCACTGGCTAAGAACATGTGGAGAACGAGATAATGAAAAAACGCAGTGCGCTTGTGAAAAATTGTACCAATGTAGAGCAAGAGAAAGTATGTCTTTGGAATCCTCCTTAAACCTATTAAGGAAGAGATCAATAGCATGAACCAATTCCTTTTGATCATTGAGATAACGACAGTCACTCGCCCACACTTTACCTGAACTTATAATGCCATTGAGACCGATAATATTCGTGTAGTGATATAGCAGTTCGTCTTGAGCCATTTTCTGATTTCTTTTTCTAGTACAAGTTATCTGCGTAGCAGGCTAACGTTGGATTATTTAATAAATAGCTTTCATTTTTTGTTAGGCCCATCACTGGCTTAGCTGATATTTTGAACGGTGTGGACTTCACCCGTTATGATAAACGTATAGTATAGGACAGTAGAGTGGCTTAAATACATAGCGCCAATACAATCAATAACCAATCACCTCAAGCATACCAATACGGTCAGAGAATCGATTAAGCGCATCAACCTTCTCTCGCTCAATCTTACATTTCTTGTTGTTATAGACCTCTGCCTTTAACCACTCAGCCTCTAATTCGAATAAAGACTCCTGAATAACGGTATGCCAAACTTTACGCTCTGCATTCCAACGATATCCTCTGGACTTTAGCAGGTCTTTAGATTCAAAAGGTGCTTGTAATGCAGACACTTTATACTCTTTAAGCCTAGCACTATCCAACATCTGCTTCATTGGCAGAATTCCAGATTCAGTAGGTGCACAATGCAACACCTCTAACAGTGCATGGCAATCAATGGATGCGCGGTGACCGTCATAATGGAAACCAGAGCGATAAGCGAGAAACTCTAGCTTGCTGCTTCCTAAGCCTTCTGCAGCCCAATCAATCTGAGCGAAAGAACAGGCCCATGGTTTTGATTTAAATATAGGGAATCTTAACTCAACAAAGCGTCGATCAAACTTCGCATTGTGGGCAATGATAATAGAGGCTGAATCGATAAATGCTTCTACTTCATCGTCGTTGATGTATTTACCCTCTACCATGTCATCAGTGATGTGATGCACTTTGGTTGACTCTGGTGGGATTGGGAATCCTGGATCCTCTAGTTGATTGAAAGTGCCATGTACATCCCCAATCATGCCGGTGCGTGGGCAGTAATCAAACGCTACCATACCAAGTTCAATGATTTTGTCTTGCATATAGTCGGTACCAGTTGTTTCAGTATCTAGAATGACTGCTCGCAACATTTTGGCATTGGTTGGTTCTGCTAGGTAGGTAGCTCTCTCTTCGAGAGGTCGAGTAAAACGATAGCCTAGGTCTTTGAGGCTTTCTAACAGTATTTCGACATCGGCTTTATTTTGTGGAAGCATGTTCACGAAGGTTTTCTAGTAAATAACAATGTTTTTGTGTTGCCACCCATTTTATAGACGCTAATTTATAAATACTATTGAAAGTGGAATATATCGTATCTAGAATACAAAAAACCACTTTGGGGGTGATTGAATGAAACTTCGTATAAGGAAATGGGGAAATAGTGCAGCTATTAGACTGCCCGCAAAGCTGTTGAAGCAAATTGATGCGGCTATTGGCGACGCTGTTGAGGTCGACCCACAAGCACTTCGTGTAGCCCAACCTAAATATAAGCTGGCCGATCTTTTGGCCCAATCTAATAAGAATGCTCCACCTTCGATTGATTTAATATCATGGGAAAGCATAAATAAGGTGGGGGCAGAGATTACTTGATTCCACAATTTCTGTGGACAACGTTGTTGAATGGGTGGGGATACAACCGTTAAGTGACTGGTGCAGCAATAAAATACTGGATACATCAAATTTTAATCAGCACTATCATAAAAAACCCAGCCGAAGCTGGGTGATGTTGTATCAAGATCAATAATCCAGATGAATCCTCTGACATTGTAGCGCTACAAATCGGAAGTATTTGAGTGCGTATTAAGGTAACGGATGATTACCATGAATATTTATGCAGCTATCATCTCCTGAGTACCATCATTAATACCCAGTAAATTAACATAGTTATTAGGTATCCAATAAACGTCCGTGTTACTTTCGATCCTAATGATGGGAATGCGCAGCTGCTTACATAGCTTTAGAACTGATTTTTGTGTTGATTTTTTAAGAGCTGCAACCTGATGACACTGAATCATACTGTTATTGAAATGGTTAAATGAATGCTCCGTGATGCGTAGCCCAAACCCTTTTAGATAGGTTTTCGTGAGTAGTCCATGTTTTATCAACGCAAATAGAGTCGGGCGTTTTATTGCCAGCTCAAACTCAACTTCACTAAGAGAAACAGTGTTCTGTAGTGCTAGCTTGATATTATCAAAATAGCTTTTAACTTTACGTGCATCAAAAACCAATCCACTAGGTAAAGCACTAGCTGTTCCGATAGCTAAAATTTGGCGTTTAGAAACAGCATTTAGCCACATAGCTTTCATCTCTGATGTCACTTTAAGTCTCATTACCTGATCCAATGTTAGGTGACGCTTACTCACCAGAAATGGTACTTTAAATTGCATTCCCTGCATCAGATCACTATGCAGTCTTTCAACATCACGCTCATGAAACATATGTATTGGTGCAACAAAGTGTTTAGCCTCGTAATAACCGTGTGAACGATAGGCACGTATTACTTTTACAGGAAGATCAAGCCGCTGGGCTACCTGCTTCAAACTGAGCCTACTTCCTGATGCAAACTCAATAGTCTGTTGTTCAGCTAAGGTCACTAGCTTGCGCGTTGCATTCAACGCGTTAATTTCAACATTAATGACCTTATCCTCAATCATCTTTCTGAGTGTGCTGGGTTGTACGCCAAGTGTAGTTGCCAATTTTTTCATACTCATAGACTGACCGGAATTGACTGACGAGAATTTAGGGTGAATTGAAGCTTGTCTCCATCTATGCTGACCAAATACAATGAAAGCATCGCGCATAAACTCTAATTGTTGATCTTGGTCTATATTTTTGAAGAATGACTCATAGAATGAATTGAATTGACCGCGCAGACCGCTGGCTTTTAGGTTAGCAGTTGGTGCATGCACCTCGGTCAAGTAGTCATGAAATCGATGTGGCCAATCTGAAAAAACATCAGCAGTTGTTTTCATCGCTGCAAATTCAACATCCTCTTCTGGGGCATGCTCACGGTTAAAGAGTCCAAAACGATAGATTATCGAAAGCAAGGTTTGTATCGACAGTTGCTCCATCGCTTCTTTCGGAAATCCACACGCATCCATCTGCACATGATTTAAAGGCTGATGCATCAGTTTGTCATATAACACGCCCAGTAAAGCCAACAATGAAGGATCAGTAACGCTCTCAGAAGTATTTTGTGTGAGGTCTGCGCCACAACTGCATTTGGTTAACCCCATTCGATGCCAACTCAAAGGTCTGTGACATTCAGAACAGATAGTCACAGCTCTAACCTGATGCTTATGACAAGCCACAGCGTATTTCAACTCATGAAACCCACCCACATAGCCAAACTCACTTACACACTCCAAACATAAACTTGCGTGTTTAGAACGCGTGAACATGGATGGAATAGCATGACCCATGACCTGCAAATAACGGCCACTATGCTTGGCATCCTGGCCGTCCAATCCTGAAGCTTTGAATTCTTCTGCTGATTTACCAAATAATACCGCCAGCTTATCAAGCGGAGGTCTTGCTGACCGCGCTTCGTTATCGTCCATACCAGCATAATGTAATATGCCTAATGGTGATTTATAGCCATTGGCTTCAGATGTCCTCAAAATAAAGCCAGGTAAAGCCTCCCCCTCTTTGGGGGAGGGTGTGATTACCAATGGCTGGATAGCTGACTCATAATTTAGCCCATGACTCTCACTAGAATGTATCATCGCGCGAGCACCTCCGCTGCACTGATGTCCTTGGCTTTTGATCGGCTGGCTCGTGGTTTAATAGGCTCAGGACTTGCTGTCCCAATGAGTTGCACTGCTTCTAGCAAGTGTTCCGTAGGAACCATATCAAACTCAGGCCAGAATGGATTGGTCATTGGTGCAACCTCATCTACCCACACTGCCTCTTCATAAGCGTTAGCCAGATCTTCTAACGTAATGCTGGACTGATCACTCATTTGTGCATTCAAGCATGCTTGATGCAGAACCTTGGCTACATAACCGATCAATCCTCCGGTTGCACAGTAAAATCTGAAAGCCATTTCATCAGAAGCCAAATCAGGAAAATGATAAAGACTTAAGCCTGCTTGGAAAGACTCTAAACATGCAATAAATTGTTCTCTCGAGTCTTCGTTTTCCCAATCAAATCGTGACATACGGATAGGTGCTAAGAAGCGGCCACGCAATTGCTGGTTCTGATTAATGACAGCCATGCAATCAGGCAGACCAGCGACTATCAGCATCAATCCAGAACGATCCACGAAGATCTTTAACCAATCTGACAAGTAGTGTTGCACCTTATGAGACACCTTGTCATAGAAGTGTTGAAACTCATCAATGATTATCGTATGTGTTTTAGTGTGCTTGAGTAAGGTATATAAGCGTTCTGTCTTTTCGTTTTCTGACTCTCGTTTGTGCCATAACTTATCACCAATCTCCCTTAACAATATTTCAACCATCGCTTTTACTGTAGGTTTTGATGGCGTTCTGATACTCAGTACTGGCACCACCAAGCCTTCGGTAGTACGATATTTTTTATACTCCTTAGTGATGTACTCTAACAAACGTGATTTACCAGTACGCGCTTCGCCTACTACGGCAATGCAAGTGGGCTCTTGGTAATGTTGTGCAGCGATTAAATGCGTATCGATACGTAATTTCGCTTTTTGAAACATATCATGTGGTACCAGTATTTGATCCACAGTGGTTGGAATGTAAGTCGTTTTATTCATGATGTGTACCCTCAATATTGTTGATTTCAGTATGCGCGTTGGTCGATAACCGGTGCATAGCTAGGGCGGACCTTAGTAACGACAGGTTTATCTGGACTCACTGGAGCTACTGGTCGCTTACTGACAACGTTTGCGACTTTTTTAGGCGTCGATTTGGCAGCAGATTGCTGATTGGTATCCTTATATCTAGCGACCCTTGCGTTAGATTTCCTGCGTTTCAGATTTAAGTCTTTTTCAACAATCTCACGAATTTCGGTCTTAGCTAGGGCGTAGCTGTAAACGTCTACTTTGTTGAAATGCTTTTTAGCGTAATCACGACAGATCTTGTGTAGCCACAAGGTTGTACCTTTAGCGTAATCTTGATCAAGTGCAGGCACCTCAATATATCCTTGATGATCCTTTAAGATGACATATAGATGACCAATATCGGCTTCATCCACACGGATATCTACTGTTAAGGGATCGCCATATTGACGTCTGAGATTCATCAACTCAGGAGAGTTATAGAGTAGGTTATTAATCTCAATGCCTTTGTGAGTGACTTTCTTATTTTCAACCGTCTTACCCAATAACATATCCATCTCTGCTGGGTTATGGGCCAAAGCGATATCCTCAGGATGGACGCTACTGGTCCATACTACGGCTGGTGTTTGGTTATCTAGACTACGGTGTGGCTTTTGGTGATAGTAGTCAGCAATCCATTTATGGATGATTCGTCGTAATGTACTTAAAGTCACCACTGCATGCTTGGCAGGATCGTAATCATCCTTTTCAAAAATATTACTAAAGGTAGTGCCAGCTATCCCGTGACTGACGCCATCATTAATCGTAAGATTGAATCGCTCTATCTTGCCTTTAAACCAAGGTGTTTTACGCGGCGTGTAAACAATCTCCACACCGAAAGCGAAGCATGCTTTTTCTAAACTGATACTGTGAAATTCCAATCCATTATCTACAAACAACTGTTCCATTACCCCATGCGCATCCCAAGTATTTCTAATGTCAGGGAATTGCTCCTGCAGGTTAGTTTTAGGTAGGAAAGCATGCTTCAAGCACTTACCCACAGTAAGATAGCTAGGAGGTTCAAATCCTATGTAAATACCAAGGATGCAACGCGTATGACTATCAATACAGATGGTGAGCCAAGGCCTACCTAATGGCATATGTGACTCGTCATCAATCACGAATAAATCGAGCTGAGTATGGTCGATCTGTGCAGACTCTAGTGCTTTCTTTGTGACTAGATGTTTTAGTTTGCTACGATATAAACGATTGGCAGCAATACGCCCATATCTTGCTGCGCATCGATCAAAAGCAGGGATTAAACCAATAAGCCTTGTGATGAGTCGTCTAGTTGGGATGGCTAGCTGATCTGACTTGATACGTTGTTTATTCTCTCGTGTCACCATCACGACAGCTTCTTCGGTTGTATCTTGTATTGTCTTACGTTCGCGCTGAAGATAAATCCTATCAATACAATCTGAAACGATATGCATGACTTCTGTATCGTAACGATCATTTCGATTGCCTTTATGATGGTGTGCATCAACTAGCGCAAATGCGTCTTTACCATTGGTCAGATATTTCTTTTTCCACCTAGAGACAGTGATCCAATTTGGTTCTTTATCTACATCTGTCTCACTCTTATCTTTGTTCAGCGTCTTCCATACCTCATGAATCGCTGTTTTCATCAACGCTGCCGTGCATGGTAAATGCTCAACCGCCTTGACATACATACGCCTAATTTTGGCTTTTTCCCATTCGGATTCTTCTGTTTGGTGACTAATCTTTTTTGATTTCTCTTTAAAATCCTCTTTGGATTTAGCTGCTTTATCAGCATCTTCCATAAATACTAATTTACCCTCACTATAGTGCTGTTGAAGTGCCTGGATACCGAACTCATGAATTCTGCCAGTCCTTACTTCTTGTGCCTGCCAAACGCCTGCTGTGATCTCTTGATTTAATTGATACTCACGTCCATCCATATCAAAAGATGTATTTTTACAAAAATATGCAATTGCCATGATTTGCTCCTAACGTGATGAATTAAAGTGGCTATGGATTGAAGTGGCAGAATTGATTGGTTGATTGAAATCGATACTTAGCTTACCTTCGAGTATTAATCGACTGACATTTCGCAATATTTGTGGGGATTTCTGTTCAAATACTCCCCAAGACATGACTGGCTCATCTAGGAATAAGCGTCTGATAAGCTCTTGTTCAAGAAGAGAGATAGGTTGACGACCAAGCTTGTTTAATCGCTTGATGTTATCAAGTCGAGGCTGCTTCGCCAGTATTTCTGCAAACACCACGCGATAGCCATATCCGTATTCTGGTAAAGTTTGCGTTAAATATGCTGTCCGCTCAGACACTTCAGGACTATTAGCATCACTCTCAGTTTTGACTTCCCATAACTCACGTCGATTCGCATCTATCACCATAAAGTCAGGATAGTGACGTCGCTTAGCACCGTTTAATGTGAAAATGATTTCACAAGGTTGCTCACAATAAGAAATGACATTTGGTGTCGCATCAAGGACGCGCATCGCATTACCTTCATGTACTGATTCCCACTGCATCATGCGTTGCATTTTCCAGCTAGGATACTTGCCAGTATTGCGCGCATTAGAACGTTTAACTACTTTGCGACTGCGGATTTTTCCATCTTTTGGGAAGATAATTTGTATCATTGGTACTGCTGTTAATTGACTCATTGTTAACTCCTAATTTGCATCAATCGGAGTAACTCAGAAATTTAGGCGTAGGGAGTCCTTTCTTGCCAGTCAGTGCTTTCTGCTGATTGGAAAGTTAGGCTGCAAGGGTGCCAAGACAATAGTCTTAAATTTGACAAAATACGTTGTTGTCGTAGAATGTACTTAACTAGTTGGACGCTAGTAAATTAAGTCACACTCATTAGACTCAAGTGCATTTCGCTTGGGTCTTTTGCATTTTTAAGCAGCCTTATAATTTAGGCCGCTTTACTCTATAAGCTTCTTTTCTTCGGTACTTCCTTTCAAAAATGGCAGTTTTAAGACTGCCGCCTAATCAAACTACTCATCACAAAATATGTTTCTGAGTAATCTGAAAATCAAATTATCATAGTTTTTAAATCGCGCAACTTTTGCTATAGCAATAACAATTAATCCATTTTCAATAAAAATGCAATCACTAATTTTTATTAACATTATGATTTATATAGATAAATTTTAACCATCAGTTAATTTACGAACTGCTAGTTACAAATTCTTGGTTTGGAAAATGAGAAAAGCCGCTAATTAGCGGCTTAATTTGACAAAATAAATTTATATGATTGATTAGTGCAGTTCATAACTACTAGTTAATGATGAATAGTTCACTACTAGTGGTGACACTCAGAAGTAATACTAATAACATTCAATTACTGACTTGATGAAAGGCAGATTGCGGCTGTGAGTTCAACCGGTCGATGCAACACACGTTTTGAATCTTTCTGCTGGGGTCTCGTAATTTAATGTTTTACGAGGTCTCTCATTTAGCTGTCTAG
>Ga0207969_100727_pt1 | contig 12806 bp, 9 predicted proteins | sample LakWasMet25_LOW6_2_FD_183869 | JGI IMG/M metagenome (GOLD analysis project Ga0207969, IMG submission 183869) | Freshwater sediment methanotrophic microbial communities from Lake Washington under simulated oxygen tension - Sediment Metagenome... | ecosystem: Environmental > Aquatic > Freshwater >... | reverse complement strand
AGATGGGGGAACAGCGCGTAGTCCTGAAACACCATGCCGACGCGACGCTGCTCCGCCGGCAGCTGCATGCTTTCGCTTGCGATCGTCGTGCCATTGAGGCGGATCCTGCCTGCCGAAGGCATCTCGAAACCGGCGATCAGTCGCAGCATGGTGGTCTTGCCACAGCCCGACGATCCCAGCAGGCAGGCGATTTCACCCGGCGCCAGGTTGAAGGACAGATCACGCACGACGGCGTGCTTGCCGTAGGCATGGCTGACACGATCGACTTCGAGCAAAGGCATGATCGCTGCGCAGATGACGGGTTGTGGAGAATAAGTCTCAATTATAATCGGCCGGCCGTGTCCCGCCCTTTCGACTCCTCGCCGCTTGCTGCATTCTCCATCGCACTCGCGGTTCTCGTCGCGTTGCCGGTGCTTGCGGTAGTCGGCAATCTTTTTACCGGCGGCACAGGTGACACGTGGAGCCACCTGATGGCGACCGTGCTGCCCGACTATGTGGCGAATTCGATCTGGCTTTGTGTCGGCGTCGGCATCGGTGTCGCGGCCATGGGTACCGGGGCCGCCTGGCTGGTGGCCCTGAACGATTTTCCCGGACGCAGAATTGCGGAATGGGCGCTGTTGCTGCCCATGGCCATGCCCGCCTACGTGCTGGCCTACACCTATACGGACTTCCTGCAGTTCGTCGGTCCGGTACAAACCGGACTGCGCGAAAGTTTCGGCTGGAGCAAGGCCGACTACTGGTTCCCCGAAGTGCGCTCGCTGTCCGGCGCCATCGTGCTGTTTTCCTGTGTGCTGTATCCCTACGTCTACCTGCTGGTACGCACGGCCTTTCTCGAGCGCGCCGGCGGCATGATCGAAGCCGCGCGCGCACTCGGCCTCAGTCCCTGGCAGGGCTTCTGGCGCGTCTCGATCCCCCTGGCGCGACCGGCCATCGCCGCCGGCATGGCCTTGGCGTTGATGGAGACCTTGGCCGATTACGGTACGGTGGCCTACTTTGCGGTGCAGACCTTCACTACCGGGATATATCGCGCGTGGTTTTCGCTGGGGGATCGCATTGCAGCCGCGCAGCTGGCGGCTGCCCTGCTCGGCTTCGTCGCCTTGCTGATTCTGCTGGAGCGCGTCAGCCGGGGTCGCGCGCGCTATCACGACACCACGGGCCGTCGCCGCGCCACGCGGCAGGTGCTCACCGGCTGGCATGCCTTGCTGGCGCAGATCGGCTGCGCGATTCCCGTGACGATCGGCTTTGCCCTGCCGGCCGTGCTGCTGCTGCGCCTTGCGACGGGCGATGCTGGCGAGCAAGGCGCAGGCTTTGCCGGGCGCTTTCTGTTGCTGGCGAGAAACAGCCTGACCCTGGCGCTGCTGGCGGCCGTTCTGGCGGCGCTGCTGGCCTTGCTGCTGGGCTTCGCGGCGCGCGACGGGAACCGGCTGTCGCGCGTGGCGAATCGCGTCGTCGGCCTCGGCTACGCTGTGCCGGGGTCGGTGATCGCGGTAGGCGTGCTGATTCCGGTAACCCGCCTCGACCACACGTTGGCAGCGCTGTGGCAACAGATGACGGGAGCCAATCCCGGGCTCATTCTCACCGGAGGCATCGCCGCGCTGGTGTATGCCTATCTCGCCCGCTTCCTGGCGATTGCGCTGCAAACCGTGGAGGCGGGGCTGGCCCGCATTACGCCCAGCATGGAAGCGGCCGCGCGCAGCCTCGGCAGCAGTCCGGGCGAGACCTTGCGTCGCGTACATCTGCCGCTGATGCGCGGCAGCCTGTGGACTGCCGCACTGCTGGTATTCGTCGATGTGATGAAGGAACTGCCCGCCACCCTGGTGATGCGACCCTTCAACTTCGATACGCTGGCGACGCAGACCTACACGCTGGCGGCCGACGAACGTCTGGCGGAAGCTTCAAGTGCCGCGCTGGCGATTGTCGCGGCCGGTCTGCTGCCCATCATCCTGCTGGCCAGGCAGATTTCCGCCGGTCGCAGCGAAACCAGTTCCTGTTAGAGCGACTTGTGGGTGCCGTCGCACAGGGCGCCGTTGCCGCTGTGCTTGCAGCCGCAGAAATACACAGTCTTGCTTTCGGCGGCGGCGTACTTCACCGGCGTGAATTCGGAACCCTTATGGCTGCCGTCGCAAAACGGCTGTGACTTGCTCTTGCCGCAGGCGCACCAGTAGTAGTCCTTGCCTTGCTCCACATTGACGGCGAAGGGTGTTTTCGAGGCGATTTCAGGTTTTGGCATGGTGCTCTCCGTTGGTCGTTGTGGGGAGATCGCACTATAGGGGCAATCGTCGGGACGCGAAATGGCAGTCACGAAATTGATTGTTCCGGATCGGCGAACAATGGCCGGCAAGAGTCGGCGCCGGCGATACGGCGAATGAATCCTGCGGTCGCCTTCGCCGCGAGGAACCGGGTTGCTACTTCCAGCCGGCGCGGTCGTAGATGCGTTGCGCGGCGACGGCGTTTTTCGCCAGGGTGGCCACTGGCAAACTGTCCGCCTTGAACTTGCCCATGGCGTCGAGCGCCGGATTTTTGACCACGACGCTCGCCACTGCCGGCCATTCGTTGTTGCCGTCGGCGAAGTAGCGCTGGGCATCGTCGCCGGCGAGATACTCCAGGAATCTGACGGCGGACTCCTTGTTTGGTGCGGTCTTCAGCATGCCGCCGCCAGAAATGTTGATATGCGTGCCGAAGCTCTTCTGGTTGGGCCAGACGATGGTTACGCGCTCCATCATGCGGCGATCTTCGGGTCTTTCGGAACGCAGCAGGCGGGCGAGATAGTAGGTGTTGGAGACAGCCACGCCGCATTCACCGGCCGCGACGGACTTGATCTGGTCGGTGTCGCCGCCTTTCGGGCTGCGGGCGAAGTTGGCGACCACGCCGCGTGCCCATTCCTCGGCCTTGGCTTCACCCAAGTGGGCTATCAGCGCGGCCATCAGCGAGATGTTGTAGGGGTGGCTGCCTGAGCGCGAGCAGACCTTTCCTTTCAGTCTCGGGCTGGCCAGGTCTTCGTAGTTCTGCACGTCCTCTGCCTTGACCGTGTCCTTGTTGGCGACGATGACGCGGGCGCGGGTCGAGAAGGCGAACCAGTCCGGGCTGCGAAGATTGGCCGGGATGCGTGCTTCCAGTGTTTTTGACTTCACGGCGGCGAACAGGCCGAGTTCGTCCGCCTTGGCCAGGCGCGCCGCGTCAACCGTGAGAAAGACGTCCGCCGGGCTGTTGGCGCCTTCATTACGGATGCGCTCCAGCAGTTCATCTTCCTTGGCTTCGATGCGGTTGATCTTGATGCCGGTCTGACGGGTGAAATTCGCGTAGAGCGCTTCGTCCGTCTGGTAGTGGCGGGCAGAGTAAAGGTTTAGCGCTTTTTCCTGTGCCGAGGCACTGATGGCGCCAAGGACGAGCAGGGGAAGCAGCAGGCGGGACAATTTCATGGTGAGCGTTCCAGGCGGATTCAAGGTTTCTATAAATTGTATTAAGAATCATTCGCAATGGCAAGGCCAAATATAACCAGCGCGAGGCTGGCGTCGGCAATAGCTGTTGAAGCCGCTAATCGAGGTTGATGCGTCGGGCGCCGTTGAATCGCTTCGTCCAGTAGCGCTGGCGCAAATCCTCAATGCGAACGCGCCCGCCGCTGCGCGGCGCATGGACGAACTGGTTATCTCCAAGATAGATGCCAACATGGGAAAAGGTATGGCGCATGGTATTGAAAAAGACCAGATCGCCGGGGCGTAACTCGTCGCGATTGATTTCCTCCCCTGACTTGCTCAATTCCTTCGAACTGCGCGGCAACATGAGCCCAAGACCTTCGCGGAAAACATGGTTGACGAACCCGGAACAGTCGAAGCCGCTTTCCGGGGAACTGCCGCCTCGACGATAGCGGATGCCAAGCAGATTCATGGCCTGATCGATTGCATCCTGCGCCGTCGCCGTGGCGCGATCGACGAAGGATACCTGCAAGGCCGGCGGAACCACGATGGGCTCGTCGGCATGGGCACAAGGGGAAAGAAGCAGGCCGGCGAGCAGAAGAAGTCTCGCCAGGCGGGCGGGTATACGGCGCATGGGGGCGGACTATAGCCTTGACCGCTACCCGCTGTAAACCCTTTAACGCTTTCTAATTCAGCGCCTTGTAAGTATCGTCTGGCTATAATTGCCCGCTGCACTAGGCAACCGATCACGAGGTCGACTGCTGACGGGGCACGAATTCGAGGAGGCTATCGTGAGTTTCAAGGCTTACCTGATCAATCAAGAAGAAGGCAAGGTCGTGAGCCGATTCGCCGACATGGACGAATCGCAACTTGACCCCGGCGAAGTCAGCATCGCCGTTACCCACTCCAGCATCAACTACAAGGACGCCCTTGCGGCGACCGGGGCCGGACGCATCATCCGTCGCTTCCCCTGTATCGGGGGCGTCGATCTGGCCGGACGGGTGACCGCCAGTTCGGATTCCCGTTTCAAGCCTGGCGACGAAATCCTCGCGACCAGCTACGACATCGGTGTCGCCCATCACGGTGGTTATGCGGAACAGGCCCGCCTGCCGGCAGACTGGGTGGTCAAGCTGCCCGCCGGCCTTTCCCTCCACGATGCGATGGCCTTGGGTACCGCCGGTTTCACCGCCGGCCTTGCCGTCGTCCGCATGGAGCACGACGGTCTTGTGCCGGGCAAGGGGCCGGTCCTCGTTTCCGGCGCTACGGGCGGCGTCGGCAGCATCGCGATCGAGATTCTGGCCAAACGCGGCTATCACGTCGTTGCCCTCACAGGCAAGGAAGCGGAGACCGACTATCTCAAAGGCCTCGGTGCCAGGGAGGTCCTGCTGCGTCAGTCGCTCGATCTGGCGAAAATCAAGCCGCTGGGCAAGGAAACGTGGGCCGGCGCCGTGGATAACCTGGGCGGCGACGTGCTGGCCTGGATGGCCAGCACGATGCAAGTTGGCGGCACGCTGGCTTCGATCGGCCTCGCCGCCAGCTTCAGTCTGAACACGACCGTCATGCCATTCATCCTGCGCGGCGTCAGCCTGCTCGGAATTGATTCGGTGAACTGCCCGATGGCGCAGAGAGCGGATGTCTGGCGGCATCTGGCCACGGACATGCGTCCGGCTCATCTGGCGTCAGGCCCGGCCGGCATGATTCGAGACATTGCGTTTGCCGATCTGCCATCGGCATTTGACGACTACATCCAGGGGCGGGTCAAGGGCCGTGTCGTGGTCAACGTCGCGGCCTGAGCCGCGGCGCATCGGGGTCATCACCAACAACAATCGCAACACAATTGAAGAAGGATGGTCATGGGAAAATATGCAGAGTTCTACAAGCGTTCCATCGAGCAACCCGAAGCCTTCTGGAGCGACGAGGCGAAGCTTGTTGATTGGCACAAGCCGCCGCAGACAATCCGCGATTACAGCAAGCCGCCCTTTGTAAAGTGGTTCTCCGGCGGCGAAATCAATCTCTGCTACAACGCCGTCGATCGCCATGCCGCCAAGCGCCCCGATGCTCGCGCGCTGATCTATGTGTCGACCGAGACCAACGAGGAGAAGATCTATACCTTCGCGGAACTGAAGTTGGAAGTGATGCGCATGGCGGCGATCATGCAATCGCTTGGCGTCGCCAAGGGCGACCGCGTGCTGATCTACATGCCGATGATCGCCGAGGCGACCTTTGCCATCCTGGCTTGCGCCCGTATCGGCGCCATCCACTCGGTGGTGTTCGGCGGTTTCGCCTCCGGTTCGCTGGCCACCCGCATCGATGACGCCAAGCCGAAGCTGATCGTATCGAGCGATGCGGGCATGCGCGGTGGCAAGGCGGTGCCCTACAAGAATCTGCTTGATGAAGCTTGCCGGCTCGCTGCATTCCCGCCGCCGAAGGTGTTGATGGTCGACCGCGGTCTCGACAAGAACTTCCCCAAGGTTGCCGGCCGCGACGTCGATTACGCCACGCTGCGGGCGCAGCACATGGATGCCCAGGTGGACTGCGTCTGGATGGAATCCTCCGAACCGTCCTACATTCTCTACACGTCGGGCACCACCGGCAAACCCAAGGGTGTGCAGCGCGACACCGGCGGCTACGCAGTCGCCCTGGCATCGTCCATGAAGCACATTTTCACCGGCTTCGAGGGCGAAACGATGTTCTCCACTTCGGACATCGGCTGGGTGGTCGGCCATAGCTACATCATTTATGGCCCGCTCATCGCCGGCATGTGCACCGTGATGTATGAAGGCACGCCGATCCGTCCGGATCCCGGCATCTGGTGGCAACTCGTCGAGAAATACAAGGTAAACGTGATGTTCTCGGCGCCGACCGCAATCCGCGTGCTGAAGAAGCACGACAACAGCTGGCTGCACAAGTACGACCTGTCTTCGCTCAAGCATCTGTTCCTCGCCGGCGAGCCGCTGGACCAGCCGACCCACGAATGGATCATGGGCGAACTGAAGTTGCCGGTCATCGACCACTACTGGCAGACCGAATCGGGCTGGCCGATGCTGTCCGCCGTGCGCGGTGTAGAGGATACGAAGATCAAGTTCGGCACTCCGAGCTTCCCGGTATACGGCTACGACCTTCGCATCTTCCGCGAGGACGGCACCGTGTGCGATCCCAATGAAAAAGGTATCGTCGGCATCGTGCCACCACTGCCACCTGGCTGCCTGTCAACCGTATGGGGCGACGACGAGCGTTTCGTCAGTACCTATTTCAGTCTGTTCAAGGAGCCGATGGTCTATTCCTCATTCGACTGGGGCATCAGGGATGAAGAGAACTACCATTACATTCTCGGGCGCACCGACGACGTCATCAACGTCGCTGGTCACCGCCTCGGCACGCGCGAGATCGAAGAGGCCGTGCAAGGCCACACGGCAGTCGCCGAGGTTGCCGTCGTCGGCGTCAATGATCAGTTGAAGGGGCAGGAGCCGGTCGCGTTCGTCGTGGTCAAGGATGCAGCGCGGATTGCTACGGCTGAATTGCGCACGGCACTGGAGGCGGAGATCAAGAAGGCTGTCGATAACAGTCTGGGGGCCATAGCACGGCCGAAGCGGATTCATTTCGTCACCGGCCTGCCCAAGACGCGCTCGGGGAAGATGCTGCGCCGGTCGATACAGGCTCTGGCTGAAGGCCGCGACGCCGGCGACCTGACCACCATCGACGATCCGTCAACACTCGAGCAGATCAAGGCGGCATTGGCGGGCTGACGAATCGTTCAGGAACGAACGCCTCTTGCGGGGCGTTTGTTCATTTGGCGTCGCCGGTGGCGCCTCGTGGTGCGAGACGGGCAAACACAATCCAAGGGAACGTGAAGCGGCGGTCGCGATCTGAAATTCCATCACCGGACGACTCGAGGCTGGGCGAGCCATGCAGCAGAACGCTTTAAGGGCATAATCCATACTTACCTCCCAAGTATTGGCAAGAATCTGATATGGATCAATTCGCTCGCGTATGGGGCAGACCAAAGGCAAGGCAGACATGAACCAGAACAAGGTTTGGGACGGTCCCGAGCGTCGCCGACAAGAGGATCCCTCCCATACCGGCCCGGAGCGTCGGGGACGTATCTCGCGAATTGATGGAATCCGGGAGGACCTTCTTCATCACGATCCCCTGCTCGAATGCCTGGTGCAATTGACCAGGATTCATGGAAGACCCAGCACACACGCGGCGCTATCGGCCGGGTTGCCCATTCCGGCAGAGGGCTTGACGCCGTCGCTTTTTGTCCGTGCCGCTCAGCGCGCAGGGTTCTCCAGCAAGGTAGTGAAACGCTCTCTGGACAAGATCGATACGGTTTTGCTACCGGTCATCTTGCTGCTGGCGGGGAATGAAGCCTGCATCCTGCTCGACTGGGATGCGGACGGCAGCAACGCAAGATTGCTCTTTCCCGATACGGATCAGGGAGCCGTGTCGCTTTCACGGGAGACTCTCGCGGCACGCTATGCTGGCATCGCCATCTTTGCCCGCCCCCATTTCCGCTTTGATCAGCGCACGCCACAAGTCGTTGATGTTGCCAAGCGCCACTGGTTCTGGGGCGCGATCATGGAGCAGTTGCCGGTTTATAGGGATATTCTGGCTGCCGCGGCGCTCGTAAATGTCTTTGCCCTGGCGATGCCGATATTCACCATGAACGTGTATGACCGCGTCGTGCCGAACAATGCGGTGGAGACCCTGTGGATGCTGGCGGGTGGTTTGTTGCTGGTGCTGGTCGTTGACTACACCATCCGCTTGTTGCGCGGCCATTTCGTCGACTTGGCCAGTTCGCGCATTGACCTGAAGCTTTCGGCCTTGATCATGGAGCGGGTGTTGGGCATGCGACTGGCCTCGCGCCCGGCCTCAGTGGGATCTTTTGCCGCAAATTTGCGGTCTTTCGAAACCGTGAGGGATTTCATCGCCTCTGCCACGGTGACCGCGGTAATCGACCTGCCATTTGCCATACTCTTCCTGTTGGTCATTCTCTGGATCTCCTGGCCGCTGGTTTCCCTGCCCATTCTGGGAATTGTTGGTGTAGTGATCTATAGCTACGTCATTCAATTCAAGATGCGCGAGTTGTCTGAAACCACATTTCGTGCCTCCGCCTTGCGCAACGCGACTTTGGTTGAGAGCCTGACCGCACTGGAGACCATCAAGGCAAACGGGGCCGAGGGCTTGATGCAGGCCAAGTGGGAAAAGACGGCGGCGTTTCTGGCCCGAACCAGCGCCCGCTTGCGACTTCTCTCGTCATCCGCCATGAACGGGGCCGCTACGCTGGCGCAGCTGGTTAACCTGCTGACGGTGATTGCAGGTGTCTACCTGATACACGAGCGTCTGCTCACTATGGGAGGCTTGATAGCCTGCACCATGCTGGCGGGACGCGCCATGTCGCCTCTGGGCCAGGTAGTGGGTTTGCTGATGCAGTTCGAGAACGCCAAGACGGCGCTCGCATCGCTCGAGCAGACCATGACGACGCCGGGCGAGCGTTCGGAAGAGAGTTCGTTCATTCATCGCCCGGAGATCCGTGGCGAAATTGAATTTCGCAACGTCAGCTTCAGCTATCCGGGACACTCTCAGGAAGTCTTGCGCGACGTCTCGTTTCGCATCAAGCCGGGCGAGCGCGTGGTGGTGCTTGGCCGGGTGGGATCGGGCAAGACGACATTGCACAAGCTGATGCTTGGGCTATACCAGCCGACCGAGGGGGCAATCTTCCTTGATGGGGTGGACCTGCGACAGCTCGACCCGGCGGATTTAAGGCGCAATGTGGGCTATGTCGAGCAGGACACCCTGCTGTTCTACGGGAGCCTGCGCGAAAACATCGCCCTGCGCGCTCCCTACGCTGACGATCTTGCAGTGGTGGCCGCCGCCGAGATTGGAGGGCTATCCGAGTTCGTCAACCGTCACCCGGAAGGCTATGACATGGTAATCGGAGAGCGCGGTGCTTCGCTTTCCGGTGGGCAGCGGCAGGGAGTCGCCATAGCTCGCGCGGTGCTGCTCGATCCACCGGTACTGTTGCTCGACGAACCGACCAGTTCCATGGATTTCACGTCCGAGAGTCAGTTCAAGGAAAGCCTGCGTCGCTTCATGCAGCACAAGACGATGGTCATTGTGACCCATCGTTTGAGCCTGATAGACCTGGCCGAGCGAATGATCGTCATCGACGACGGCAAGGTGGTCACGGATGGCCCTCGACAGCAAGTGGTCGAATCCCTGCAGGCCGGGCGGGTGGGGAGGGCAACATGAACCTTCAAGCCGCTGCACAGAGGCTGCTTGGCGTCCTGAGTCGGGCTAAAGGCTGGCTCGAGGCGATTCGGGTGCGGGTACAGCCGACCGTAGATCGGTGGCTGGCGGAATGGACCGAGAATCCTGCGACGCGCGAGGAAGGTTTTGTTCAAGACGCCGACTACTTCATGATTCATCAGGAACCCTTGCGGGCTCGCGTATTGACCAAGACCATTCTGATTGCGATGGCTCTGTTCATCATGTGGATGGCGGTTGCCACGGTCGATGAGATCACAAAAGGGGAAGGCAAGGTGATTCCTTCCAGCCAGATCCAGGTATTGCAGAGTCTGGACGGCGGGATTGTGGCGGAAATCAATGTCAAGGAGGGACAAGTGGTCGATGCCGGTCAGGTTCTCTTGCGCGTGGATCCGACTCGTTTCGAGTCGTCGGTGCGCGAGAATCGATCACAATACCTGGCGCTGACCACTAAAGCCGCGCGGTTGCGCGCCTTGGCCGAGGGCTTGCCCTTCGTTCCTCCGCCGGAGGTACTGATAGAAGACCCGAAGACCGTTCAGGACGAGCAGCGGCTCTATGAATCGGCCAGATCCAACGTTTCGGCCCAGGTCTCGATTGCCCGGGAGCAGCTCATGCAGCGCCAGCAGGAACTGGCGGAAATGCGGGCCAAGCGGGAGCAGGCTTCTCAGGCGTATGAACTCACCGCGAGGGAGTTGGCGGTTACCAAGCCTCTGATCAATTCCGGTGCGGTGTCCGAAGTCGAATTATTGAGACTGGAGCGCGACACGTCCCGTTTTCGTGGTGAGCGCGATATGGCGGCAGCACAGATATTGCGTTCGCAAGCGGCGATGTCGGAGGCGTCGCGCAAGATCGAAGAAGTGGAACTGAATGCACGCAACGAAGTACGCAAGGAACTGGCAGATACTATGGCGAAGCTCAATGCCTTCACCGAGGGCGGGGTGGCTCTCGCAGACAAGGTAAAGCACGCTTCAGTCCGTTCGCCGGTCAAGGGTACGGTCAAGCGGCTCTTTGTGAATACCGTCGGTGGAGTTGTTCAGCCGGGCAGAGACCTAGTCGAAGTCGTTCCGCTGGAAGACGCGCTGATCTTGGAGGCCAAGGTAGCCCCGAAGGACATCGCGTTCTTGAGTCCCGGCCAGCCAGCCATGGTCAAGTTTACCGCCTATGACTTTTCCACTTATGGTGGATTGGAGGCGAGGCTTGAAAACATAGGAGCCGATTCCATAACTGATGAGCGGGGGAATACCTTTTTCCTTGTCAAGGTGCGTACGCTGAAGTCCTCTCTCGGCACCGGTCTGCCAATCATTCCCGGCATGGTGGCCGAGGTAGATATCATCACTGGACAGAAAAGCATTCTTTCCTATTTGCTGAAGCCGGTACTCAAAGCCAAGCAGAACGCCCTCACTGAGCGTTGAGCGAAGTGTTGTCGCGGCCGCTTCGATCCACTGAACACCTATTCGTCTCCCCGTCTGGCGAGGCGCTGCCCCGCTGGCTTCAGGCATTTCCGGCGGCAAAGGTCACGACGGCAGGTTCTGCGATCGGGCGTCTGCCCGCGACGGCCCTCGTCTGGTTGCGCCTTGATAGCGAGCGCCCGGCGCTGGAGCAGTTGGCGGTATTGCGAAGAGCCGTCGGGAGTTCCCCGATTATTGCGCTTTCAAATCACCCCGACAACGAAGAAGCTCTGGCCATGTTCTCCGCGGGCGTTCGTGGCTACTGCAACGCTCATGCCACGGCAGCGAACCTGCGTCAGGTGGCAAACGTGGTGCAGGCGGGTGGACTGTGGATCGGCGAGGCATTGATGCAGAGGCTGCTCACGGCAACCCGGACCGCCATGCTACGGAAACCGGTTGTCCCGCCGGCGATAGACGAAAACGCAAGCGCCTCTGAAGACCGCTTGTCGGTGCTTTCCAAGCGCGAACTGGAGGTCGCCCGGACGGTTGCCGGCGGCTCCAGCAACAAGGAAGTCGCCCGCCAGCTGGGTATTACCGAGCGTACCGTCAAGGCCCACGTGGGGGCTGTTTTCCAGAAATTGAATGTCCGTGACCGCCTGCATCTCGCCCTGATCGTCAACCGTCAGCGGCCGACCTGATTCCCGTTCGACTCTGCAGATACTGTCCTTTGGTCCAATAGCCGTCACTTCTCCCGGCAGGTAAAGTCGTGAGCATTCCACAGTCTCGTCCGGAGTAATCAGCATGGCTGACACAGGCAATATCATCGGTAAAGTTGCAGCGGTTGAAGGGCAGGCGTTCGCGAAGGGCCCGGACGGAGTCATGCACCAGGTCAAGGTGGGTGACCTGGTGTTTGAAGGCGAGGTGATCCAGACGGGTGCCGACGGCCATGTCGAACTCACTTTCAGGGACGGCACTGCCTACTTTATCCGAGACAAGGAAACCGTCACCCTAGACGGCATGCTGTTTGGCGGTCACGGCGCTGAAGCAGGCAATGTCATCGGTAAAGTCGCCCTCGTCGAAGGATCGGTGGTCGCGAAAGGCCCCGACGGGTCGATGCGCCGGCTCAAATTGGGCGATCCGGTATTTGAAGGCGAGGTGATCATCACGCCTGCGAATGGACGCGTTGAACTTGCCTTCAGTGATGGCACAGCCTACTTTCTGCGAGACAAGGAAACCGTCACTCTGGACGGCATGGTCTTCGGTAGCCGGACGACGATAGACGCCAAGGAAGCGGCGCTCATGCCAGGGAAGGGCGGCGAACTGGAGGACATTGCCCGTGCGATTGCGGAAGGCAGCAGCCTCGACCAACTGTTGGAAGAAACGGCCGCTGGACGATCCTCCATTCTCGGCAAGGCTGATGATGGGCATTCGTTTGTGCAGCTGCTGCGTATTGCCGAGGCCATTGATCCTTTGGGGTACGCGTTTGGAACCAGGGATGGGGTGAGGCAGGATGCCGTAGACGGCGGACTGGCTGATGGGTCAGGGGAGAATTCAGACCATGGGACGGGAAGTCAGGCAGTCGACGAGGTCACAGCGGTTATAACGGTGTCGCTGAGCGCGACCGCCAGCATCACGGAAGCGGGCGGCACGGTGACCTACACGGCGACGGTGGATCACGCCCCGGCCAGCGACCTGACGGTGACCCTGGCCAACAGCCAGACCATCACCATCCTGGCCA
>Ga0207969_100726_pt1 | contig 12810 bp, 9 predicted proteins | sample LakWasMet25_LOW6_2_FD_183869 | JGI IMG/M metagenome (GOLD analysis project Ga0207969, IMG submission 183869) | Freshwater sediment methanotrophic microbial communities from Lake Washington under simulated oxygen tension - Sediment Metagenome... | ecosystem: Environmental > Aquatic > Freshwater >... | reverse complement strand
TCACGCTCTGACGCGCGCCCACAGACCCATTGGCTGGCTTATGGGACAATGCCCCATGAACGCAAGAGATGATCGCGACGACCCGGACTGCGACCCGACCATTTCGTGCAGCGCCTGTGAGGCCTGCTGTTGCAGGCTCGAAGTCCTGCTGATGGGTGATGACGATGTGCCGGTGGAATTGACGGTCGAGGACCGCTGGGGCGGATGGGTGATGCGCCGCCTCGAAGACGGCTGGTGCGCGGCCCTGGATCGCAAGACCATGAAATGCACCATCTACGAGCGACGGCCGGGCGTCTGCCTCGAATATCCGACGGGCGGCAGCGACTGCGTCATCGAGCGAGCTCGACATCTCACCCGAGAATTGAGGTCAGGCGACGCATGAAGGACGCGCAGCCTGACAATCCGCTGCACGGCATCACCCTGGAAATGGTCCTCAACGAACTGGTCGCTTTCTACGGCTGGGACGAACTGGGGCGGCAGATCGAGGTACGCTGTTTCAAGCACGAACCGAGCATCGCCTCGAGCCTCAAGTTTCTGCGCCGCACGCCTTGGGCGCGCCAACAGGTGGAATCGCTGTACATTGCGATGGTGCGGCGGAGCGACAACGAAAAAGGGCGTGATTCGAAATGACCTACGAAGAACATCTCGACGAAGTGACCACGCTGATTACCGAGGAATATGGCTTGAGCGACGAGGCGGCAATTCAGATGGTGATGCGCGCGCAGGCCGATGATTTCTTCAGCGGACACGACGACGATCCGTCAATCTGCACCCTGGAGCGTGCTCACCAGGATGCGAAGGCGGTCTTCAAGAAGTACAGGCAGAACGCGGATACGAAGGGGAAGCGCTCATGACCAGCAGGATCATCGTGGCGGCGTCGGAGGTGCGGGTGAACGACCACATCTACAACGGCACCGGTACCAACGCCCATCCCACCTTCGCCTGGGAAACCGTCACCGAAGTGCGATCGGAAGACGGCCTGATCCTGTTGATCACCGGCAATCTGAAGGGACCGCACGGCGAGTTCTGGTTCGAGCCCGACGAACAGATCGAGGTGATTCGCTATCCCGAGCCGCCTGCAGCGAAAACATTGGCGCCGAAGGCGAACGGCCGGCACGGGCACTCATGAGGCGCAGCCGGCGAAGTGATTTGCCCTAGCGTGCAGCGGCGCCGCGCCAGCCCAGCTGGCGCGAGATGCTGTGCGCCGCGGCGCCTATCGCTTTCGCCGTCGGGCTGTTCCAGTTCGGCGGGAAGAGGCCGGCGGGGCCGAGGCCGGTGATGGCCAGCGCCATCTTTCCCTCGTGATCGAACACCGGCGCGCAGAAGGCGTTGATGCCGGGAATCACCGATCCCACTGCGCGCGACATGCCGTGCTGGCGAATATCGGCGGTCAGGGCATCGAGCTGGGCACGGGTGATCGGCGCCCGGGTGTCCCCGCCGCGCGCGTTGATCTCGAGTTCTTCCTCGATCCGGCGCTGCAGCAGCGGTGACTCGAAAAAAGCCACGAAGCACAGGCCGATCGCCGAATGCAGCAGCGGCATCACCGCGCCGGTGCGCAGATTGACGGTGACCGGCCGCTTCGAGTCGACCCAGCGCACGATGGTCGGGCCCATGTTGCCCCACACCGCCAACGCCACGGTCTCCCCGATCTCTTCGGCGAGGGTATCGAGCACCGGGGTCGCCACGCGCACGGCATCGAGCCGGGCGAGGCTCGCGAGCCCGAGGTCCAGCGCAAAATGGCCGAGATCGTAGCGGCCCGAGATCGTGTCCTGCGCGACCAATCCGGTGCGCACGAAGCTGACCAGGTAGCGGTGGGCCTTGGCGGCCGGCATGCCGGCCTCCCGGGCGAGATCGCGCAGCATCATCGGTGCGCCGTGATCGGCCAGCACCCGCAAGAGCGGTACGCCAACCTCGATGGACTGTATCCCCTGGCGGCCGTCTTCGTCTTTTTCTTCACCTGACATGGAGCGGGATTATAGAATCGCCGTTACTTGCCCGCGAAGCGGAATTTCAAGTACGCAAAGCGAGCCAGCGCCGACTTATCACGATTCTCCACCGGAACCCAGCCCATGACTCCCGTTCTCGTCTTCGACATCGAGACCATCCCGGACATCGCCGGCCTGCGCACGCTGCACGAATTGCCGGCGACGCTGCCGGACTCGGAGGTGGCGGAGTTTGCCTTCCAGCGCCAGCGGGCGAAGAACGGCAGCGACTTCCTGCCGCTGCACTTGCAGCGCGTGGTGGTGATTTCCTGCGCCCTGCGCAGCGACGAGGGCTTTCGCGTCTGGTCGCTGGCCGAGCCGAAGTCGGGCGAGGGCGAAATCATCCAGCGCTTTTTCGACGGGGTGGAAAAGTTCACGCCGCAGATCGTGTCCTGGAACGGCGGCGGCTTCGATCTGCCGGTGCTGCACTATCGCGGCCTGATCCATGGCGTCACCGCGCCGCGCTACTGGGACATGGGCGAGGGCGACTACCGCGATTCGAAAGACTTCAAGTGGAACAACTACATCAGCCGCTATCACTCGCGCCACCTCGATCTCATGGATCTGCTGGCGATGTACCAGCCGCGCGCCAGTGCGCCGCTCGACCAGCTGGCGCGACTGATGGGACTGCCGGGCAAGCTCGGCATGGACGGCTCCGCGGTCTGGGGTGCGTGGCTGGAGGGCCGCATCGACGAGATTCGCGACTATTGCGAGACCGACGTGGTCAATACCTGGCTGGTCTTCCTGCGCTTTCAGCAGATGCGCGGCCTGTTGACGGCCGGCGAACACGAGATCGAGCTGGACCTGGTGAAGAGCACGCTGGCGGCGACCGGGCTGCCGCACTGGAAGGAATTCATTGCCGCCTGGGAGGCCTCATGCTGATCGACGCACGCAATTCCACGCTGCTGGTGGTGGATGTACAGGGCCGGCTGGTGCCGGCCGTCGCCGGCTGGCAGGCGCTGCTGGACCATGTCATCTGGCTGATTCGCGTCGCGCGCCGGCTGGAGGTTCCGGTTCTGGCCTGCGAGCAGTACCCGAAAGGGCTGGGTCCGACCCATCCGGCGGTGGCTGCCGAACTGCCGGCCGGCTGCATCGCGAGTAAGCTGCATTTTTCGGCCGTCGCCGGGGCCTGCCACGGCCTCGATCAGGCGGGCGGCCGGGGCCAGTACGTGGTCTGCGGCATGGAGACCCACGTCTGCGTGCTGCAGACCGTGATCGAACTGCTGGCCGGCGGCAAGCAGGTATTCGTGGTCGATGAAGCCGTCGGTTCGCGCCGCGATTCCGACAAGGCTCTGGCATTGGCCCGCATGCGCGATGCGGGTGCGGCCATCGTCAGCCGCGAGATGGTGGCCTTCGAATGGCTGCGACGTGCCGATTCCGACGTCTTCCGCGAGGTCAGCCGGACCTTCCTGCGCTGAATCCGGGACCGCGGCGAGGGATTTCTAGCGCACGCTGATCTCGACGTGGTCATAGCGGCCGCTCTCATCCATGACCGTGATCTGGTAGCGCCCGGCCTCGGCGACGCTCCAAATCAGCGAGCGGTTGGCCGCCACCCGTCCCAGGTGCCGGCCGTTCGCCAGCCAGATCAATTCATCCTGCCCGCCGCGCGCTTCCAGGCGCAATTCCGGCGCTCGGCCGCCGCCGGCACGGCGGATGGTTTCGCCATCGCCGATGCCGACGATTTTCAGTCCGGCTTCCGGTGCCTGCGCTTTGGCGCAGGCGGGCGCCCACGGCGGCGGCAAGGCGCGTTGGCGCGTTGCGGCATCGAGCCAGGGCTCCAGCGCCGCAGGCCAGCGCGCCATCTCCGTGGCCGACATTCCGCCGGGTGCGCAACCGGCGCGCACGCGCTGGCCGCTCGCCCCATCGCGGTAGTCGGTGTAGCGTGCCGGGCCGCCGCGCAGCCGGTCGGGAAAGGTGGGTGGCGCCGCGTCGTTGAGCATCCAGGCAGTTCGCTCCTGGTGGCAGAGTTCAGGCGGGGTCGCGTCGGCGCGCAGTCCCAGGGGCCAGCAGATTTTCATCGACGCCACGCTGTCCGGCGGATGGCGCGGCAGCGGCGGCGCATCGTCGACCGCCGAAAAGACATCGACCAGCAGCGGCGCGGCGATGTTGGCGCCGAAGAAGCCGGGGTTCGGCGTGCCGTCCGGTCGGCCGACCCAGATGCCGACCGTGAATCGGTCGCTGACGCCTACCGCCCACGCGTCGCGGAAGCCGAAGCTGGTGCCAGTCTTCCACGCGATACCGCGCCGCGCGCCGACGCCGCTTTCGATCTGCCGCGTCACCGGCCCGCCAGATTCCAGCAAGTCACGCACGATAAAGGCGGCGCCCTCGCTCATCATGCGCGCTTCCTCCAGCGGCGCGTCCGGCAGGTATCGCGGCTTGCCGGAAATACCCCGCCGCGCCAGCGCCGTGTAGGCGCCGACCAGTCCTTCGAGTTTGACCGCCACGCCGCCGAGGATGACAGAGAGGTTCGGTGTCGCGCCGCGCGGCAGCTCCAGCCTCAGCCCGCCACGGCGCAGCAGGGAAACGAAACGCTGCGGGCCGAGACGGTCGAGCACTTCCACCGCCGGCACGTTCAGCGATTTCTGCAGCGCTTCGGTGACGCCCACTGGTCCGCTGAAGTTCGCCTGGAAGTTGCCGGGCTGGTAGCCCGAGAAGGATTGCGGCACATCCGCCAGCAGCGATTCCGAATGGATCAGGCCTTCGTCGAGCGCGAGGCCATAGAGAAACGGCTTCAGCGCCGAACCGGGCGAGCGTCCGGCTTGCACCATATCCACGTGCGAGAAGCGCGCCTCGTCGCCGAAGTCGGCCGATCCGGCATAGGCGCGCACTTCCAGGGTGGCGTTGTCGACCACCAGCGCCGCCATCGATACGCGCGGCGGCAGCAACGCCAGCCGCGTGGCGAGCAGTTGCTCGACGGTGTTCTGCATGCTTGAGTCGAGCGTGGTGTCGATGCGCGCCGCGCGGGGATTCTGGCGGCGCAGGCGTTCGGCAAAGAGCGGCGCCAGCATCGGCTCGCGCACGGTTTGCGCGATCACCGGCTCGGCTTTGGCGTCGGTGACGACGGCCGCGCCCCAGCGCCGTTCCATGCGTTCCAGCACCTTGTCGCGCGCCTGGCGCGCGCGCTGCGGGTAGCGGTCCGGGCGCAGCAATGAAGGCGATTGCGGCAGCACCGCCAGCAGCGCTGCTTCCGCTTCGGTCAGCCGCTGCGCCGGTTTGCCGAGATAGGCGCGGCTTGCCGCCTCGACGCCTTCGAGCACGCCGCCCATCGGTGCGTAGCCGAGGTACAGCTCGAGAATTTCCTTTTTTGAGAGACGCAACTCGAGCTGCAGCGCCCGCGTGATCTGGCGCAGCTTGCCGGACACGGTATGCGGCGTCGGTTCGAGGATGCGCGCCACCTGCATGGTCAGGGTCGACCCGCCGGAAATCACGCGACCTTGCGCCAGCCACTGCCAAGCCGCGCGCAGCAGGGCGTAGGGGTTGACGCCGGGGTGCCACCAGAAGGCCCGGTCCTCGTAGCCGACCAGCGCCTCGATGTAGCGCGGCGAGACCTCATCGAGACTCAGCGGGTGGCGCCAGATGTGGGTGCGGTCGGGGAAGGCGCGCAAGGGCGTGCCGTCGCGGGCCACTACCACCTGGGCATGCGGCGCCGACCGCCCCGGCAGGGGCGGCGGCAACAACCGGTCGGCCAGGAGCAGCAGCCCGAGGGCGGCGGCCAGCGCCAGCCGCAGCGCGCGCACGGCTTACTTCCCGCCGCTGTCCGCCGCCGCCTCTTTCCGGCCGTCGCCGATCACCAGCATGTCGCCGCCGCCCGCGAGACCGTATATCTGCGGCTGGTACATGTCTTCGGCGTAGGTCGGCGGCACCACGAAGCGGCCCGGCGTGACCACCCGGACGCGGTAGAAGAAGTTCATTTCCTGGTCGAGCCGGGCCGCGACGACGAAGCGGTCCTCGCGGAACTCGACGTGCTTGATACGGGCATCCTGCATGGCCTGGCGCATGTCGATGTTGGCGACGGTCACGGCCGACTGCTCGCCCTGGACGATATTGGCATTCTCGATCTCGACGCCGGCAGGCACGTAATCCACGATCATGCCGTTGGCGTAGCGGCCATGCGTTTTCGCGTTCACGCGCACGATCAGCGTTTCGCCGACTTTCAGCGCGCGGCTGCCCAGGGGCTTGCCGTCGGCGGTGTACCACTCGCGCTTGAGGTCGAACACATCGCGCCGCGCGGGCGGCATTCTGGACGGGTTGCCGGCGAAGTTGAGTTCGACGAAAAGGCGCTCCTTGTGGGTGTTCCTGATCTTCACTCCGCTCGCCACCTCGGTCGCCGACAGCGGCTGAAACTGCGCGCCCTTGCCGCCTATCGGCTGCGCCTTGCCCGCCTGAGTCAGCTCGGCCGTCCACTGGCTGCCGGCCTGGGTGACGAAGCTGCGGCCGAGCAGGAACAGCGCGAGCTTCTCCTGCGTGCTGTAGTAGCGACTGCGTTCCATTTCGCCGGCCACCTGGCTGACCAGGTTGTCGCGGCCTTCCGGCTTGAGCTGGTGTTTTTCGAGCAGAACGTAGATCAGCGCCCAGTCGCGCAGGTTGCTGCCATAGTCGCCCCACCAGTAATTGCCGCTGCGCGGCTTCTTCATGCCTGCCTCGATGGCGCTCTTTGCCCTGGCTTCGTCGCCCATCAGCTTGAGCGCCAGCCCGAGATGCACCAGGCCCAGTCCGGAATGAGCCGCCGCTTGCGAGTCGTGTAGTTGGCGCAGCGTTGCCAGCGGTGCCTTGCCTTGCCGCGCCAACACGTAGGCGCCGTATGCAAGCACGCCGAAGCGCCCGGAACCGGCATAGCGGTAGTCGTTCCAGACCGAGTTCTCGTTGTAGCTGACCGCACCCGTCGGCAGGCCGGCAATGCCTTCCTGCAAGCCTTTCAGGAGGAACTCGACAGCCTTCTTTTCCATTTCCGCCGGCACGTTGAAGCCCTGTTCGCGTGCGTCGAGCAGGAAGTGGGCGATGTAGGCCGAAAGCCAGTACTGGTACTCGGATACGTTGCCCCACAGGCTGAAGCCACCGTTCGGCGCCTGCATTCCGGCCAGGCGCGCAATGGCCTTGTCGAGCATTTCGGCACGCTGCGCCTGCGTGTAAGGCTTGAGGCCGAACTGCTTTGCCGCCGCCTCGTCGATGAAAACATGCGGATAGGCTGTGCTGGTGGTCTGCTCGCCGCAGCCGTAGGGGTAGGTCAGCAGCCCCTGCACGGCGCTGCGCACGTCGATCGGGGCCTTGTCGGAAACCGAAAGCGTCGCTGCGATGGTCTGCTTGAGGAAGCCCCCCAGTTCGGCGTCGCGTATTTCCACCGTTTCCCCCGGCGCGACGATCAGGCGCTTCATCACCGATTGCCGCGGCGTTGGCGCCTGCACCTGCAGCGGGAAGGTCCGGTCAAGCTTCATCGCCGGGCTTTCGACGCGCACCTGCACTTCGGTGAGTCCGATGGCGGTGCCGGCTTCGATGGGGATGTGCAGGATGCGCTTCTGCTGGTCCTTGAGCGAAACCTTCTGCTCACCGCCCTTGATCACCAGTCCGTCGCGGTTGGCGACGACGATCCGGATGTCCTGCGCCGCGCCGGCCATGTTCTGCACATCCATGGCCAGCACCGCGCTGTCGCCCACCGAGAGGAAGCGCGGCGTCGCCAGTTCCACCACCAGCGGCGCCGCCACGGTGACTTCCTGTTCCTGCATGCCGAAGCGCTCGCCGCTCGCGGCAACCGCCATGAGGCGCAGGCTGCCGTTGAAATCCGGCACCGGCAGCGAAATCTCGGCCTGTCCCTCGGCATTCAGGGCCACCGGGCCGCTGAACAGGTCCACCAGGCGAACCTTCTTCGGCATGGTCTTGGTCGGCTTGGGCGCCGCGTCGCCGCCGAACTTGAGCTTGCCCTTCTGGCCGTCCATTTTCTCGATCAGCCGGCCGTAGATATCATGGGCGTCGGCGCCGTAGCGCAGCTTGCCGAAGAAGAAGCCGAACGGGTCGGGGCTGGCAAAGCGCGTGATGTTGAGGATGCCGGCATCGACCGCCGACAGCGTCACCATCGCTGTCTGTCCTTTGGCTTCCGGCACCTTGATCTTCACCTTGAGCGGCTGGTCCGGGACCATCTTCTGCGGCGCGTCGAGCGTCACCTTGAGTTTGCGGCCGTCGCGATTCAAGGGCAGGTGGACGAGGCCGAGCGCCCGCGCCGGCGTCACTTTCTCGCCCGCGTTGCCGGGACGCAGCACCATCACCGAAACATAGAGGTCGTGGCGCTTCCATTGCTTGTCGACCGGAATGTCGATCACCGTGCCGTCAGCGCCGACTTTGAGGCGGCGCACCATCAGCGCATGGTCGCCTTCCACGGTGACCAGTGCCTCGCCGGCATGTGGCGGCGTAATCGTCAGCCGTGCAGTTTCGCCTTCGGTGTAAGCCGGCTTGTCGAATTTCAGCGCGACGCGATCCGGTCGCACGCCCTGCGCTTCGTCATCCTTGGCGGACCAGCCGGCGTAGAAACGGTAGCGGGCCGTGAGCTTCGTTTCCGGGTCGAACACTTCGACGCGATAGCGGCCGTACTTGACCGGCAGTCCGAGCTTGCCGCGCCCGCCGGCAGGCACCGAGACCTGCGTGGTCGCGACCAGTTCGTCGGTTTCGGAAAAGCCCGAGTGCCAGCCGCGCTGGTCGTCGAAGCGCCAGTAATAGTTGCGATTTTCCCGAAACAGCCGCACCGGCAGCGCCGTGCCGGCCTTGAGGCTGGCGGCGGCATCTGCGCGCACTACCTCGAACTCGACCGGTGCGCCCTCGCGCGCATAGGCGCCGACGAACATCGGGCGCAGCCCGACCAGCACGGGGGCCGGCCAGTAGACGCGCTCGATGCTGCGCACCACCGGGCGGCCGCCGCTTTCCAGGAGGCTCAGCGTGGCGCGCACGGTGAAGGGCGATTGGCGCTTGGCCAGCGGCGCAAGATCGACGTCGACGCTGGCCTTGCCCTCGTCATCCATCTTGGTCTCTGTCAGTTCGGTGCGCGACTTGACGGTGTCTTCGTCGGCATCGCCGAATACGAAGCCGGGCAGTTTTTGCGCCAGCGGGTTCTTGTTGCGCTCGGTGTTTGCCACTCCGAGCAGCCGGTTGCCGACGGCGGCGGCACCATAGAGGTAGCGTCCGCTAACGCCGATGCTCCATCCCTTGGCGGCGTCCAGCGCTTCGTTGCCGGCGGCGAGGTCGAGTTTCATGCGTTCGGGCAGGAATTCCTCGACGCCGAAACGCATGACCGTACCGGCTAGCTTGGCCGCCGGATCGGATCGCAGTTCCAGGCTCCACGAACCGGTGGCGGCATCCGTCGGCAGTTCGATGCTGCGTCGGTAGTAGCCGGAGAATTTCTCTTCCGGTTGCCAGGTGGCCGTCCATTGCGCCTTCCCGTCCGCGCGGCGCAGCACGGCCTGCACGGGTTGCGGCGGAGCAGGGTGGCCATCGGCATCGCGCGCCATGACGGAGACCTCGAAGCGCTCTCCCGGACGGTAAAGGTTGCGGCCACTGTAGGCGAACAGGCGCACCGGCACATAGGGCATGCCGGCGATGTCGAATTCGGCGAGGTCGAGCGCTGGCTCCTTCAGGGCGATCAGCGACATCTGTTCGCCCTTCTTCGCCATCACCAGCTTGGCGTTCCTGGGGCGTTCGGCAAAGGCGGCACGACCGTCGCCGTCGCTCTCGCCGCGCAACAGGGTCTTTCCCTGCGCGTCGATCCAGATCACTTCGACTCCGGACACGGCCTTGCCGTCGGTCAGCGAACTGACGTAGGCATCCGCACCCTTGGCGGCATACTGCCGCAGATGCAGGCCGAGATCGCTGACATAGAAATAGGTGGTCTGGTACTCGTGGCGAAAGCGATTGGGCTGCGACATGACCGCCACGTAAACGCCGGGCTCGCGCAGCGCCGGAATGGTTTCCACCGGGATGAATGTGACGCTGCGGCGGTCGGCCTTCTGCTCGGTGACGAAGCGCCCAATGAATGCGCTGGTGGTCATCTGATGCAGTTGATCGAGTTCCCAGCCATTGACCGCGCCCTTCAGGCGGGTGCCGGATCTGTAGCGGTAGCCGTCGTCCTCGTCGTCTTCCTGCTGATCATCGGAGCCGGCTGCCGGCTTTACCTTTCCGGCCACCACTCTTTCAAGGAAAGTCGAGAGTTGCTCGGGCTTGACCTTGAGGAACTGGATATCCACCTCGGGTACGTTCACGGTCGTCACCGGCAGGCCGCCGTTCTGTGCCGCGGGCAGCACCATGCCGCGACTGGCAAAGTAGAAGGCCGGCGCTACGGCCGCCGTCTGGATCGAAAAGCGCGATTCCTCGCTGAGCTTGGCGCCGCCTGTTGTCGCCAATCCTGCCAGCACGCGTACTACGTAGCGCGTCTGTGGCTTGATGTGCGGGAAGAACAGCAGCCGGGGATTCTCGCCGACTACCCAGGCGCCCGATACCGGCTTGCCTCCTTCGAGCGCGGTGTCCGCTGCGGAGCGGCTGGTGCCGCTCGCCAACCTTGCTTTCGGGCCGGGGGTCTCGTCCTCGTCGGTCTCGTCGTCGTGGTTCGGGGTGGGCTTTGCCTGCCCCTGGATCGCGCCGGGCATTTCCAGCACTTGCACGAATTTTTCGTAATTCCCTCTTGCATCGAGCGGCAGACTGAATGACAAGGCCAGCGCCGGAGAGCCATCCAGTTCGCGGTGCGCGGCATCCACGACCTCGAAGGCGACGCCGGCGGATAGCTCGTCCGCTCCCCTGTCGCGCAGATAGCCGGCGAAGAAGTAGCCGGCGACCGCCAGTGCGAGAACTCCTGCTACCGCAGTCGGCACCAATCCAAAACCCTTGACGCGCTTTCCGAATTCCATGACCCCCCCTCCCACGGGAATATGCCGGAAGAATTCTAGCCGAGATGCGTGGGCGTTGCTCGGACTGGAAAAAAGAAGTATCCGCATTCATGCACGAGGCCTCGGGACGAGATACGCCGATAGTCCCGGGGCGGGCGCTCAAGGCGCCGGCAGCGTGCTGGTAGAGGAATTAGAGCCGCGCGACTACACGCGGGCAAAAACTGCGCTATCATTCGAACGGTTGTTTGAAACGGCCGTTCGTCTCTATGCGGCCCACGCTAGCCAACAAGACACAGGAGGACACCATGGGCCAATACAACGCCCCACTGCGCGACATGCACTTCGTGCTGCACGAACTGCTCGACGTGACCAACGAACTCAAGGCGCTGCCGGCCCACGCCGACATCGACGCCGACACCATCAACCAGATCCTCGAAGAAGGCGCCAAGTTCACCTCCAAGGTGCTGTTCCCGCTCAACCACGTCGGCGACCACGAAGGCTGCAAGCTCGATCCCGCCACGCACGAGGTGACGACGCCGACCGGCTTCAAGGAGGCCTATCGCCAGTTCGTCGAGGCCGGCTGGCCGGCGCTGACCTGCGATCCGGAGTACGGCGGCCAGGGACTCCCGGTGGCGGTCTATAACCCGCTCTCGGAAATGCTGAACTCCTCCAATCAGGCCTGGTACATGTATCCCGGCCTCTCGCATGGCGCCTATGAATGCCTGCACGAGCACGGCACGCCGGAACAGAAGGCGCTCTACCTGCCCAAGCTGGTGTCGGGGCAATGGACCGGCACGATGTGCCTGACCGAGCCGCACTGCGGCACCGACCTCGGCCTGCTGCGCTCCAAGGCCGAGCCGCAGGCGGATGGCTCCTGCAAGATCACCGGCGGCAAGATCTTCATCTCGGCCGGCGAGCACGACATGGCGGAGAACATCGTGCATCTGGTGCTCGCCCGCCTGCCCGATGCTCCGGTGGGTACCAAGGGCATTTCGCTGTTCGTGGTGCCGAAGTTCATTCCCAATGCCGATGGCACGCTGGGCGCGCGCAATCCGATCACCTGCGGTGCGCTCGAGGAAAAGATGGGCATCCACGGCAACTCGACCTGCCAGATGAACCTCGACGGCGCCACCGGCTGGCTGATAGGCCAGCCGAACAAGGGCCTCAATGCGATGTTCGTCATGATGAATGCGGCGCGTCTGGGCGTCGGCATGCAGGGTCTGGGACTGACCGAGGTCGCCTTCCAGAATGCACTGGCCTATGCCAAGGAGCGCCTGCAGATGCGCAGCCTGTCCGGCCCCAAGGCGCCGGACAAACCGGCCGACCCGATCATCGTCCATCCCGACGTGCGCCGCATGCTGCTGACGGCCAAGGCCTATGCCGAGGGCGGCCGCGCCTTCTCGTCCTTCATCGCGCTGCAGATCGATCGCGAACTGAATCATCCCGACGAAGCCGTGCGCAAGGAGGCCGCGGACCTCGTCACGCTGCTGACGCCCATCGTCAAGGCCTTCATGACCGACAACGGCTGGATTGCCACCTCGGAAGCCCTGCAGGTTTTCGGCGGCATGGGCTTCATCCGCGAGACCGGCATGGAGCAGTATGTGCGCGACGCCCGCATCAACATGATCTACGAGGGCACCAACACCATCCAGTCGCTCGACCTGCTCGGCCGCAAGATCCTGATGGACAACGGCGCCAAGCTGAAGAAGTTCGGTGCCCTGGTGCAGGCCTTCGTCGAGGAACACGGCACCGATGAGGCGATGAGCGAATTCGTCACGCCGCTCGCCGATCTCGGTGACAAGGTGACCAAGCTGACCATGGAAATCGGCATGAAGGCCATGCAGAACCAGGACGAAGTCGGTGCCGCCGCCGTGCCCTACCTGCGCGTGGTCGGCCATTTGGTCTACAGTTACTTCTTCGCCCGCATGGCCAAGATCGCACTGGCCAAGCAGGATTCCGGCGATACGTTC
>Ga0207969_100707_pt1 | contig 13009 bp, 11 predicted proteins | sample LakWasMet25_LOW6_2_FD_183869 | JGI IMG/M metagenome (GOLD analysis project Ga0207969, IMG submission 183869) | Freshwater sediment methanotrophic microbial communities from Lake Washington under simulated oxygen tension - Sediment Metagenome... | ecosystem: Environmental > Aquatic > Freshwater >... | reverse complement strand
GGATCGGAAGAGTGAAATAGCTGTTGCGAATACACGACAAGCAGAGCGCGGTAATGTTGTCGACTGACCCACCGCGAAGCGGTTTAGTCCAACATCTCATTCACCCGCGCCCCGCTGCCGAACCCCGCCCTGGGACCATTCGCCAGCCGCTACCTAACATATCCCCATAAAGGGAGCGTTATGCAGTCGCTGCCTATCTCCCTAATACCGCAGTCGACAGTCCCCCGCTGCATATCCACGAAAAGCGAGCGTTACGCAGCCTCCGGAACGTGTCAACGAATTTGAACCTGTCCTCCCCTCCCCTGTACCCAGTGCGCACCTCCCCACCGCGCTGGATCCGCACCCACGGCTCCCCGTCCCCGACCTCCTTGGGCGCGCAGGACCCCATTCCGTCCAACGTCCCCTCGGAGCTCACCCTGGGCTCGTTGATCCACGCGACGGTGGGCGGTCCCTCGCCCCACCCGCTCACGACGTCGTCCGCAGTCCGCTCGATCTCTCCTAGATCGCGCCCCCCTCCGACGACCATCCTTCCGTGCGGCTCCCGCGGCTCCCGCGCTGGGCACCTTCGCGCGCTTCGCGTGTGCTCTCTCCCTGTGAATCAGGGCGCGTTGATCGTCACATGAAAGGACCGATCGGACTCCGGTCGACACCTGCGCGCCCCGGGCTCCGGCACGAGGCAGGGGCATGACGGCTCGACGATGCACGACGACGGGATCGGCCGACACGCGTAGCGGACGCCCGCCATGACCCCTCCGCTGGCCTCTTCGCAGTACTCGGCGTTCAAGTCACATCGCAGGGTGTCGCCGCACGAGAAGGGCCGCGCCGCGACCAGGCCGGCGTCGGGACACACCCACCCGCTCGCCCCGCAGGTACACGCGCCCGACGCGTCGTTGCCGTTGAAGCCGATGAAACATCGACACGCCGAGCCGCGGATCGTTCCGGCGGGGCAGCTCCACGCGCCGTCGGTGCAGACGGCCGGAGCCAGCGAGTCGCCGCAGAGCCCGTCGGGCGCGTGGTAGCAATCGAGCGTCGCCGGAGCCCCGCACGCCGACGCATCGGGGACGCTCGTCGACGTGCTGCACCCGCACGGCAGCCGGCCCAGCACCACCCCCTCCACAGCCCCGGAGGAGCCGTCCGCCGTCCCTCGATGTCGAGCGCTCGACACCCTGATGACGAGCGCTCGACACTCCATCCACCACGTTGCCGCCCCCTCCGATCCCGACGAACGCCCGGCGAACGCATCGCCGCCCCCGGCGTCCCGACCGCGGCGGAGGTGCGCCGCGACGCTCCGCCGTGACGACCCGCGTCGCGCCCGTGGAATGCCGCGCCCCCGCGGCGACGTTCACCGGGCACACTGAAGGAGTCACCCGATGAAGCACCTGAGCCCGCGAGGGTCCGCGATGTTCGGGCTCGGCGCCGTCGCCCTCGCCTCGTCCCTGGCCGCCGCCGACCCTCCCCCCAACGGCGGCCCGCGGCGCGGACCACCTCAGGTCGCCTTCGACGCGTGCGCGAACCTCACCGCAGGCGCGGCGTGCCGCGTGATGACGCCCTTCGGTGAGCTTCATGGCACCTGCGCGGCCGTCGCCGAGCGGGGCCTCGCCTGCCGCCCCGACGGCAGGCCCCCCGGTGGCCGACCGCCGCCGCAGCGGTAGGCGATGGGACGAGCCCTTCGGCCAGCACACGAGATGCCTCGGGCTCACTCCATCTGCACCGCGCCCCCCGTCACCCGCAGGGTGCGGGCGGTCACGCTCGCCGCGAAGGCGTCGTCGTGGGTGACGAGCACCACCGCGCCAGGGTACGCGCCGAGCGCTCCCTCGAGCCGCTCGATGCTCGGCAGGTCGAGGTGGTTCGTCGGCTCGTCGAGCACGAGCGCCCACGCGTGGCGACCGAGCCCCAGCGCCAGCGCCAGCTTTCGAGCCTCGCCAGGCGAGAGCCTCCCGGCGTCCTCCGGGCGGCGCAGCACGATCCGCTCGGGGTCGCTGCCGAGCGCCGCGAACACCGAGAGCACCCGGCCGCGCGCCTCGGGGTCGAGCGTGCGCAGCGCCTCGGCGAGGGCCCGTACCTCCCCGGCCCCGAGTTCCTGCGGGAGGTAGAGCACCCGCCCCGGGTCGCGCGCGCTCGCGAGCAGGGCGCGCACCAGGGTGGTCTTGCCCGCGCCGTTCGCTCCGGCGACGCGCACCCGGTCGTCGCGCGACACCGTGACCCGCACGTCGGTGAGCACCGTCGCCCCGCCGGCCGTGACGGCAGCCTCGTCGAGGTGGAAGAGCACCGGCGAGGGGGCCCGCTCGAAGGACGCGAACACCCTGGCCCCGAGCGTGCGGTCCTTCGTGAACGAGGGCACCGCCTGCTCGGCGCGCGAGAGCTCGGCCCGCACCACGCCCACGGCGCGGCCGCTCCTCGCCTCCGCCCAGGCCGCCACGACCTTCGCGCCCATCGAGCGCCCGTCGCGGTCGCGCGGGTCCTTCATCCGCCTGCCTGCGCTGCGAGCGCGGTCGGCGGACTCCTGCTCGCGACGCGTGTCGGCGAGGCGCGCCGCGACGGCCCGCACCCGGTCCTTCGCCAGGTGGTGGGCCTCCTCCAGCGCGTGGGCCTCGGCCCGCCACAGCGCCGCGGCGGCCCGGTAGGCGCCGGGGTACGCGGCGACCCGTGCGTCATGCACCCGGATGGTGGTCCGCGGCAGCTCTTCGAGGAGCGCCCGGTCGTGCGACACCAGCACCCCGACGCCGCGGAAGCGCCGAAGCGCCCCCGCCAGCAGCGTGCGCCCGTCGTCGTCGAGGTGGTTGGTGGGCTCGTCCAGCAGGAGCACCTCCGGCTCGCGCCAGAGCGCCTCGCCGATCTGCCAGCGCTTGCGCTCTCCCGGTGAGAGCGTGGTCCAGCGCTCGGGGGGCGCCCGGTCGAGCGCGAGCCTCCCGCGCAGCGAGGCCGCCAGGCCGCCGGGGTCCTGCGCGAAGGCGAGGAGCCCCGGGGTGAGCGACGGCGCCTCCTGCGCGCACAGGGCGACGAGCGCGCCCGAGGGCTCGATGCGGACGGAGCCCTCGCTCGGCGCGATCTCGCCGGAGAGCACGTGGAGGAGCGTCGTCTTGCCAGCACCGTTGGCGCCGACGAGCCCGTACCAGCCGGACACGAGGCGAAGATCGACATGACGAAACAGCGGGCCAGACGCGGCGCGCGTCAGACCGACGCCGCGCGCTTCGAGCGCGAGGGAGCGTGATGCCATGAGACCTCCAACAGAACCCGGTGGGCTTTCAGCGCACGCCCGGCGAGCGAACGCTGTGGCGCTCGCGAGGGCAGTGCAGGGCGAACTGAAGGTGTTAGCGGGAGGTCATGGGTGGTCGGCGGGTCGATGCGCCGACGAGGGCACCGTACCACCGATTTCTTCGATGCCCAGCGCCTCCGCGGCGCAGGGCTCCACCGTCGAAGCTGCCCTCTCCCCCCCCTGCGGAGCCCCTACAGCCCGGCGCCCACCGAGCCCGGCGCCGGGGTCACGCGCGCCGCCAGGGCCGTCGTCGCCGCGGCGGTGCCGCGCGCCTGGCCGTTGACCGTCGCGAACTCCACCCGCACCCGGCCGACGCCGCCCCCGCCGCCGCCCGATCCGCCCGAGCGCACCGCCGCGCCGCCCGTCGCCGACACCGTGCCCACCAGGTCGAGCGCCTGCGCCCGCAGCCGGATCGATCCGCCCGCCCCGGCCCCGCCGCACGCGCCGCGGTTGCGGGCCGCGACGATCACGCCCGACGCCCCGTTGGCCGAGACCCGCGCCGTCGTCGCGACCTCGATGCGCGGCGAGATGAGCGTCACCACCCCAGCCCCGTTGCCGCCCGCGCCGCCGCCCGCCGCGAAGGCGCTGCCGCCCCCGCCCGCGCCCGCGCCGCCCAGCAGGATCGCCCCGAACTCCGCGTCGCCCGCGAGCCCGCCCCCGCCGCCCCCGCCGCTGCCGTAGTAGTTGCCCGTGGTGCCGCCGCCCCCGCCGCCGCCCGTCGCGCCGACGCCCACCGCACCCGCGAGGTAGGGCGGGGCCGCGGTGCTCGCCGAGGTCGCCGTGCTGCCCGCCGAGCCCGCGTTGCCGCCGTTGCCGCCGCGGGACATGTCCGCCGGGTTGCACGTCGACGCGCCTCCTCCGCCGCCGGGGACGTCCGTCGCCCCGCCGTTGCCCCCCGCCGAGCCGTCGGCGCCGCAGCCCGTGCCGCCGCCCCCGCCGCCCCCGCCGCCCCCGTAGCCGCCGCCGCCGCCGCCGCCCGCGCCGTCGTCGGAGTTGCCCGTCCCGTCGCCCCCGCCGCCGCCCGCGCAGCGCCCTCCCCCGGTGGGCGTCGGGGCCGCGTCGCCGTTGCCGCCGCCCGGCTGACCCGCCGCGCCGGACGCGCCGCCGTTGCCGCCCGCCCCCGCGTAGCACTCGCCCCCGCGCCCGCCGGCGCCCGTGCCGTCGCCCGCCGCCCCGCCGCGGAAGCCCCGCGCGTCGGCGTCGATGGCCCCGCCGGCCTCCACGGTGACCCGCTCGCTCGCTCGCAGCCAGAGCACCCCGCCGCGCGTTCCGTCGAAGCCGCCGGTGGTGAGCCTCCCCCCGCTCCGCACGATCACCCGCGTGTACTGCGGAACCCGCTGCGCCACGATGGTCTGCCCCGCGAGGTCGGCGTTGGAGGCGTTGCCGAATACGACCGCGAGCGGCCGGTCGAGGCGCACCGTGTCGCCCGCGACCCCCAGCACGATGCGCGTCTCCCAGCGCCCCACCGCCGCGAAGGCCGTCGCCGTACCGCGGAGGTTGATCACCAGCACCTCGTCGCCCGCGGCGAGCCCCGCGGAGGGCGTCCCCCCGACGCGCACCTCGGCGCCCGCGATGGCGCTCACCGGGAAGCTCACCGCGTCGGCCACGGTGCGCCCGCTGCGGGTGCGCGCGCCGAGGTCGTACGCGTCCGTCACCACCAGCTCGCCGTCGCGCCCGTCGCCCGCGGGCCGCACGGCGCACGTCCCCGCCACGCAGGCCGAGCCGGGCTCGCACGCGTTTCCGCAGCGCCCGCAGTGCGCGTCGCTCGTCGCGAGGGTCACCTCGCAGCCGTTGCCAGCGGCTCCATCGCAGTCGGCGAAGCCGTCATTGCACTGGAGGCCGCACGCCCCCGCGGCGCAGGTGGGGGCGCTGTTGGGGCGCGCCGGGCAGGGCGTCCCGCAGCCGCCGCAGTGGGCGACGGTGACCCGCGTGTCGACCTCGCAGCCGTCGCCGGGGCTTCCATTGCAGTCCCCGAAGCCTCCATTGCAGCGGAGGCCGCAGGCGCCGGCCGAGCAGGTGGGGGCCGCGTTGGCGGGCGTCGGGCAGGCGTTGGCGCAGCGCCCGCAGTGGGTGTGCGAGGCGCGGGTGTCGACCTCGCAGCCGTTGGCCGGGTCGCCGTCGCAGTCGGCGAAGCCCGCGTCGCAGGCCCCGACGCCGCAGGCGCCCGCCGCGCAGGTCGCGGTGCCGTTGGCGGCGACGCAGGCGCGGCCGCACATCCCACAGTTGGCCGGGGCGCTGCGGGTGTCGACCTCGCAGCCGTTGGCCGGGTCGCCGTCGCAGTCGGCGAAGCCCGCGTCGCAGGCGTAGGCGCAGGCGCCCGCCGCGCAGGAGGCGCTCGCGTTGGCGCGCGCGGCGCAGGCCCGACCGCAGGCGCCGCAGTGGACCACGCTGGCGGCGGTGTCGGTCTCGCAGCCGTTGGCCGCGCTCATGTCGCAGTCGCCGAAGGACCCGGCGCACGACGCGACGGCGCACGCCCCCGCCGTGCAGGTGGCCGCGCCGTTGGTGACGACGCAGACCATCCCGCAGCCGCCGCAGTGGGCGGTGTTGTCCTGCGGGTTGACGCACGCGCCGTCGCAGCAGGCGCGCCCCGCCGGGCAGGGCTGCGAGGGGTTGCAGCCGGCGACGCACTGGTTGCCCGCGCAGACCAGGCCCGCGGGGCAGTGGGCGTCGCTGAGGCAGGCGACGCAGCGGCGGGCGGTGACGTCGCAGCGGGGCGTCGTGGTGCCGCCGTCGGGGCCGCCGACGCCGCCGTCGGTGACGCCCGCGGCGCATCCCTCGTCGTTGCGGCAGCCGGGCGCGCAGCGGTAGGTGGCCCCGTCGCAGAACTGACCCGCGGGGCAGGTGTCGGCGGTGGGCGAGCAGGCGACGCAGACGCCCATGGGGAGGTCGCAGACGCGCAGGCCGAGCTCGTTGTCGCTGCACTCGTCGTTGCGCACGCAGCGAGCCGGGCCCGTGTCGGGCGAGCCCGCGTCGGGGACGTCGGCGGGGCCCGCGTCGAAGCCCACATCTGGGGTTCCGACGTCGAGGGCGCCGACGTCCGTGGCGCCGAGGTCGGAGCCGCCTCCGTCGACCGGACCGCCGACGACGGACTGCCCCGGACAGCCCACGAGAAGCCACGCCCACGCCACGAGGAGGATCGGTCTGCGCATAGGGCGCGAGAGTAGACCCATCGGGTGGCAGGGTGGGTCTTCGTGACGTCCGTCGGGGTGACGGCGGTCGATCGCGCGCCCCCCGCGGCGAAGGCCTCCACGGTCGAACCTCCCTCCCCCTTGACTCCCCCTCCGCCCTCGCCGCCCACTCCCGCCGTGCGCACCCTCCTCGCCCTCTGCCTCGCCGCAGCCGCCTGCTCCGCCACGCCCCATCCGTCCGCGGCCGTGCCCACAACCGATATCCCTTCAACCGATATCCCTTCAACCGACATCCCCGCCGCCCCGCCCGCGGCCGACCTCTCCGCGGCCCTCGAAGCCATCCGCGCACGGCACGCGCTCCCCGCCCTCGCGGCCGCGGTCTACGACGCCGACCGCCCCCTCGCGCAGGGCGCCGTGGGCCTCCGCGCCGCCGACCAGCCCGACGCCCCCGTCACCGTCGACGACCGCTGGCACCTCGGGTCCGACACCAAGGCCATGACCGCCACCCTCGTCGCGCGCCTCGTCGAGCGAGGCACCCTCCGCTGGGACACCACCCTCGCCGAGGCCTTCCCCGACGAGGCCGCCACCATGCGCGCGGCCTACCGTGACGTCACCCTGGAGCAGCTCCTCCAGCACCGCGGCGGCGTCGTCGGCAACCTCCTCGCCCGCCCCGCCATCTGGAACGCCCTCTGGACCAGCACCCGCCCCCTCATCGAACAACGCCGCGCCTTCGTCGGCCAGGTGCTCGCCCTCGCCCCCGAGGTTCCCGTCGGCGACTACCTCTACTCCAACGCGGGCTACATTCTCGTAGGCGCCGCCCTCGAACGCGCCACCGGCCTCCCCTGGGAAGACCTCATGCGCGCGGAGGTCTTCACCCCACTCGGCATGTCCTCCTGCGGCTTCGGCGCGCCCGCCACCGTCGACACCACCGACGCCCCGTGGGGCCACCGCACCGTCGGCTCCGTGCACACCCCCGTCCCACCCGGCCCCGCCGCCGACAATCCCCCCGCGCTCGGACCCGCCGGGACCGTCCACTGCACCCTCCGCGACTGGGCCCGCTTCGCGCAGCTCCACCTCCGCGGCGCGCGACGAGAGCCCACTCCCTACCTCCGCCCAGAGAGCTTCGCTCGCCTTCACACGGCCCCTGCGGGCGGCGACTACGCCCTCGGCTGGGGCGTCGCGTCACGCCCCTGGGCCGGCGCCCTCCCCGCGCTCACCCATCAAGGGAGCAACACGATGTTCCTTTGCTCGGTGTGGGTGGTGCCCTCGCGGGGGCGAGTGCTGCTCGTCGCCACCAACGCCGGCGACGACCGCGCCGGCGCGGCCGTGGAGGCCACGCTGGGCGCCCTCATCCCCGCGTGGGTTCCGAGGGACTGATCCCCCCGGTGACCTCCGCGGACCGCAACGCCGAGCTCGCCGAGGTAGTAGACCCCGACCGCAGCGCGCGAGCCGCGGACAGCGACCGGGGTCATGCAGGCGGCATCCTGGGCAGGGACGGCGTCCCAGCGCCCTGCAGGTGCAGACACAGCGCCCGCGCGGCGGTAGCGTCCATGCCTATCCGGTTCGCACCCCAAGGTGTCTGTCGGAGAATGTAGGTACGGGTGCGCTGGGCACCGCGGCGCGTCACGACCGGGCGGTGCTGGCGTGACCCTCGCCCTCACGCGCGCGAGCGCGACCCCCACCCGGGCGCATCGGGGCGCCGCCAGCCGCCGACACGTACCCGGGCGACCGCGGGCGCTAGTGAGCATTCCCAATGCCTGTCATGGCCGGGTCGGCTACTTCCTTTCAATCCTCGGCGCGGGCGTCGGCATGAACCGTGGCGCCGGTGGTTTTGGTAGCTTCGCCGCACGCAGTGCGACGTCAATACGAGACATTGTATGAACGCTTACTGTACAAGCGCCCTCTTTCTTCTCGCCGCGTTCCGAGAGATTCACGGACAATGCAGCGATCACGTCTCTTGCCCGATGGGACTCGATCGGCACTTCACCGATATTGAGTTTCTTGTCCGGGTTGGTCAGAACGGCAAACTGTCCTTCAAGCCGAATCTGAACGCCACTGCATGTGCGAAACGCAGCGGCGATGGCCGACACGATGTGAAACAGACTCCTGATCTGGTCATCGTCAAACTGCCTGAACGCTTCAATCGCGTGAGCGTAAAAGACATCGTCAGAACGCCCTGCCTCCATGTACTCCCTGTTCAGTTCATCGACCAACGGCTTGGCAGCGGCGGTGACGACTCCAAGCGATGTGATAAGCGAAGGCGTCTGCTCTCTTTTCTTCCGCGCGGCATCGGCGTTGTCGCGGCGCTTCTTCAGTTCGCCATGTGACCAGTCGGCAAACAACTCACCGGCTCTGTTCGTAGCGCCAGCGAAAAGACCAGCGACGAATCCGATTATCCCAGTCCCAATCGGTAGAAGAGTAGTCAAAATTTCCACTTCAGACCTCCGGGGAAAACCATGGTTTTGTTGATTTCAATCGCAGCAATCGCTCTGTCGGCGATCGCGCTCGTTGGGGTTGCGTTCTGCGTGGACCGAATCGGAGAACTGCGAATCCACACGCATCTCGTCAGCAATCCAGAAGTGGACCGAAGGCGGGCGAGCCGTGGCTAGCGCCGGACGGTGCCCTTGTGCCACCAAAGCGGCAAGGAACCAGCGTGTGGACGCTGTGGATTTTCGCCGCGACCCGCGATGGTCGCTGGCGAGAGGGGTGACCCGTGCTGTCAGCGCCCGAAATCGTGCCCTCCCTGTCCCCGCCGCGCTCTGGTAGCGTCGGCCCCGATGCGACGGGCGATGGTAGCAGCGGGGTGGGTGGTGCTCGCGGCGGGTTGCGAGCAACCGCGCACGGAGCTCGTGGCGCGCGTGGACAGTGAGATCGCATGGGGCGCCGGGCGCATCGTCCAGAGCGTGACCCTCACCGTGCGCCGAGGCGGACCCACCGGCCCGCTGCGCAGCGCCCGGACGACGGCGATGGGCGTGGGCGGCGAGCGGCGACCGCTCCCGCTGCTGGTGGGCATCCTTCCCACGGTCGACACGGACACGCCCGTCTGGATCGAAGCTCTCGGGTGCCGCGACCCCAACGGATGCACGGCGGCAACCGCGGTCGTGGCGCAACGCGCCGTGGTGCGCTTCACGGTCGGCCAAACGCAGGAGGTGCCGTTGCTCCTGGCATCGGCGTGCGTGGGCGTGACCTGCGGGAGCGATGAGCGGTGCGGGTCTGGTGGGCGCTGCGAACCGGCGACACGGGCGGTGGTGCGCCCGTTCAACGGTGCGGACGCGGGGGCTGTGGTCGATGCCACGATGGACGCCAGCAGGGTCGATGCGGCGCGCGATGTGCCGATCACTAGCGACATATCCACCGACATCACATCGCCAGTCGATGCGCCGACACCAGACACCGCAGCATCGTGCGGCGCGATGGAACTGCGATGCGGTGGGGCGTGCGTGGCGGTGCTCACCGACCCACGCAACTGCGGGGCGTGCGGGATTCGCTGCGACGACGGCAACCCCTGCACCAACGATGGGTGCGATGGTCGCGGTCGTTGTTCAGCGACGGCGAATGACACGGCGCCCTGCGACGATGGCAATCGATGCACCACGAGGGACGCTTGCCGCGCCGGGCGCTGTGCCTCTTCTGACTCTCTCGACTGCAACGACTACGATCCATGCACGGCCGACCGGTGCGAACCAGCGCGTGGGTGTGCCCGCGACCGAATCGACACTGGCACCTGTTCGTTGTCGGCGTGCCCCACGGGGATGCGTTTCATCCCGTCGGGGATTTACCTGATGGGAGATCCGATGCCAGACGGGACGAATGCGCAACCGGTCCACGGCGTTAGCCTGTCTGCGTTCTGTATGGACGAAACAGAAGTGACCGTGACTGCCTATGGAGCATGCGTGACGGCGGGCGCATGCACGGCGCCGGATCGCGGCAAATACTGCAACTGGATGGCGTCGGGTCGAGACATGCATCCGGTCGACTGTCTCGACTGGAGTCAGGCCCAAAGGTACTGTCAGTGGCGCGGATGGGATCTTCCGACGGAAGCGCAGTGGGAGTACGCGGCACGCGGGACCGACGGGCGTATCTATCCATGGGGCAACGATGTGCCAAGAACGCAGTTGTGTTGGAGAACCGGCGGGACCACTGGAGCGAGTGCGTGCGCCGTGCGTTCGTTTCCTTCTGGGAACTCACCTTTTGGAATATCTGATATGGCTGGGAATGTCTTTGAGTGGGTGCGGGATTGGTACGGCCCATATTCCGGCAACACCACGTCGTATGTCGCGAACCCAACCGGTCCAACGAGTGGCACCATGCGTGCAATTCGTGGAGGTACGTGGGGATTCCAGGCAGAGAGCACCGTGCGCGCGACGTACCATGGCGGTAGTTCACCATCGATGAGACAATACGGATGGGGCATGCGCTGCGCGCACGAACTGTAGCCAGCCAATGCAATTATCATTCTCGACATCCACTCTCTGATTCGCACTCTATCGCGTCGATTCCACTCGTAACTCCGCATCGGAATGCTAACGATACGGCACCATGCCCGTGTCGCGCATACGCTCCCGCCCGCGCTCCAGAGTCTCACCGCGCCAGCGGGCGATGCAGCGCAAGTTCGCCAGTCCGCGACTGCGCAACCCGGACGGCCCACTGCCCCGCAGCGGCGTCCCGAAGGTGCCCCGTCGTCCGCTGGATCAACCGCGCTCCCTGCTGGAGTTTCAGCGCGCCTTCCCCGATGAGGCGGCGTGCGCGGATTACATGGAGCGCATCCGCTGGCCCGACGGGTTCGCGTGCCCGCACTGCGGCGTCTTCGGGACGCCGACGCGCTTCGTCGCCAAGCCTGCCGTGCTGCGGTGCCGTGAGTGCTTGAAAGACACGTCCCTCACCGCAGGGACGGTGATGCACGCCACCAAGCAACCGCTGCACGTCTGGTTCTGGGCGGCGTATCTGGTGACCACGCAGACCCCGGGGATGTCGGCGCTCCAGTTCCAGCGGCAGTTGGGCATCGGGCGCTATGAGACGGCGTTCCAGTTGCTCCACAAACTGCGCGCCGGGATGGTGCGCCCGGACAAGGACCGCATCGGGGATGAGTGGGCCGTCGAGGTCGATGAGTCCTTCGTCGGCGGGCGCACGAAGGGGAAGGGGCGCGGGAACACGGACGCACCGCTGGTGATCGCGGCGGTGGAAGTGCGGGAGCGCGTGCATCCCAAGAGTGGGCGCCGCAGCGTGTACGCGGGGCGCTTGCGCCTGCGGCACATCGTCTCGCGAGAGCGAGCCGAGTGCGAGGAGTTCGTGAGGGACTCCATCCAACCGGGGTCGACCGTGCGGACAGACGGGCACAACGGCTATGACCATCTCCCGCGCCTCGGCTACCGCCATGAGGCGCTGGTGCTCGACGGCGACGCGGAGCGCATCGAGCGGCACCTTCCGCTGGTGCACATCGTGTTCTCCAACTTGAAGACCTGGCTTCGCGGGACGCACCACGGGGTGAGCGGGCAGCACCTCCAGGCGTACCTCAATGAGTACGTCTTCCGCTTCAACCGGCGCTTCTACCCGATGACCTCGTTTGCGTCCGTTCTGGGCATCGGGAGCGTCCGCAGCGGGCCGACCTATGAGGGGCTCTATGAGGGCGGTTACGTCCACCCAAACCCGGAGCGCTCGCGGGTGAGCAGTGCAGGGCGCCGCAAGGCGGCGGGGCAGGCGGCGGGGCTGCGGTCCCTTCGGCGGGCGAAGGGAGGGCGCTAGACGTGCTTCTGGCTCTTGCGCTTGTTGCAGACAGGAAGGCGCCCGGTGTCGGCATGGAAGTTGTTGAGCACCATGAACTCGGTAATCATCACATGGACGTAGACGCGCGAGTCGAGTTCGACGTGGCCGATCTTGTCCCGGTCCTTCAGGTGCGCCCGGAGGCGACTGCGGAGGTTCCTGCCCTGCTCGGCGTCACCGATGTAGATGATCTCTGTCTGCGCGGGGTTCGTGAGGGCGTAGACCACGCGCAACCCGTCGAACTCGTCCTGACGGAGCGCGTGGGCCAGGAGGCCCGCGTCTTCGAAGAGGTGCTCTCGCAGGATGTCCGCGTGCAGGGGGTCGAGCGTCGGCGGGAGGGTGAGTCCGTCATCATCGGGCGTAGGGGTGTCCATCGCGGGACTCTACACCGCCAGTGGTAAGCGCGACGCCAGCGAGCCGGTCGGAGTCCCGGTTTGTATATCGCCAACGGCTAGCCATGTGTCTGACGAGCGGGGGGTTGCCAAGGCGAGGCGAATCCTTACCGTCGGTCCCAAAGGATCATCATGGCCGACGACATCAAGGCTGAAATCGAATCGATTGGAAAGATCGCCGCGGACACCTTCGAGGCCAACGTGGACTCCCTGACGGAGTCCATCAAGAGAGCATCGGACCCGTTCCTTGCGGCAGACCTGATCGCCGCGAACGTCCATCGAAACATGGCCATCATCCGAGATAGCCTCACCGCATCCACGCCGCTCATCCCCACTCGTCTCTACTGGGTCTGCCTCTCATGCTGATCGCGGGTCGGGGCTACCCCCTCGCGGCGTGAGTTGAAAGTGCGGGGACCTTCGTGCAAACGCGGGGTTACCACACCATCCGCCCAGCCAAAGGCCCCGCGATGCAG
>Ga0207969_100704_pt1 | contig 13017 bp, 15 predicted proteins | sample LakWasMet25_LOW6_2_FD_183869 | JGI IMG/M metagenome (GOLD analysis project Ga0207969, IMG submission 183869) | Freshwater sediment methanotrophic microbial communities from Lake Washington under simulated oxygen tension - Sediment Metagenome... | ecosystem: Environmental > Aquatic > Freshwater >... | reverse complement strand
AGAAATATTTTTTTTCGTTCTGCCCGTATCATGTTCTCAACTTTAAACGGGCTTGTCTTCTTATCGCTGATTTTATTGAGGGTATTTACACTTCCGAGGTGAAGTGCCTTGCTTTTAGCACTGTAGGGTGGATCGCCGACAAGGCAATCTACCCCACAACTGCGGCAGCGTTGTGCGTCGCCTAAAGCGCCTATTTTTGGTGATTGGCGAATTGCTAACGCGAATCACACTACGGCGCTAGTCATCCCGGCAGGGAATGCCGGGATCCAGAAGCCATGGATGGCGCAATCAAAGGGTTCATCTGCTACCGCGACAATCTGTAATTGGCGTTGCACGTCGACTAAAGCGCCTACTTTTGGTGATTGGCGGATTGCCTCGCGCCGAATCCGTCTTGCAGCTTTGCCGGATGATTCAATCAGAGTTTTTTTTATCCTGTGGCATGTTCTTTAAGCCACTCCTTCAGCGCGTCATTCATCCGCTTTTGCCAGCCGTGGCCGGTGGCGCGGAATGCGTCCAGCACAACGGCTCTGCTAGCCTTAAGTAGCCTATCGGTTGCAAATGCATATTTTCATATGTAAAGTGTAACTATGGACTTTACCTGCAACCCGATTAAAAACGAAACCAATATCCGTGATCGCGGACTGCCGCTGTTGACAGCAAGATTGATGTTTAACCGCGGAATGCTGGTATGCGAAGATACCCGCAAGACCTACTCTGAGCGGCGTTTTATCGGCTATAACACAATAGACGGGCGATTAATGGTAGTGGTATTTTGTACGCCTGCCGATGACTGTATCCATATTATTTCTTTTAGAAAGGCGAATCGTCGTGAGCAAACGAAATTTGAAAACCAAGCCCTCTAATATAGACTGGGCGGCGGTGAATGCCGCGCCTTTGGCTGACGTCCCTGATGAGGATAGCCCAGAATTAACCTCTGAGGAATTCACAGAACTGCGACCATTGGCCGAGGTATTGCCGGGACTGGATTTAGGCAAACAGCGTATTACTATTATGCTGGATGAAGCAGTGGTTCAGGCATACAAGGCTAAAGCAGGCGGACGCGGATACCAGACGCTTATTAATGACACATTGCGCCGGGCATTGGAGATTGATAGCGTAAAAGAGGCATTGCGAGAGGTGATACGAGAAGAGTTGCATCGGGCTTGATTACTGCCCAATATATTTCCAACCCTCTTCGCCGCTTACCCTTAGTCACGAGAAATTTTGCTTAAGCCTTTTTGACGAAGCTCAATAATTTTTCCGACAATTTGCTTGAACAAAACGGGCGGTAAAAATCCATAATCGTAAGTTCCAGTTTTTCCAGATATAGGCCGTAGATCATAGCCCGGCCATAAAAATTCATTGAAGTCATCAAGGACAATCCACGACTGTTCTCCATCCAGCCCAAGATGCTTTTTTACCTTAGGCGGAATTTCAATGGCGACAGCCTGATTAATAGGGGGAGTATGCGTGATAGGAGCAACGGTGACTGTCCGGCTATCGTTGTCATTTTTGACTACCAGAATAATGGCACAGGGTATGTTCTTTAAGCCCTCGTTTTTTCCTGCTTGGTATTCATTCCGCCATAAATATGAATAGGAAATAACAAGCCCACATTCCGGTAGCGCCATATTGGGTTAATCCATCAAGGCATTCAGATGATCGTGTGCCGAGTCCATTTGTGCGGTAGCAATTGCGCTAACAGTTTGTTCCGGTAGTTCACTTATATGATAAACGTGTCGTGACTGGGCTTTGAGTAGCAAATATTCATTATAGTCATGTTCGGAAACGAAATAGCCGCTCGTCCGCCCATGACTTGTAATCGCTATGGCTTCCCGTTGAACTTGCTCTTTGTATTGGCCGAAATTTTTGACGAATTTGGTTGCTGGAATTTCTTGCATGACTCACCTCAAATGCACAAAATACGTATATTACGGAAAATGCGTAATATGTCAATTGATCCTAGAAAAATCATTTTGTCCACGTAATGATTTTTTAGGGTCAAAGATTTTGCTACGCTTTTCAGGGCAATAAAAAACCCGCTAAGCCTCTCGGCTTGCGGGTTTCTATTTGGTTTAGTATTTGGTGGGCGGGGTCAACCGAATTACAGGCTGCAAGTATTATTAATAAAGGCTTTGTCTTGTTTTAAATTTATTAGTTACTGTAAAAGTTACTGCATAAATTCACCGTGACTCTGCTTTTTCACGAAAAAACCGGTGTTATCCACCTGTACTGAACATTGTTTAACCGGTTCCAGTTATTGCCAATATGTGCGTGTTGGCAATAACTAAATAACGGGCTCTAATATTAACTCTCCCCCGCCCCAATTCATTACGCCATGAGGTAGCGGGCAAGTGTTGACCGTGTGAGCATACGGCTTGTACTGCCTGTTCGGCGACAATTACCCTGTCCGGTAGGCTTTCTCTATTCAAAATGGTACGTGTGAAAATGTCACTAGGAGCAAGCGCCGGTTCAAGGTGCCGCTAATTTCTGTCGTGCCGATCTGGGAGCAAGCACCCATTCAGGCTGCCGTTAATTTGTGTTGCGCCAATCTGAGAGCAAGGCCCGGTTCAAGCTGCCGCTATTTTGTGTCGTGCCGATCTGGGAGTAAGCGCCGGTTCAAACTGCCGCTAATTTGTGTCGTGCCGATCTGGGAATAAGCGCCGGTTCAAGCTGCCGCTAATTTGTGTCGTGCCGATCTGGGAGTAAGCCCTGGTTCAAATCACCGTTAATTTGTGTCGTGCCAATCTGGGAGTAAGCCCCGGTTCAAGCTGCCGCTAATTTGTGTCGTGCCGATCTGGGAGTAACCACCCATTCAAGCTGCCGCTATTTTGTGTCGTGCCGATCTGGGAGCAAACGCCGGTTCAAGGTGCCGCTAATTTCTGTCGTGCCGATCTGGGAGCAAGCACCCATTCAGGCTGCCGTTAATTTGTGTTGCGCCAATCTGAGAGCAAGGCCCGGTTCAAGCTGCCGCTAATTTCTGTCGTGCCGATCTGGGAGTAAGCGCTGGTTCATTGCAAGCTAACTCAAATTTGATGGTGCCTGTAGCATCAATAATACATTTCTCCCCCTGCCTCGAACCGATACGCCATAAGGTAGCGGGCAGGTGTTGACCTTGTAAGCCCCGGCCTGTGCTGGCTGTGCCTTGACTACCCAGTGCGGCTTTTTGTATTTTCAAAAAACGACCCAGCAAAAATTTAGCTCTGGCGATGGTCTAGGTAAGGGATGGCTTAAAGATTCAATGCCCCCCTTAAGCATCCGGTTTGTACTGGTTATGCATTGCCTGTACGGTGGGCTTTTTCTATTCAATTTATCACACGTAAAAATGTCGCTGGGGGCGGGGTCTAGGCTGGGAGTGGCCTAGAGATTTTACCCCCCCTCCGTAGCCTCGCAATATCCACCGTCAATATGTAATCGCTAATGATAAATAAAACATATGTCCCCCTCATGTCTGGAAAACGTGGGGAATGTGGGGAGATATGCCTTTAGCCCATATGCGGTGCGGCTTTCGGGCTCCCCACGACATTAAAAAACGTGGGAAATCTTCCCACAAACACCCCTCAATATCCCCACAAAATGGATTTTTTGGGCTGTTTTCACTCAATCGGCAGCTTATTTACCGCTTTGCTTGATGTTTTTCGCTCCCCACTTTTGTGGGGAATATCCCCACAAAAAAAACCTCTGTGGGGAGATTGAAACCCATGCTGTATAAGGCTTATAGCTATACCTCCCCACATTCCCCACAAAAAATATATATAACCCCCTATATACTTTTTCAATTCGATCAGACCAGCCGCAAAAATTGCGAGGCGAAAACATGCGACCAAAACAACCTGATTGGCGTAAGCCTATGGGGTGCGGGGAGATATAGAGCTACCAGATTGGCACGACAGAAATTAACGGTGACTTGAACTGGCGCTTGCTCCCAGATCGGCACGACACAAATTAGCGGCAGCTTGAACCAGGGCTTGCTCCCAGATCGACACGACAGAAATTAGCGGCACCTTGAACCGGCGCTTGCTCCCAGATCGGCACGACACAAATTAGCGGCAGCTTGAACCAGGGCTTGCTCCCAGATCGACACAACAGAAATTAACGGCAGCCTGAATGGGTGCTTACTCCCAGATCGACGCATCACAAATTAACAGCAACTTGAACGGGTACTTATTCCCAGATTGGCACGACACAAATTAGCGGCACCTTGAGCTGGCGCTTGCTCCCAGATCGGCACGACACAAATTAGCGGCAGCTTAAACCAGGGCTTACTCCCAGATCGGCACGACAGAAATTAGCGGCACCTTGAACCGGCGCTTGCTCCCAGATCGGCACGACACAAATTAGCGGCAGCTTGAACCGGCGCTTACTCCCAGGTTGGCACGACACAAAATAGCGGCAGCTTGAACCGGCGCTTACTCCCAGATTGGCACGACACAAAATAGCGGCAGCTTGAACCGGGCCTTGCTCTCAGATCGACGCATCACAAATTAGCGGCACCTTGAGCCACTGCTTTAAGCCACTCCGAGCCATTACCCCGACTCAACCAAATCAGCGGACAAGACCATGACGCGCTTACCTTGACCGGCCACTATCCTTTTTACGGCCAGACGCGGCTTGTTACGCGCTGCATCCGGCTCAGTATGTACGATCAAACCCTTCTCATGCATTCGACGCCATAGGCTGGAAGGACTCAATAAGAACGCGTCTCCCTGGTTCCGGGCGAACTGCTGAACAATCTTAAAGGCGGTGTCCTGCTGCAACCAGACTTCAGCCGGATTGTTATCTTTAGGGGCGGCGTAATAGCCGATACAATCGCCCATCGGGTTATAGTTCTTATCGCCCACCATATCGGTTCCAGCATCCCGCCACCCCCAAGCATAAGGCCTTGTCTCTGGAGGGCCCAGCTTCAGACGACAAGCAATATGAGCATTACCTGAGCTAAGCGCGGCCCGTAACAACTGAAGGAAGCGCTCTACTTCGTCTTGGTCGGTCTGATAGGCTCCTTGTTCGCTAAAGGCCTGCTGTAAGCCAGTCTCGATCGATGATAACAACGTATTGCTTTGGTCATTGCTGACAGCGCCGGCACCTTCCAAAAACTCTAGGAAGGTTTCCGCACCCGCTACCAAGTTGGCGTAGATTTCAGGCGCGCGTGGATGTGAAGAGGCCAGACCATCACGAATTGCCGCATTGCGGCAGACCTCTACATTAGAAGGAAAATCTTTTTTCAATTGATCCAGGCGCGGCGCCAACCATTGCAGGTAAGCCGACATTAACCCGGTAAAGTGTCCGTCCGCTGCGGCCCGCTGCAATCGGGTCAAGGCGTTGTTATCAACATCAGCCCCAGCCAATTCCAGGATTAGCAGACGACCGAGCAACGATTGACCGCGCGGTAAATCCTCAGCCGTTATCAGCATCAATGACCGGTTATAAGGCGCTGACTTGGCTTGCATGTTGGAATCCCGCCGCCCTCGTCCCGCTTGGTTGCCGGTATTCCGAACCAGGCGCTCGGCCATTGCATGTAACTTGCTTGCCTCGGCTTGGCTGACACTGGGCTTAAAGTCATCAACCACAAACACCGCATCTTTAGCCTGGTGACTCTTGGTTTCGCAATCGTTGACCGAATCAGACCAGTTACTCGGAAAGCTGCGCGCGGTAAAGTTGCCAAAGAACGCCAGGGCAATGGCAGCAATGGCCGACTTTCTCGAACCGGTCAGGCCATGCAACCAAACGGCAAAATCAGTCGGGTGACATTCACCCAGCGGCGCACGGGCCACCGCCGCCAACAAGGCTACGCCTATATGGGGCTTACTCGGACAGACATCCAACAGCGCCAGGGCATCCGATACGGCTTGTTTAAGCGGCTCCCCGGTCAGTGACACGGGCAATTGATAGCGGCTCATATGACCAGCGCCTAAGTCAACCTCAACACCGCCAATCAAACCCTCAGTGGTCATGGCACCTGATCCGGTCAGATAGTGCCAGCGGTCATCCAGCTTTTTCCAGCCGGTAAACTTGAATACAGTCCGGCGCGGAACATCACCATTCAATTGTGAGAACAAATGAATGCAGGCTCGGAGGTTGTCCTTTTTGGCTGCTCCCGGATAGATAAAAGGCAAGGTGCCCCAATGCTCGTTGGCCCAATTGCCTTGCGAAGAATAGAAGCTTTTGGCCGGAACATCGACCAACGGCAACAGCGCCCCACTAGCCCGCCGCCCTTCAATACGTAAAAAAGTGGCATCAACCAACCCATCATCGGAGGTGATCTCTTCCACGATCCGGCAAGTAAAGTCGCATAAAGGAAATTCAACTGTGCCGCTCCCGTCCGGCCCGTCTCGAACAGTCTTAGTTTGGTGGAATGCACCATGCTTGATGAGGTAGTCACCAAAGCGCTGTTCTTTGCTGGCACCACTACCACCGCTTCCGCCACCATTGCCGCCTTTTTTGTTGGGTATGATCTTACGGGGCGGCCTCTTGGCCGTATCGACCAATTCTAAAACAGGGCGTTTATCTTCCTGAGTCATTATCCAATCCCTTTAAATAAATAGCGTAATCGTTGAAATCACCCTCAATCGGCGGCACTGCAACGCTACCATTGACGGCTTGCGCGGCTTCGGTGGCTTTGGTCAGGCCGGGATTGCCGAGCGTTTGGGTATCGTTGTCAGCGCAAAAGACAATCTCGGCATCAGGAAGCTTTTCGCGGACGATACGCCCGACCGCCATCAGGTTATTGGCCGCAAAGGCGATATAAACCCGGTAACCGCTTTCTTCGTGGAGCGTTGCGGCAGTGGCGAAGCCTTCGGCAATCAACACCTTTTCAGTTTTTGGCCCGATCCAGCCGAACAGACCTCCACGCCCGCCGCCCGGCAGAAAATCCTTATCCCGGTCGAGGACTGGGTGCTTTTCCATGAATATCGCCTGAAGGCTACGAATAACGCCGGTTTGGTCAACCATAGGCAGAAACAGCGCGTTTTCAATGATGAGTGGTTGATACTTGCCTTGCTCATCTTTAACTGAACGTTTCCACGTCCCAACCCGTAAACCGTGCGGCTCAACCTGTTTCCGGATGAGGTAGGGATGATCTTCCGGCGCGGGTTTAGCTTCCTGCCAGATTGTCTGCGCCCTACGTGCAGCCTTGTCTTGTCGTGCTTGCTGTTCAACTTGGCGGCGCTGCTGTTCGGCCTGAATGCGTTCGCGTTCGACCGGCGTTATAGGTTCGCGTGACTCTCGATGATTGTTAACGAAAAAACTTTGCTGCTCGTTACTCTTCCAATTACAGACGATCCCGCCTTGACGATCTGGGAAAATCTTAATCCGTGCGTCGTTTTTCCCTTTATGGTCATCCGCTAAATCAGCAACATGAAATAAACCATCAGGCGGGACTGATTTATAGATAACACCAATGCTTTCACAGGCAGCACGGCAAGCCTCCTCAATCGATTGCGGACTCATTGCTTACCCCCATCAACGATTTCAAGACGGTTATTCTTTTTCACTTTACCGCTTGCACCTGCAATATCGGACTGTTCACGAGGCGATACCGGGCAGTTTACGTAGGCTTCAAGCATTGCCTGAGCGTCATTAATTTCAAGGCGCACAGCCTGAGCTACCCTCCATAACGAGCCAGAGACATTATCAACTATCTCCATGTCCTGTTCGAAAGCGACTTCCATTAAATCGGCAATGGCGGCGGCACGTTCCAAAGCTGGGCTCATACAATCACGCAACTGAGCAAGATCAGTTGGAATCTCACGGCCTAGACGGTGGCTAAGGTTGGCAAAATTGGCGTTTTTAGATGTTTTTTCGGTCATTTGAAGTCTTCCTTGCCGGGATGCATTCCGTGCCGCTATGGGCTAAAATAGCCTTGCGATTGGGGCAAACGGAATGCACAAACCCCGGCTTTAATAATTAAAGTCGGGGTTTTTTATGCCTGTTTTTCGGCGTTTTCGGCTTCGAAATGTGCGGTTAAGCCAGTCCGGATATTGTCCAAAGTATCGTTAATCATCCTGGATAATATGTCTTGTCTACCAGTTTCATCCTCCGCCCCGAAGAGATAAGTTCCATATCGAACAAAGCAGCCCGGATAGTAAGTTTCAGCAACCTTTTTAGCCTCATGGGCTTGTTCTAACGTTGCAAAGTCAGGGGTGATAGGTGGTTGAAAAGTTTTATTCTCAGCAGACTGCTCAACCACAACCACAAAACAATCTACATAATACCGGCATGGATCTTCCGTCTGGATTATGGCTAGTAGTTCTTGCCGGTCGCTGTCGTTCTCGGAATTGAAGTAACGCTTTGTGCCTTGGATGATACAGTCAGGATAACGGGCTTTAAGCCTTGTTTGAGCGCCTAGCGCCAGCTCCAGCGTTGCGAAGCAATCACTTATAGCACGGTGACTAATAAGCTTTTCCGTTGAAGCATCAAGGAAAACAAAGAAATATTCCACGTCGAAGCGTCGAGATTCAGTAACGGCGTTATGCGAGCAGCTAATATTTTGGGTTGGAGTTTGTGCGCTTGAGTTCATGCCGCACCCCCAACAATGGCGTTTACCTGCTGTTCGATCTGATAAAGGCGGTCATCATTCCAGCCGGGAATATGCCGAATATGAAGGACTTGATGAAAGAGCCTAAAGCCCTCGGCATCCAGCTTGATTAACCCGCCTAAACTATGCGGAAAGGGCGTATCGGTTCGGTAAGCACTGATAAAAGCATCGGCTAAAAACTGCCCTGAATGGCCGCCGTCCTTAACGCGCTTTAACAATAATTCAGGTTCCAGCGGCAAGGGTGCAAGCCCTCGCTCCTGGTTCTGACGCTTGATAATGTCATTCATCGACATACGGCGCGTGGCGGTGGTTTGGTATTGCCCGGTTTGAGCGGTGGCCGTGGCGCTGTTTTTTTCGCGTTCGGCTTTGGCTTTAAGGCGCATAGCTTGGGCAATCAGGGCCAGCTTTTCGCCATCGCTTTCCAGGCAGTCCAGCGCGATACCAAGCGCCTTGCCGTTAGCCAAGTCAGCATTAACCATGTCGAAAGAGAACGCCAGATTAGCAAAGGCTTGGCGTAGGTCATCAATGGTTTTAGCTTGATCTTGCTCGGTTTGAGATTGGGTGTTGACGCTCGTTTCACAGGAAACTTGCGCTTGCTGATACACCGCTGACAGCTTATCGCAGGCATTAATATTGCTGATTAAGCTTCTTTCCAGGGCGGTCATGCCAGGGCGTGGCGCAGGTATAACAACGGTTTTAACGTTAGTGGCTTGTGGAGGTGTGGCTTGCCCTGAATTGTGGGCGGATTTGTCTTGTGACGTGTTCATGCGGTGACTCCTTGGTTGAGGAAATAACCGCCGCCCATTGGTCTCAATCGCTGGGTGGCGGACTGTATCGGGTTGAGACTACCGGCCAAGGAACCGGCCAGCCTTTTAAGGGGCTGCCCAATACAGCCCACCATAACAGAATACAACCGGCACAATGCCGCCTGTGTTTTCGGTGGGCACAAAAAAACCACGTTTAATAGTGGCCTTTGTGGGCCTTGGTTGCGCGGGGTCTCAATCCCGGCTTTCGTTTTTTGCGAAAGCGGGAACAGAATAAACGCCAATAGGTTTGGCGTCAATATATGCTGACGGCTCATTACTCACCCGCCTTGTCGAACATATCAACCGTGGTTTCTTGTGCTTCGATAGCAACCTTAACTTCTTGAAGCACATCAACCAAGTTTTCGGCAATAGTTTTAAAGGCACAAATGCGCCCTAACGTTAGGCCATGCAATGTAAGGTCGTCCATTTCATCACAAACCAGTAAAAGACTATTGTCCAGTTGTTCAACAAAATCCTGACAATCTCGCGCCGGTATTTGCCGATCAGTATGATTTTTAATATGGCCTTGAATAAACAGCAATTCTTGCAATACATGCTTTTCAAGTTCCGCACGACTGAATTTTTTATAAGCCTTTAAAGCGTCTTTGTGCAACTGATTATGACGACCTTCAAGGTAATCCACTATTTCACAAACGGCGGAAAGTTTATTTTTTGCATCGTCTAACGGTTGATTTAATTGGGTATTTTGATGTTTAGAATCAGCCATTACACACCCCCAACTGTACCCGCATCGCTAAGCCGTTCAATCAGAGCGCGGATGCTTTCAACGGTCCAAGCGGTTGTCCGCTCACCAAGTTTAACCGGTGCGGGTGCTTTGCCACTTTTAACCCAATTTAAAAACGCGCTTCGAGAAACCGGGATTAAGGCGGGTATTGGTGGGTTAGATTTTGGATTACCGACAATTTGAGCCAGCCTTAAAAAACCCGTGGACGGAAGTTGTAGGCTAGGTAGTGGTTTTAAAAAATCAGGTTTGAGAGGTTGAGACGACTTTAAAAAGTCGGTTTCGGAGATTTGGTGTGATTGTTGTTTCATGTAAAAAAATCTCGTTGGTTGTAGTTAAATAAAGCTACACTCTAACGATGAGATTTTTTTGATGTAGGGTAACAAGACAGCTTACCGTATTACCCTGAATAAACTAATCCATTGATTTTTTGATGCCTTTTGGCTTACCCGCTTTAATGGTTTCTTTTACCCAAACCCATAAATCAAAGTTATATTCGCGGTTAACCCTGCCCTTCATATAAGTTCTGAGTTGGTAATACCTAAGAGGCCGCTCTTTCATTCGCCGAACTACTCGCTTATAAGCTTTAATTATCGTGTCTGATTTAGACCCGCCGTCCTCATCAATTTTGTTTGAAATAATGCTGCCCGCAATATCATAAACGTCCTTCCATTCTGCGCCATGTTCCCTTGCATCCAGCACCCACTCATATACATCAAAATCAGCCATATCCTGACGATATTGCTTACCCCATGAGCGCCATTTTTTTAAAGTATCTTTATTATCAATAGTTAACGCATTTAATGAGTCAAATAAGGCTAGATTTGCCCATTCGGGTAATGGTTGATCATAAGACCTGCACCAGTAAACCGCATCCTTAAGAGCGCCATAATTTCCCGCTTGATAGGCTTCTTCAAGGGTCAACAAAAGTCTGTCAAGCGAAGGAACTTCAAGTAAATAAAACATCCCGTCGGCTACCCATAGTGGTAACGGAAGATTATTCTTGATGCAAATATTAAAAGCTTCTTTGAGTGGAGCACGAGGGCGGCCGCCTTTTTTATATTCGGCCTCAAAAGATTCTAATCTTTTTACAAGCGTCTCCTTAAAGCTAAGGATTGCCATAAACACCTCGTCAAAGTGTAATCCGTCCTGAAAGTGAAAACCGGAAGCGGGGGACGAATCCCGCTTGTTGCTCCGTCGAGCTATCCGGTCAATTTGGATTATATCAGGTGTTTGTTTTAGCAATACGCCAATGTCGGCATGTTTTACCCGATCTTCTTAAACGCTATCACTTGAGCGCCGGCTTTCAAGCCATCCAGGTAATCAGCCCATAATTGCATCATCTTATGACGTTCCGGCAAGTGTGCCGTCCGGTTGTAGGCCCTGCCATTTGGGTCTTTAACTGCATGAGCAAGTTGGTGTTCGATAAAATCAACTCTAAATCCCAACACCTCATCAAGAATAGTGCGGGCCATTGCCCTAAAGCCGTGTATGGTCATTTCAGTTTTATCAAAGCCCATGCGCCGCAATGCCGCCAATAACGCAACGTCTGACATTGCCCTTGAGCCGTTTGGCGTTCTGGCTGATGGAAATACAAAGCGCCCGTTTCCTGTTAGTGGGTGCAGGCTTGTCAGAATTTCAATGGCCTGGCCAGACAATGGGACAATGTGTTGTGTTTGGGTCTTGGTAACAAGGTAACGCCATTCTTTAGCGTCAAGGTCGATATGCGCCCATTCAGCCTGTCTCAACTCACCAGGGCGAACGAATACCAGTGGCGCAAGCTGTAAGGCAGATTTAACGATAAAAGAGCCGGTGTAATCATCAATTGCTCGTAATAATGGTGCCGCTTGTTTTGGGTCGGTCATTGACGCAAAGTTACCGCCTTTAGCCGGTGGTAATGCGCCTCTTAAATCGGGCGTTATGTCTCGGTCGGCTCGGCCTGTTGCCACGGCATAACGGAAAACCTGCCCGCATATCTGCAAAGTTCTATGTGCCGTCTCGATAGTGCCACGATCTTCAATCCGCCTTAAGCATTCCAGAATGTTTTTGGGCAAAATATCGGTTATGGGTTTGCTACCCAGCCAAGGAAATATGTTTCGTTCAAGCATCCGCTTGGTGCGGTTGCCATTATCTGCCCATGTATCAACTTTTTTATCTCCCCATTCACGGGCGATATGCTCAAAGCTGTTAATGATGGTTAACCCGGCATCAATGCGGCTTTCGTTTTCAGCGGCCAATTGTTGAGCCGCCTTTGTCTCTTTCCGGGTTTCACTGGGATCAATGCCGTTGCTGATCTGGTTGCGCGCATCTTCTGCTTTACGTCTGGCATCGGCTAGGCCGGTAGCCGGGTAAACCCCAACCGATAAAGTTTTGCGCTTACCTTTAAACGTGTAATCGAATCTCCACCATTTAGCACCGTTAGGCTTACCCAGGACATACAAGCCGTCGCCATCATTCAGGCGTTGGTCTTTGTCCGTGGGTTTGGTGTTGCGGATGGTGACATCTTTTAGAAGCTCTTTAGCCATGCGGCCTCCATGAAGCAATGCAGTAATAAAACAGTAACTTTTGAATTTAGTTACTGCAAAAAACAGGGTTACTGTAATAGTTACTGCAAAAAATGTCGATTGTTACTGTATTTCGTTGTACTTCGTTGGACAATAAAAAACCCGCTAGGCCAGATAACCTGCGGGTTTTTATACTTCGTTGAATCTCGTTAAATCGTTGTTTGGTGGAGGCGGGGGGAATTGAACCCCCGTCCGCAAGTACTCCGCCACAAGGTCTACATGCTTATCCCGCTCTTTTGATTTAACCAGTGACTACCCGTCGGGCCAAGAAAATCACCAGCGATTCCGTAAGGTTTTAGCGCATCCACACCGGACAGATTTCAGCGCGATCTTATGTAGATGACCTCTGAGCGCCTCTCATACCTAAAAGGT
>Ga0207969_100683_pt1 | contig 13321 bp, 10 predicted proteins | sample LakWasMet25_LOW6_2_FD_183869 | JGI IMG/M metagenome (GOLD analysis project Ga0207969, IMG submission 183869) | Freshwater sediment methanotrophic microbial communities from Lake Washington under simulated oxygen tension - Sediment Metagenome... | ecosystem: Environmental > Aquatic > Freshwater >... | reverse complement strand
TCCCACATGATGGCTTTTTGTTCATCACTGTAATAAATTCTTGGTCTCTGTTTCATTTTTCAACACCTCATTCTTTTGTATAAGAATAACGTGTTGCATCGACCGGTTGAACTCACAGCTGATCACAGTCGGTTAGCTTCTATAGTTGACCGTCAGCTTTGCGGATTTAGCTGCCTAATGTGAATATAATTCTGATGTCACTATTAGTTGGTTAGTTCTAACCTGATTGTTTTATTAAGGGCAATGGCTGCTTTGACCAGCATTGTTAGAGTTAGATGAGTATTAGTGTCATCCAGTAATCTATTAACAGTATTACGGCTGATTTTCATTCTTTTGGCCAGATTTGTTTTTGTAATACTCTGTAGTTCCATTTCCTTTTTTATTTGCCAAGCAATCGAACGTTTTACTGCAATAACGGTAGCGTCCTGCAGCAAATCTTCTTCTGTCAGAAAATCGTCTAAGCTAGTCCCTATATGTTGAGCATTCATTTCCGTAATGATTATGAAGCGAAGCGGATCTTTGCAAATAATATAAGAACAGCACGCAGCAATTTAAATCAAGGCACATAATGCCTGGAGAAGAGCTGGGGATTTTTACAATTCATTTTGGACCTAGCCTCAGCTTTTTTTACATTATGTGCGACATTAAAGTCTGTTTTGTAGACTTAAACTATAAATAACTTTGATGTCTTCAATCTGTTCATGGCTATCAAAGTCACTGGATGAGTAAAGTATTTCACCACTTTTCAGTTCATAAATTTCAATATTACTTTCGTAGTCTTCATAAGTTATCTTCCCAACGCTTACTTTGGCGAGCGGACTCATGTCCCAAGAATCCGTTCTGTTAAGGTAGGGAGGAGATACGATGTAAATTGATCTAATAGTAATATCAGGATTATTGATTAAATCCTTTATCTGAGACGACATTGATAATAGGTAGGTTGATGTGACCGTATCAACACCATCCGACACTTTGCAATCGGCGTAAAACCAACTTGAGTTCACCATTAACTCAGCGTAGCTATAAAAACTTTCATCTAGATCTTTCCAGAAAATCGGTAATTTCGCGCTTTCGTGGGTTTGGAACATATCTTTATCCTGAAAAATTAATAAAATGAACAGTATACATTGTAGTCATATATTGTTCATTTTGGCTATATGGAGCTTCTAAAAAGGAAGTTCTATGGACATAAAAAAATCGCTTGGATTAGCCATTAAACAATCAAGAAATGCTAAGAAAATCACACAAGAAGATTTCTCTGGAATTTCAAGTCGCACGTACATCAGTACATTGGAACGTGGCCTATATTCCCCCACTGTTGAAAAAATTGATGCAATTGCAAAAGTTATCGGCATTCATCCGCTGACTTTATTAACCTTGGCTTATCTAGTTGAAATAAATGAAACAGACCCAAGCAGCCTCTTAAATCAAGTACAAGTTGAATTAAGTCAACTTGTTCCCTAAGTTATCCTCCCGCCCCAGTTACTACGTATTTCTTTTCTTACTGAAAGCCATACTTCAGCACGCAGCAGCATAGGCCAGATTAAAATAGGATAAGAATGGATTTATTATCATACCAACGACAAAAAATTAACAGAAATAAGTTAAAAAAATATCTTGACCTACCACAACTAAATAACTAAATTACTACCAACAACACAATATATTGTGGTTTTAGGAGAATTTACAGTGAGGAGATAAGTTGATTCTGGTGGCGACGCAGAAAACTACCCTGCCAGAATCTAAAAGAAAGGCTTGCAAATAGTCTGCCCGTCGAAAGTTAGTCTATTTACAAGCCGTGGTAGTTGTTTCACCAAACTACACAGGGCTACATTAAGTAACGCTGCAAATACATAATAAATGTATATGCAAATACAATCAATACTTATGTAGCCGTGTTAAAACTAAAGTATAGGAGTAATAACATGGCAACAAAAAAGACAAGCAATGAAAACACTAGCGCATCAGTAGCTAGTAAAGCTTCTGCAATATTGCGTGATCCGAAGTCTACTGCAGCACAAAAAGCTGTTGCTGCATCTGCTTTAACTCAAGCAAAAAACAAAAAGTAACATAGTCTAATCAAGGGGGCGAAAGCCCCTTTGTTTCATATTACAAGCCAAACTCTGCTATTTTGCTGTTTGGTTACTCCGGTTGTATATTAAAGAATTAAAATATTACACATCAAAATCCTGCACTGGGAAGAAGTAAAATATAGCTTAACTTGCTAAAGTTGTAGAATTAAAAAAATATTAAAAATGACAACTAACTATGCACTCCATTTTCCAGATTACTGCTGAAGAGATTCAAGGTTTAAGCGATACGCATGCACGTGAATTAGTGTCTCGATTATGCCGTGCAGAGTTAAGATCTAAGGGGTTGTCCGAAGCTTTTGTTACTTGGGGTGGGGATCAGCGAGCTAAAGATGGCGGAGTTGATGTGAGAGTTAATATCACACCATCAGTAACAATAAACGGCTATATCCAAAAGAACTCTGTTGTATTTCAAGTCAAGGCTGAGTCTTTTAACTCCGCCAAAATCTCTAAAGAAATGATGCCTAAAAGTGTACTTCGCACGACAATACAAGAGCTGGCATTGAAAGACGGTTCCTATGTGATTGTAAGTACGAAAGACAATACGTCCGATCTTTCATTAGAAGATAGAAAAAAAGCGATGTCGGATTGCTTAGCTAGTAATGGACTTGCTGGGAAAGTACATTTTGATTTTTATGACAGCCGTAAGATTGCGGATTGGGTTGAGCAATATCCAGTAGTCTTTTACTGGCTTAAACAGATTTTAAATAAACCGATATTTGGTTGGCGGTCATACGCACCGTGGGCATATCGCGAAGATGATGTTACGGCAGAATACCTGCTGGATGATAAAGTGAAAGTGTTTTTACCGGATACAGAAGAAGGCATAGCGATAACAACAGCAATTGAAAACCTTCGGGATAAACTGAGTAACAATGTATCTGTACGTATAGTTGGTTTGTCAGGGGTCGGGAAAACAAGACTAGTTCAAGCGTTATTTGACATTAGAATTGGTGATGAGAATACTGTATTGGATCCTGAAAATGTTCTTTACACGGATCTCTCTGATAATCCTACCCCACAACCGAATGCAATGGCGGAGGCTCTAATTTCTGTTGATGCTGATTGTGTGCTAGTAGTTGATAATTGTGGTCCTGATGCTCATCAGAAGCTCACAGAAATTGTAATGAGATCAGGCAGTAAATTACGATTAGTGACAATCGAATATGATATTCGAGACGATTTGCCAGAAGACACAGTTTGTTATCGATTAGAAGGCTCATCCGATAACGTAATTAAGCAATTGCTCAAGCGTAAGTATCCCAAATTATCTGACCCAGATATCGATAAAATTACTGAGTTTTCTGATGGTAACGCTCGTGTGGCACTGGCGTTAGCTTCGTCTTCAGAAACTAAGGGCGAATTAGCAAGACTCGGGGACGCAGAACTTTTTAAACGTCTTTTCTTGCAAAAGAATAGTGAGAATGATGATTTATTAAAAGTAGCAGAAGTGGCTAGCCTACTTTATTCATTTGATTTTGAAGATACAACTGACAATTCTGAATTGACGATTCTTGCTGGGCTAGCTGGCATATCAACAGCATTATTTTCTAGAAATATATCTGAGTTAAAAAATCGCGGTCTTGTTCAAGAGCGTGGTCGTTGGAGAGCTGTATTGCCGCACGCAATATCAAATCGACTAGCTTTGCGAGCAATCGAAGCTTACCCAAAAGATTTTCTAACCAAAGCATTGGTTGATAATGCTTCAGATAGAGTAGCTCGTTCTTTTTCTAGACGACTTGGCTATTTGCATGAATCGAATGTAGCGCGTGACATCATAGGCAAGTGGCTAAGCCCAAACGAACGACTAGGTGATTTGACAAAGCTTAGTCAGATTGAGCGAGAAATATTTATTAATATTGCTCCGGTTAATCAGCAGGCTACATTAGATGCATTACAACGGGCAGTTGAAACACCGGGGTTTGTAACAACTGTAAATCCTAACCGTCACTATTTTGCACGAGTTGCACGCTCTCTGGCTTATGAGTCGAATCACTTTGACCAAGCCGCATCCATCCTAGTACAACTCGCACTGGCAGAGCCAGAATACTATAAAGATAATTCTGTGAGAGAAATGCTGAAGTCATTGTTCTTTTGCCATCTCTCTGGTACTGAGGCTATTGCGGAACAGCGGGCAAAAGTTGTTGAGTCATTAACTACCTCAGCAAATATCGATCAACAAAAATTGGGGCTTAATTTACTAAATGCTGCTTTAGAAGCCACTCATTTTTCTTCACACTATGAATTTGATTTCGGAGCTAGAAAACGTAGCTATGGATGGGTACCCAGAACTCAGAGCGATGTGTTAGATTGGTTCCGACCATTCATTGTTATCGCAACAGATTGTGGAATGAATAATTCTGAAACAGGACAAGATGCACGAACTTTGCTTGGGCATTCATTCAGAGGATTATGGCTATCTGGGTTAGTCGATGAACTTACAATCGCAGCTAAAAAACTGGCTACTGTTGATGGATTTCCAGAAGGATGGCATGGTGTCCGTCGTACTTTACATTATGACAAAGCTAGCTTGTCAGAAGCATCTGTATCTGCTCTTAAGGCACTTGAGCAAGAGTTGGCCCCTGCAAATCTAAAGAAAACTATTCAAGCCAAAATCATAGCAAGAGGATCTTACCTTCATGAACTAGATGATGATGCACCTGTATCAGTTTTAATGGAGCGTGCACGCGTTGAGGCTCAGGATTTAGGAAAAGCTTTGTCCGCTGACCGCCCCCTTTTGTTAAGTATGATCCCAGAGTTTTTACAAAATAATCTTAATGGAAATGTATTTGATTTCGGCGTTGGTGTTGGTTCAAGCTCTGAAAATATTTGGGATGTTTTAAAACTGGCGAGAGAGCACATTCAGTACGTTGGGAAGGGTCATTTTAATCTGATATTTATCCGTGGATTAATCAGTGGGTGGAACTCCGTTAATGCTAGAGACGTTTCTGTCTTTTTAGACAAAGCATTACAGGATGATGTGTGGGTGGAGTGGTTTCCTGAATTGCAGTTAATAACTGAATTAGACGATATAGCTCATTCTCGATTAATGAAATCTCTAGATATTGGGAAGGCTCCAAGTTGGCAATTTAAATATCTTATGTATGGTCGCGCGTCTGATCCGCTTTCTGTTGAGCAAGTAGGTAAGCTTATAGATGCCATCGCAATAAGACCAGATAGTGGGTTAGCCATATCAGTTGATATATTGCAAATGATTATCTTTTGTTCTAAAGAAAAAAATGAAGAGTACAAAATTGAATTAGCTAACTATTCTGCTAATTATTTGCAGCAGTTTGATTGGTCAAAATTTGATCATGAGAATGACAATCTTACGCATGATTTAGCCGAAATTATTGACTTTGTGCTACAGTCGGAAATTGATGAGGCGAAGGTAGTATCAATATTATCCAATTTTATAAATTCTGAACGTTCGGAAGATCGATCATATGGGTATCGACGTCAAGGTAAATTGTTAAAACCTTTTTTTGAGCATTTCCCAATAATCACTCTAAATGCTGTGTTTGTTGTCGATGAAGACCTTAAATTTAATAATGCTTTACGTATGGTGTCTGAGTGGTCTAGTGACCGACAAGAAACAGCTATAAGCAAAATTGATGGAGATACATTTATTGAGTGGTGCGCTGTCTCACCAAATGACAGGTATTTATTTGCGGCGCATACATGTAAAATTTTTGATAAGACCACTAGGGATACTAAGGTTTATTTAACATTGTCTGATATAGCAAAACGTATATTCGCCAATGCTAGTGATAAGGAAGCTGTAGTAAAGATATTTATATCTCGCTTTATGCCTAGTGGATGGTCAGGATCTTTGGCTACGATTTTACGAGATAGACTTCCGTTATTAGATGAATTAAGTTCCACAGATAATCAAGAAATTAAAGATTTGGTTAACGCTGCTAAAAGCAGCTTTATTAAGAGAATAGAGCTTGAAGAAAAGCGAGAAGACAATGAGGAAAGGAGCCGAACAGGTAGCTTTGAATAGTATTAATATTAAATCTAAATATTCGGAACGGCTATTATCCCTTGTTAGGTTGAACCTTACCTGAGAATACATACATCTTGGAAAAAAGGCATGGACGAGACTCTTGAAGGTCACCACGAATACGCTCAATATATTGTTGGAGTAGAGGTCTTTGATTCCGCCCGAAATGCCGAACAAAATTGTCAACGGGACGGCCACTAAGCTGCGTTCCGTTAAAGCAATTGCTAGGCTTTAGCATGGTTTTAAATCATAACTAATACTCAAAAAATTTGATTCGCGCAGGGATGTGAGTTTATGAATGTGCTTTTTGATGTAGTGGAATCATTACAGCACATCCTATTTAACTGAGTTTATTTAGTTTCTCTAAATTCTCTAATGACAAGCGCGATGTTAGAAATGCACTTAATTGGTCATATTGCTGAGATCTTATAAATGACAGTTCAGCTTCAAGGGCATCTATTTTTGCCTGCATTTCTGCGACTTTTGTTCTTAATGCATCTCTAGGAAGTGTTTTAAAAGGTAAATCTAGTTTTTGTCGCTTCAAGCTTAACTGGTATTCTTTTGCATTTCTAAAGGCTTCAACAATTTTCGAATTGCTAGCGAGAGTTTGTCGTGTAATGTTAAGTTTATAACTTTTTTTGATCTCGTCTTTTAATAAGTCCCAAGAAATTTTGGTTTCGGTAACTTCTAAAGAGTGTATCAGTCGAATAATTTTTTTTTGCAACTGATCATTAATGCTTGGTTTTCTTCCTGGTCCATTCATATGACTAATCCACATCCTCATCAACACTATAATCAATAAAGTTCTCGCTTGTGTCAGTTAGCTCAGATACACGAGTATTCTTAAGGAACGGGAATTTATCTTCAATTTCTTTTTCTTCTTGCCAATGTTTTTCCCATCCACCAAAGTTTAACTCTACTTTATCTGCGCCTTGTCTTCCGTTTTTGTAAGGATTGCGATATCTAATCGTTCCTCCAACCATGGTTTTTTCATCATCAATAAACTGAACTGTTTTTTTAGCGACGAACGCTTGTTCGAGTCTCCGTCTTAGATTCATGTCCTTTATTAAATCTTTAATTTCCTCAAATTCATCGATTAGTTTGCTTGAAAGTGTTTCTACGTTTAGTGAGCCTTTCACCAAATTAACAATATGATCAGCAAAAGTATCCTGGTTTTCAGCAATCTCGCGATGGTACTCTGTCACTAGTTTCTCTAATTGACTAATAACACTGTTTTGTAGTTTATAAGATTCATTTCTAACTGCATCGTTAGAAGGTAAATGACCCTTAATCGTAATGTTGTCATTACATCCCATACATTCGACCCCATAACTTTGGCATGGGGTTTCATGATGTTGGTGCAGGCAAATTCCAAATTCTGATGGATATAATAAGATGATTTTATTACTGACTCTTGCGACAGGTCTGTCCTCAATAGCCTTGACTACAGCATCGATTTGCGTAACTAATACGCGTGATTCATTTACTCTAATTAAGTCTGTTTTAACCCCAAACTCTTCATTAATTTTTGTCGTCTGTTCAATTGCATCTGAAAGCTCACTAAACTCATTCAAGGAGTCAATCTTAGGCATTAAGGAGTGATTGGCGTCAAACGTTGGGTCATCCTTGATATAGTGATTTAGTTGGCTAATATTGAGACGCCTTGCCCACTTGTTAATTAATACATCTGAAAGATCATCCCCGTATTTTGCAGCGGCATCTGTTAAAAAGTATCGTGCTTCATGAGTAGTAATATAGGCATCAATAATGTTATTTCCAGAAGGCACTTTAAGCCCAAGTTTGGTAAAAATACTGCCAGTTACTACTGTTTTTGGACCTTGTCGTTGAACAAGTCTCCGCGAAAGGGTGCTATATCTTAGAACGTTAGGAAGAAATTCAAGTTGGTTCGTTGCTACATCGCATAAAAAGAGGCGATTTGATAAACGTCCGTAATAGATTTGATTGTCGTGTTTTCTGCATTTCTTAATAGCATCTTTGACCATTCCAAGTAGATATGTTTCAACTACCTCTCGTGGAATTAAAAAGCTATCTTTGCCAGATAGTTTTACTTTTATCATTCCATTTGGTTTTGAATCAACAATATTATTAATAATATGTTGGGCTCTAGAAATGTCAGCGTATTTGTTTTCCCAGTTGAGTCTTATTACCCTTGTGATATCTTCAGATCCCCAAAGATCTTTTTTTCTTAGGTATTCCAGTTCTTTTGGTAAATATAAAATTTCTGGATTTTCTTCGTAATGCTCAAGTAGCATCCTAGATCTTTTACCAAAATTTTTGATACGCTCAATAGCCATTAACAGAAGATCATGCATAAAGCTAAGGGCCGGTTTAGGAGCCCAGTCTGCACCTTTTGAACCCTTCATTGCAATAAAGAGTTGGTTTTGAGCTACATAAACAGATGCCATTTCACCTTCAGCACGTTCCTTGTAAGTTTCAATTGAAATGAAATCGTCGAGACTCATCAAAAGAGGCTCATTAATTCGAGACGGCGCAGTAAATAATATAACGAGAGTACAGCATACTAAGTGGTCAAAATCGTTAAGTCGAGGGTCGTTATTGAAACTTGCACTTATGGCATCAGACGTAGCTGCAACTCTTGCGTTTCTGTCATCTGAATTCTTTCTTCTTTTTGATTTATCGCTTAGATGTTTATCTTTTAATACTATGAGTTCGTTTTTAATTGCTGGGTCTTGTCGGAAAAATAACTGAGGGATGACCTTTGCTTCTCTTATTTTAGGAACTATGAAAGATTCTAAAAGTCTCAAAAACCTGAGATGTGATTCAGAGCTGATAGAATTTAATTTAGATTTTGATAATAGATCATTCTCAATTCTTCTTAAATCAAAATCAGTAACTGAGAAAATTGTTTGAATAGGAAGCTTTGCAAGTTCGTTATAGACTAGATTTATTGATAAAAAATCAACTTTGTTAGTTTGAATGAATTCGAATGCTAAACACTTCAAACACAATACGAAGTTTGTATCTTTACCCTGAAATTTTTTTATTGATGAACTAAAGCTAATTTGCAGGCATTTAGGTGCATTGCTAACGGAAGATTTTTGAAGTGGATTTTTTAATGATTGATCGGCTAGTTTCCAAGTATCAGTATAAAAATCCACACTAGGAAACCGGTCATGCATTTTATTTATGCATTTTTCAACCCATATATCAAGTGCAATTTTTTGTTTTGCCAGCTCTAGATTAATAATCATTTAAAGAGCTCTTGTACGAATTGCAAGCTTGAATCGTTAGGTTAATAAATGCTTTGGTATTCTTTAGGGTCTGAATGGAATCTTGAAATGCGAGACCTTGTAATTTAAATTTGGTTATTTTAGATTCAATAATTTTTAGATTTATTTCATGGTCAACGTCATAGAATGGGGTAAATTTTTTACATGAATAACAACTAAATGGGGCGGAGAAACAACGCATGTCAGATCCACATAGACCTTCTTTCACAGTTTCGCCACTTTCAAGATTGTCACTAAAGATTACTTTACTTTGGTCGTGTACTGCATTAGAAGATAAAAATTCCTTAAATACAGGAAAGTATTTGTCGAAGGCTGGCTCAAGCGCGTTGCTAAGCCGCTCTAAATTCCCATTTAAGTGAATTTCCACATATGCTTGGCATGTGCGCGCGCCAACATGGCGTAAAACTGCTTGAATGGTTTTGGAGCTCATTCCGTTACTTGCTAAATGAGTGCCAACGCTATGACGAAAAACATTTGTAGATATTTTATTTTCCGCTAAAAGTAAGTTAATTGATGTCTGATAGTAATTGGCAAATCCTCCTACTGATAAATAAAAGCCAAGTTCATTTTTTTTGCTCGAGCAGCTACTTTGAAATGATAATGAAGGAAATAATGCAATTTTTTGTTGATTATTTATGGCAATATTTTTCGAATTATTACATTTAAGTACTTCTAGTCTTTGCTTTCTTAAAATACGACCCACACTTCTCGTTAGTAAAAATGTGCTTTTTTGTGGGTTATCGACATTTTGTTTTTCTGGAAGTATATAAGCATAATATTGATCCTTTTTTTCATCATGAACTATGTCTGCAACAGACATCATTCTTATGCTTCCGATGCGCACCCGGGTATTTAGCATTAGATTGAAGAACGCCCACTGACCTAATGTTATTTCTCCTTCTTCATAGCAGTTTTCAAGAATAACCATTATGGAAGCAAGCGTGGCTGGCGAAAAAGATTGCTTCAAAATGTTTTTGATTCTACTGCCTAAATGCCCAAGAGGATTAGTTTTTCTAGGTAGTGATGACTTGTTGACATCATTACCAAAAATGCCAGGAAATTTAGTATTAAATATTAGAGAGAGGTTGCAGAGTTCACCTTCTAATAGCTTATTGTCAATTAAATGAAGACAGTCCAAATATGTTTGTGAAATTAATTCTAGCTGTGCGTTTTCTTTTAGCAGGTCAGAGCCAATTGTTTTGTTTAGCAAGCTTAGAATTAAGCCTCCCTCAGATCTGATGGATGAAAGTGCTATTCCTTTTTCTGAGCGAAACACTAAATAATCAGCTATATTCGACAAAAACCGATCACTATAGTAGCCCCTAAGTTTTGAAAAGTTAATGCGAATTGATTTATCACCAAATTCATTCTTTTGAGTAATTATTAATTCAAAAGACTGATTATCAAATTCAATACTGCCATTTCCATATAATCTATAATTTTTAGTCACTTGCCGTTCCTTTATTTTTTTTGGCAAACTCTTCCAGTTGATTCATGTGGTCATGTAAAACGGCATTAGAAATGTCAATAAACTGTCGTTGTGCGTATCTTTGTGGTTGATCGCTGTTTCTTGACCAGCCAAATCTTGATTTCATGGAATCAAGAGTTGCGTCACTTATACCATTGGCTGCTAGAAAAAATGATGCTGCACTATGCCTTAAAACATAAGCATAAAATTTATAGCTATCTTCTCCATTTCTCTTTTTAGAGAGCATGTGGGGATCATTTTCAATGTCTAATACTCCCAGTTTTCCTAAAGAGTTTGCAGCTTGAGTGAATATGTTTTTTAGTGTCGTTGAACTGGCAATGGGTTGGCCGCGCTCAGAGATAAATAATCGACCATGGCTTTTATTTGTGGCTGATTTTCTAAGAATGGCAGCTCGTTCTGTTTTGATATAAAGATCAATTAGTTTTTGCGTAAATGGGTATACCCTTAACCTAGGTTGAGAATACGCCCTTGAAATACTAGTTGACCCCTTGGACCGTGGCGACCATGGCGAATTTGAAGGTGCTGATTGTGATGATAAATCAAGGTAGCCAGAGCTTTGTTGGTAATGTAGACCAAGCACAATTGAAGCAATCGCACCAGGGCGTAGTCCTTCGCAAGCAAGTAAAAATATACATTGATCTCTTAAAATGTTTCTTGAAACTTTTCCAATTTCATTTGCAAAAATTTTTTCTGGATTTTTTAATACATTTTCAATAACAGAAATAAACTTCGATGATGGTAGGCTTACTATTTGTCCAGGGTGGCTAGAATCTGAAACTTTTATGGAACGAAGCAAATTGTTAATCATTCGCAGGTTGTCTTTGATTTTCAGTCGCGATTCTTCATTGGAGATTAATTGAGGTACAAAGTACATTTCATAATGATTAAGGAAACGTGAAATTGTTTCAGCTCGCTGGGCAGCTGTTCTTCTACTTACTGAATTTGGTCTATTTTCTGGTCTTGCTTTAGATGTGGCCTTAAATAACCTTACAAGGACTTGGTCTGACATTGAATCAATCGATTCAATTGGAATCCAGCATAGGTTTCTAATTTCTCTAGCTTGATCGTAAGTAAGTAATTCATTTTTGAAGCACTGATTGGCAAGTTCTATTCTGTGAGCAAATAAATACTTATTTAAGATTCTCAACGCCTTCAATTCAACTAAGCGCGTCCCAGGGTTGGATTTTTGATTTATAAAATGACTATATGGATATTGAATAAACCCATTTTCATTTATAACGCAAGAATAATAATTTCCAATTTGTAGTAGCTTCATTTAATTAACGCTTAATATTAATATGCCGGTAATTTTCATTACAATAACAAAATTGTAAATTTGATGTTAATTATTTTTTAAAAAAATCAAAAAAATCAGTTATCTATTTTATTTTTTAACAAAGTCATTATAAAATGACCAAAAGACTACGATGCCGATGGTGCCACAGCCACTGCAGTTGCTGTAAAAGGTTTGCGTATGTTTGGTGCAAACGTAGACTTCTTAGTGCCTAATCGTTTTGAATATGGGTACGGACTCACGCCTGAAATTGTGAAGCTTGCAGCAACACAAGCACCAGACATTATTGTGACAGTAGACAATGGTATCGCCAGTGTTGATGGTGTTGCAGTTGCTAACGCCATGGGGATGCAAGTATTGATTACAGATCACCATTTACCTGGGTCGCAAACGCCAGAGGCAGCATGTATTGTTAATCCTAATCAGCATGGATGTGCATTTTTAAGTAAAAATCTTGCTGGTGTAGGTGTTATGTTCTATTGCTTACTGGGTTTGCGAGCCGAGTTACGTGAGCAAGGTGCTTACCAATCAAAACCGGAGCCCAATTTAACAGAGTTATTAGATTTAGTCGCACTAGGCACAGTCGCCGATTTGGTTAGGTTGGATGAGAATAACCGCATTTTAGTGGAACAGGGCTTACGTAGAATCCGTGCCGGCGTTTGTAGTCATGGTATATCAGCCATACTTAAGGTGGCAGGGCGAGAGCCATCAAAAGTGATGGCTCAAGATTTAGGTTTTTATGTAGGACCACGTCTTAATGCCGCAGGCAGGTTAGATGATATGACACTAGGCATTCAATGCTTATTAGCAGAATCAGAGAAAGATGCTGTGGTTCTTGCTCAGCAACTGCATGATTTGAATAAACAAAGACGCAGTATAGAAGCTGATATGCAACAAAGCGCTAACATATCGCTCGATGACATTGCCGTTGCCGACCAATACTCCATTAGTATTTACGAGTCGGACTGGCATCAGGGGGTGATTGGCATTTTAGCTTCACGCATTAAAGAACGTCATCATCGCCCAGTCATTGCTTTTGCCGATGGTGGAGATGGACTGCTTAAAGGCTCAGGACGGTCAATTGCAGGCTTGCATCTGCGTGATGCTTTGGATTTGCTCAGCAAGCATCAGCCCGATTTGATATTGAAATTTGGCGGTCATGCCATGGCG
>Ga0207969_100671_pt1 | contig 13565 bp, 7 predicted proteins | sample LakWasMet25_LOW6_2_FD_183869 | JGI IMG/M metagenome (GOLD analysis project Ga0207969, IMG submission 183869) | Freshwater sediment methanotrophic microbial communities from Lake Washington under simulated oxygen tension - Sediment Metagenome... | ecosystem: Environmental > Aquatic > Freshwater >... | reverse complement strand
AGCATCGGGGTGTCCATGTATAGCGCCGACTATACCCATTACACCGACATGATCGAAGCCGCCGATCAAGCCATGTATCAAGCAAAAGAAGAAGGCAGGAACCGGATTGTCATGCTGCCCAATGTTGAAACCGGCAACAAATAACCTGATTAGCGAAAAACCTCGGTCGGCACCGCGATACCGGCATGACAGGCCGCTTATTATCCTAAAAACCGCCGTTCAAACTGTTGTTGCGGCGCGACATTGCAAAATCGGACGGTTTTTAATGTTCATTGTTAAATCAACAGCTTGCGAAAAAATCTAGTTAAAGTGCGCCGTATATTGATTTATAAAGGGAATTTTTGTTTTGTTAAGGTTTCAGGCCGTTTTTCAGGCTTGCCGCCGAGTTATTTACTAGGCGCGCCGCAAACAGCCGAAATTTCGCTTGCAAAGCAACAGCCTGCAAAGGTACAGTTGCACCGCCCGGACTTTGATAACGGGATGAAAACCATATTCAGGTTCATTGGCCTGCGGTAATAACAAATAGTTGCACCGCCCGGACTTTGATAACGGGATGAAAACAGGAGGAGCTCGCACCCTCCGTCTCTTCCCGGAAGGTTGCACCGCCCGGACTTTGATAACGGGATGAAAACGAAAAACTAATTCCATTAGGTTTTATACCATCGGTTGCACCGCCCGGACTTTGATAACGGGATGAAAACCCACGCTCATTGTGGCGAGGGCGTTGCTCTACCTGAGTTGCACCGCCCGGACTTTGATAACGGGATGAAAACGTAGCATAAGCCGTGGTTCCTTCGGTAAAACATAGTTGCACCGCCCGGACTTTGATAACGGGATGAAAACCGAATGCGACATCTTGATTCGGCACTGGTGCGGCAGTTGCACCGCCCGGACTTTGATAACGGGATGAAAACAGTACCACTGGTGAGACATTTGTATTTTTATTTGAAGTTGCACCGCCCGGACTCTGATAACGGGATAAAAACATGCCAAACGAATACCAATCCGGCCGGGAAGCCAAGCCCTTTAGAGGGCGAAGCAAAGCGAATCCATAACCATCCTGCCCAGCCGCGCGCTCACCGCCATCCATGCCGGTTTGAAGCCGCCGAATCGGCTATCTGGCGACATTGCTTGTTGCTTTTAAAAAAAAGCGTTAGTATCCGCGCCAGCCTGTTAATTACCTGCCTTCTTGGTTCTCCGCAAAAACCTTTGTCTTGTTGGCGTCAATGTTTTTTTGCCACATGCACAGAACGTAAGCACATTAATACCGTTCACATTCAATCCTGTTAAGGTGTTTTTTGACTGCACATACCCGTTTAAACCCTGCCAATGCCGTTACCGAAAACCCGGCATTTCGCCTGGCCTGTTTTGAATTTCAACTTTGCCTAACCGAAGCCACCGAACTCCCAGTCTACAAGGGCTCCAGCTTTCACGGCGCATTCGGGCACGCGCTGGCTCGAATCGGCAGCCACTTCCGCGATTATTTCTACAACCCGACGCCGCCTGCCCACTGGAGCGACGCCCAACAAGCGCCGCCCCGGCCTTACGTACTGATTCCGCCCCTGGATGAAAAAACCCGCTACGCGGCAGGCGACACGCTTAACCTTGGCGTTGTCCTGTACGGCGCTGCCGTCGACTATTTCCTGATCGTATTTGCCGCGCTGGAGCATCTTGGCGAGTTTATGGGCTTAGGCAAACAACGCGCCCGGTTCAGCATCGACAGCATTACGCAACTGACCTCCGGCGGGGCCTATACCCTTTACCGAAACCGCCAATGGCTGGGACAAACCCAAGCCATGCAAGCCGGACAGTTTTTCGCCGACACGCCACCATCCCTGTCGCGCATCCGTCTTAACCACAGTACCCGTTTACTGCTACAAGCAAACAATCAATTGCTACGCACAACGCCGCCCTTCGGCCTGTTGATGAACCGCCTGTTAGGCCGCATCAACGCCCTGGCGACGCTATACGGCGGCGGCATAGCCATCGCCCCGGAACAAAAACAGCAGCTACTCAAGCTGGCCGAAACCGTGCAAATCGAGCACAGCACCCTGCAATGGCACGACTGGGAGCGCCATTCGCAACGCAGCCACAGCGACATGCCGTTCGGCGGCCTGCTCGGCGAGACGATTTACAGTGGAGAGCTTGCGCCGTTTGCCCCGTGGCTGGCAATGGGGCAATGGGTAGGAATTGGCGGCAAGACGAGTTTTGGTTTGGGTTTGTACGAATTGAGTTATTCAGAATGGAACGAAGATGAATACTACTGATCACCTGCAAGTAAAACAATTCCCCCCCAATATTTACCGTTAAAGGAAGAAATCAGCTTTCAATGTAAATCACAGCTTTTTATGTTCCGCTTGAAAATGGACGACTTGAGACGTGTCGGCAGAAAAAGGAGTCTTGGTCTTGAGAAATATACAATCAATTTTGGAGAATTATTATGACCGACCATCTGAATCTAATAATCGGTAAACCGAATTTGGGAGCTGATGAAAAAATAGCAACTTTTACTCGCTTTGTACTACCTTTTGCTTTCCAATTACAATCAGCTGAGAGTCCCCCCAATCCGCCTGATCTGTTTTACATCTTGAATAACAAAACAGACTTGTCTTTTATCAAGAGACGAAAATATTTTACGCGAGAAACTTCTGACACCCTGTATGAACGCGGCCAATGGCTGTCAATTTGTGACACCTGGAACCAAACTTCATGGGGGAAGGCCAAGGTCACCGTCATCTTAAGGGATAGACCATTTAAAATCGGCATGCTGCCCCCTCAGATTGTTTTGTTCGAAACACCGGAAATTAAGGAGCAGCAAAAAGAGAATATCCTTCAAACCGGCTTTCTTTACGTCGATGTTTATTTTCCTGATCAACAGGAAAATCCCCCGCAATTAGATGACCTGTTAGTGCTGAATGAGTTTTTTCGATATTTCGGCATACCCTTTGATAAACATGCAGAAACTTTCAATAAATTATTTTCGGAAGTGCCGGTAAAGGCGCAAGGAAACGAAAAGATAGGCTCATTAAATGAGCTGGAACGTTATTTTGAACGATGGGCGGCAATGTTGGAATTGCCGATTAAATACAACAATCAATTTTACCAATTGTTTCCGACGAGCTGGGCTAAGGCGGCGCGGGACTGGATGTATAACGAACCCGGCAGTCACGAACCGGAACACTGGCAAATCTATGCCGACAATCGCTGCTATGTGTGGACAGTTGCTTTTCTAGCTAATGGAGGTGATGCACTGCGAACAGACTTCGAGCCAAATAACGCAATGCTTAGCGCAAAAGATTACGGACATTGGATCAAGCTGGTCAATGTTGATAATCCACCTTTTGATTGGGCGACTCAAAAATATAAGAATTCTACTGATACTCATAAATCTGTAACCCCGTTTGAACGTGAATGGGCAGAACAAAGAACCTACAAAAGATGGGAAGACGACGGCACTTGGTACGGCTACAGTTACCACAGTACGGCCATACTGGCACGCCCCTTTTCTTATGTTTTTGCTCCGTCAGCCAGCTATTATTTCGATGCGACTGTGATGTTGTTGTATATACGCATGACCTTATTTCGTTTCGGCAGAGCCCTTTCAAAAGCAGTGCCGGATAATGATGATCAAAATAATAAAGAGACCATGAAAAAATGGCGAAAGCTGCGCTATGAGTTCACCAAATTTACCGTGCTATATCGTTTTCCAATGCTATCCAATCAACAACAGCATATGGAGCTGTATGAAATAAACAGAAAGTCTCTCGACATAGAACAGTTCTTTGAGGAGATACGCCAGGAAGTGGATAACACCCATGAATTCCTTGAGCTAGTAGATTCAAATAGCCTGGCAACTGCTGCTAACCAACTTACCATTTGGGGGGTTCCATTGGCAACTGGCGGCCTTGTTACCGCGTTATTCGGCATGTCCGATTTTCATATTTTGCAATGCGTTCCCCTGAGTAACAATTGCAGCGTTAACTGGGATTTGTTATTTCAGGCCTCAATAGCCGTGTTCAGCGGCTTTGCTGTATGGTTGAGGCTATCTAAAAAGAAAAGGAGAAAATCATGACTTTTTATCTCAGAATAGAAGCTGTCAACCTGAGTCATTTTATCAACGATACCAACGACCTCAGTACAACCCGTGGAGGTAGTCTGTTATTGCTGGAAGCGATGGATAAAGTCGAAGACATAATAAAAAATAATTCGCCCAAAAAAGTCAGCCGATCAGAGCAAGAAATAACCGATTTAGATAATCAGTTAAATGAATTGAATAACATCCAAAACCCTACCCAATCAGACAAAAACAAGAAAAAGAAATTAAGGGAAAAACTAAGAAAATTAAAAGAAGCAATGAATAATGCCGGTGTTCAAGATTCCGGCCCCACTATCACCAAAGGCGCTTCCTGGGGGCTATTCAATCTGGATATGTCTGATGGCGATGCCAGTCACTTAAAAACCAAGGTGGTCGATTATTTTAAACACGATATTTTATATAAACACGCCACTTTTGTCGTCGACCTGCACCCAGGCGACCAACATTACCAAGAAGATCGTAATCGCCTGCAAAGCCTTAATCGCTGGCAGCAAATGCAAGCTCCTTCGCTGGCAATTACTAAAGAAGGAAAATCAGGCTGTGCTATAGATAAAATACGTCCGGCATCTGAAAAACGCTGGCTGAAAGATAAAGAGGAAGGCGAGGAAGGCAAAGATTATGTGTCCGAATCTGTTTACCAGCGGCGGAACTATGGTAGAGATCAAAAACAGAACTTCTATAAAAAAGTAACCAAGATTGAAGCTAAGTTCACAAAAGATATTGGTACGCTAAGTAAATTTTCCGACAAAGGTATTTTGGAAGGGAAAATTGCGTACATCTATATTGATGGGAATAGTTTTAACGAAATCCAAAGAGCTAGTACAACCCCTAAAGAGCAACAAGACTTCGATAATAACACCCGCCGTGGTCGCGAAACCCTGCTAACAAATATTCTTGACCAAATAGCCACGAAACCGGATTGGTTAACGCAAGATGGTGAAGTCCGCCTCGAAACCTTGCTTTGGGGCGGCGATGAAATTATCTGGGTGGTTCCCGCGTGGCAAGGCTGGTGGATGGTTAATGAGTTCTACAAGCAGGCCGGGCTACGTATCAAACATAAAAATAAGCCATTGTTCCATGCCACTGGTCTGGTGTTTTGCCATCATAACGCGCCTATTCATCGAATAGATTCCCTGGCTAGGGCGCTTGCCGACCAGTTTGCCAAGGCTGATCGGGAAAGTAACTTAATCGCTTATCAAATCCTGGAATCTTTTGATCATGCAGGCACACAGCTTTCCGCTTTCAGGGAAGACGCTATTAAAGGCCTCGGAAAACTAGGACATCTGTTGGTGGAAGCGGAAAAAATTGGTGACATCAGTTCATGTATTGCCGAATTGAAAAATGACGATGAATTTGCCAAGCGCAAAGTCTACCAACTTATTGAGGCTTATAGAGAAGGTAAAACAACAACAGCCGAGCAATACATCAATAAATTATCAGGTAAAAGTATTGAGCCGTTGGAAAAATTGAAAACGATATTCGGCGGCGAAAACGCGCATTGGCTGCATTTGATGAGCCTTTGGGACTATATGGGCGGAAATAATCATGATTGAAGGAAATGCCACCATGCAAAAAACAATACTGCATATTTCGTTAACGTTACGCGGCCCGCTGTTAACCCAATCATCAAGCCCTGGGCAATTGGGATTGGATGTGGTCGTTGCCCGTAATCATAATAATCAAGCGTATATCCCTGGCACCTTGGTTAGCGGCAAGATACGGCAAGCCTTGGAAGAATTACAAGATGCCATAAAAGATGAAACTAGACCCGAATGGTTTGCACCGGAACTGAAAAACTGGCTGGGGCAGGCATCGGAAAACGATGTTGCAAAAACCAAACGGTTATTTTTCTCGGATTTTGTGCTAAATGGCGCTGACCCATCAGCACTAACCCGGTATCGAATTAAAATCGATGGCGAACGCGGGTCAGTCGACAAACATCAACTGGTCATGATTGAAAGCCCTTTTGTTAGCGGCGAACTCTATACTTTTGCCGGACAGGTACATTTCTTTTCGTCCCCAAAAACAGCAGAGAATATTAACCAGCACCTGAAAGCAGCAATAAAATGGTTTTCACATTTAGGTGCATTGAGAGCAATTGGCTTCGGTCAAGTGGAAAAAACAGATATAACCCGCATAGACAAATTTCCCATACCAACGATGCAGCCGATTGTATCGCCCATTCCTGAGCGGATTGGGCTATGTATCCAACCCTCATATCCTTTTTGTTTGGCGGGAAAACCCAGTATTAACAATTTGTTTGAGTCTGAAGGCATCATTCCCGGTGCAGCCATTAAAGGCTGTATCGCCACGACCTGGAACCATCTTTTAGATAAGCAGGATGGTGGTATCAATACCGATGAAACTGATCGCATGGCATTGCGGCAAAATTTCAGCAAGTTGCGAATCAGTCACGCTTTCCCCAGTCATACCGCCAATAAACGGCCCGCAGTTGCCCCTTTGTCCTTGGTCAAAACCTCCAAAGAAAGTGATTATTTCGATGTCTCCCGATTAAACGGGCCTTGCCTGATAAATGGTCTTACTCCTGACTTTGCCGTGGACTGGAAAGATACCGAGGAAACGCTCAAGGATTACCCCTGGCCCTACATCCGTTTTAAAAGCTGGGGCTGGGATAACCTGGAATCCGAACTGCGCATACGTACCGCCATAGACCGTGAAAATTTACGATCTGCTGAGAATGAATTATTTGCTTATGAGCAAATCATTCCCGATAACAAGCGCTGGTATAGCGAACTGAATTTATCGCAAATTGATCAGCAAAGTAGAAGCGAGGTGCTTGAACAACTTAAAACCTTGTGCGGACAAGGACTGATAGGGCTGGGTAAAACAAAATCGCCGCTACAAATACATTTTACCGACCCCATTGAACCCGCTGTCACCAATGACCTAAACCCAATTGATAACAACTTATGGCTAATCACCCTGCAAACCGACACGTTATTAGGAAGCCCAGAAACGCTGGACGAAGCCAGCGGCGTTGAAGAGCTACATGCCATGTATGAACAAGCATGGCATGAAATATCGGCAGGCAAATTGAGGCTTTTGCGTTACTTTGCCCGGCAGAGGCTATCTGGCGGCAAGCATCGTCAGAAGATTATGCAAAACAGCAGTAATAGCTATAGACCCTGGCTGCTTACCGAGGCAGGTAGTGTATTTGTCTTGCAAGGCAAAGAGGATATTGCGGATATGATCAAGCTTTGGCTATCTCAAGGCCTGCCAATCGCGGACTCTGCGATTCAGTGGTACAGGCTGGGGGATGTCCCTGCGCAATATTGGCAATACACGCCTTTCGTGCCGGAAAACGGCTACGGCGAAATTGCCGTTAATTTGCGAGCTGAAAATGTAATTCAGCTGACCGATGCCGACAAAATCGAATACATAAAAATGGAGTAGACCAATGAACTTGCCTACCTGGAAACTGAATAACGAAAAACGCTGGCATATCAGCATAGTCCTTACAACCGCAACGCCCTTGCATATCGGTTCCGGCGAATTTTGCGAGCATGACGACGTCAAAAACAATGACGGCGAGCCGGTAAAAATCAATGCCTGCATCAAAGGTAGCAAAGGCAGACCTATTATTCCCGGCTCTACCATAAAGGGAAAATTATATGAGTGGTTAAAAACCAGAAATACAGAAGAAAACCTGCTGGAAAAGCTGTTCGGCAAAGGCCATAACTCTGTCAGCCAAGATCAGGGCCGTGGCGGGAAGGCGGAATTCCATGATGCCGAAATCATCGAACCATTAACCGGCAGCCAACCTTGGCCTTATTGGCGTGAAGAACACCAGGCTTTTATTGCGGCGTCCACAGCCATAGACCGGCACAAACAGGTTGCCTTGCAGCAAAGCCTGCACTACATGGAAACCGTCCCTGCCGGAATCCGATTTAAATTCACCTTTACAGGAGTAATGCGCGATGAGGAAGCGGCATTGCTGATTGCAGCTTTGGATAGTTTCGACAAAAACCAAAACCAACCTTGCTTTGGCGTAGATAGAGCCAATGCCTACGGACGTATGGAACTGCATGGACATCTTCACGTTAAAGTGATGGGCGCTACGGAAATTTCCAGTTGGTTGAATAGCTTTAGTGAAAATGATAAAAAAATGGCTATGGAAAGCGCCAGAAACTTGGAACAACAAGAAATAAATACATTGATCGAGCAAGGAAACGCACTGTTCAAGGCCAGCTGCGATGAGGTAAAGCTTGGCCTCACCTTGAAATTTAAAGGGCCTTTTCTGGTTAACGATCCTTATGCGGTGAAAATTCTCAGTTCAAATGAAAACGCCAAAACCGATCACTACCCATTGCTGGATAAAAACCGGAATCCTTACTTACCCGTTTCTTCATTCCGTGGCGTATTGCGTAGCCAGGCGGAGCGTATCATCCGTACCTTGGGCGGAAAGTGTTGCTCGACCGACGACCCTTGCAAGCCTATCTTTGATAAAGGCGATTTAAGCAAGCTTTGCCTTGCCTGCCAAATATTCGGCGCATCCGGTTGGAAAACCGTCATTAACATCCATGATTTTAAAGCCATCAACAAAAGCAAAAAAACCAAACAGGATTTTGTCGCCATCGACCGGTTTCATGGCGGCGGCAAAGACGGCGCTAAATTTGATGCCACCCACTTTGAGCGCCCTGAATTCGAGGGCGCTATTAGCTTTTCCCCGCGCATGGCAAACAATGATCTGGACTGGGGAAAAGGTCTGTTGGCGCTGGTATTAAGGGACATGCAGGAAGGCGATATGACTTTTGGTTACGGAGCCAACAAAGGCTACGGCGGCTTGGAGTCTGCATCAATAACAGGCATTGAGCAAATCACATCGGATATTCAGGCGTTTCGCGATAAATGCGTGGCGTCGCCGCAAACTTGGCTTTGTGATGAGGCTGTAAAGCCTGCCAACCAGCAAGACAAAATCCCCCCTGCCGGTATTCAAGTAGCCAATAGCGGTTTCCACAACCCTTATCAATTTATTCCAAGCAAAGAGCCGGATACCGGCCATTGGCTGCCTGTATTGGGACTAAATGCCGATTCCCATCATTCACATGCCTTTTACCGGGATCAAACCGATAACGGTGAAAAACTTTACCATGGCAGACTGATTTGTTGCCTGAACACAGAGACGCCCATATTTATTGGCGCTGACAAAAAAAAGGATACCGAGCCTGCGGAAATCAACAACTATCGGCTCAACGGCGAGCTTGCCATCCCTGCCACCTCGCTTCGCGGCATGATTTCATCGCTGGCAGAAGCCGCCAGTAACTCAGCCATGCGGGTATTGGATAACGGCTTGTTGTCTTACCGGAAAACAGCGGACGATGCATTAAGAAAAGTAGGCATGGTTATTTATGTGGATAACAAAAGCTTTATCATTAAATTGAATGATGCGATAAAGCTCAAACAGACCTACACACCCGGTAATATGAAGGATTTTATCGAGAAAAGTAACTCATGGTCACCTGAACATAATACCGTCTATTATCTTGACAATAACCAGATACCCCAAGAAAGTTATATGAATGGAATGAAGCCCGGCATATTGCGCATATTAGGCAAGGAAGGCAGAGAACAAGAATTGGAAAACAAACTACACGAATTATTTATCCCTGTTCCGCTGGAATATGTCGATACAGAAAACAATAAATTCGACTATCAAGCTTACAAGAAAGCTTTTCTTTATAGAGCTATTGAAATCCCCGAGCCAGTATTAAAGCGCTATTCGGAGCTTGCTGATCAACGCACGATGTCCCAAAAAAGTAATAAGGAATTGAAAAAAGATGATACTTGTCAATCAGTAGGCTGGTTGCCATTTCATCTTAAGGGAACGAAACGCCAACTAGATGACAAACATAACGTAGGTAAACTTCAGATCGACGAATATGATTTGATTTATTATGAAGCCAGTGGCAAAGAAGTTACAGAAGTCGCATTCTCCTCAATATGGCGAGGCAGAGTCGAAACCAACTCAAGTCAGGCAAACAAAGTATATAGCTTTATACCCGGCGAACTTTTGCCGTTCAATGAGAGCAGAAAAAAAGTCTCCCCTGCTGAATTACTGTTCGGTTTTACCCAGATAAACAAAGATGGCAGCAAGGCTGATGATAAAGCGCAAGCCTTTGCAGGCAAAGTGCGTATCAGCGCCGGAACCATCTCAGAATATCCAGAAAACGAAGCAAACCTGCTTGAACAGGAAGTAACCCTGAAAGCGCTATCAACACCCAAACTGCCTTCCCCGGCGCTGTACTTTCGGACAATAAACGGCAACGGCAGCGCATATATCAGCAAGCAAGAACTAGAACCGTCAAAGCATTTAGCAAAAGGCCGCAAATACTATCTGCATGCCTTGCGAACTGGCGATAATAAAGTGCAAAAGCTCGGCAGCCAGGGCGAAACAGCAAATGGCGGTGACAGTAAATTGCCATGGGTAACGCATAATCCTGATGAAAGACCGCAACTCAAAGTTAAAATCAAACCGATTAAAGCCGAATTTATATTTAGCCTGGATTTCAATAACCTGACCGAATGGGAGCTGGGACTGCTCTGTTATGCCCTGCGCCCCACGGACAGCTTCCGGCACCGTATCGGCATGGGCAAACCTCTTGGGCTGGGCAGTGTTAAAATAGACATCATGGCGTTGCAAACGATAAATCGCCAACAACGCTATGCGCAAGATGGTCTCGAAGAAAACAGATTTAACCGACATAACTGGGTGAATCCGCCCCATCAACCAAGGCTTGAAAAGGCCGGGTACAGCATTTCCCTGTCATCAACGCCGCTTAACCCTGAAATACTAAGAGCAACTTTTACTAAAACCATGAATGCCGATATATACCGTACGCTAGAGCTATTGGGCAACCCGCAGAATGTCAAACGTCCGGTGCATTATCCGCAGGTAGAAAACCACAATATAGAACAGGAGAACTACAAATGGTTTGTCGCAAACGATCAGGGTTCAGGAAAAGGGCGTAATAAAATTGATCCTGCCGAAAAGGCACTAAAAATCCTTACCGAAAATAGCGATTGCCTGCCAACTCTGTCACGACTCGATTGGAGAGATGAATGAATAGGCAGATAAAAGAGACAAAAATATGACCGACCAAAGCAGCACCTTAAACGATGCCTATTTCGACCGCAATCAGGCCGTGATGGCCTTAGCCAAGCTTGCCATGCAGCAAGGTTATAAAGCGGGCGTTCGCATTGATCCCAACGAACCGGATTGGCCTGTGTTGATGATAGATTTACCCAGCGGGCAGGTCGGCTGGCATTTGCCTAAAAACGAGTTGGTAGGGGCATGGCCTGAATATGAACAAGCCTGGGACGGGCATAACTTGAACGAAAAACGCCAACGCTTGGCGCGGTTTTTAGCCGATGAGCCTGAAGATTAGCGGCGCGTCGGGCGAAAATTTTGCGGTTTTTAGAGATCGTTGCGAAATCAACAGCTTGCGAAAAAATCGAGGTAAAGCGCGCCGTATGTTGATTTATATGGGGAATTTTTGTTTTGTTCAGGTAATTTAGCGTTTTTTAGGCTTGCCGCCGAGTTATTTACTAGGTGCGCCGCAAACAGCCGAAATTTCGCTTGCAAAGCAACAGCCTGCAAAGGTACAGTTGCACCGCCCGGACTTTGATAACGGGATGAAAACCTTTAAATTCCTTCCATTTTACTCTTTCACTTCGGTTGCACCGCCCGGACTCTAAATAACGGGAAAAAATACGTTTGGGCGAATCCGCTTTCGCCCAAACGAACCACTTGCGTTTTAAGCACATCATTCCAGCCCAGAGCACGCCTTCATGCAAACACCCCAATTGTCCGATGCCTTGACCGATTTCAATCTCCATCAGGCCTGGAGCAAGGTGTATGAAAAACAGGGCTGCGCCGGTGTCGATTACCAAACGCCGGCGGCGTTCGCAGACCGGCTGCACAAAAACCTTGAGATCTTGCGCGATGAGGTCAATTATAAAACCTATCAACCCCAGCCGCTGCTGCGCATAGAACTGGAAAAGCCCACCGGCGGCACTCGCCTTCTGTCCATCCCAACGGTGCGCGACCGCATCCTGCAAACGGCGGTGACCCGCGTCATCGAGCCTTTGTTCGAAGCCGAGTTTGAAGATTGCAGCTTTGCCTACCGCAAGGGCCGCAGCGTCGATCAGGCGCTAGACCGTATTCAGTTATTGCAACGCCAGGGCTATCACTGGGTGGTGGATGCCGACATCCAATGTTTTTTCGACAGCATCGACCACGCCTTGCTGATGACTATGGTAGGCAAGCTGGTTACCGATGTCGGCTTATTGCGGTTGATAGAGCAATGGCTTTGCGCCACGGTGGTCGACGGCGACCGGCGCTTTGTGCTGAGCAAGGGCGTCGCCCAAGGCTCGCCCATCGGCCCGTTGCTGTCCAACCTGTATCTGCATCATCTGGATGAAGCGCTGCTGGACAACAATTTGTGCCTGATCCGTTTTGCCGACGATTTTTTGATCCTGTGCAAAAGCCGGGATCATGCCGAACAAGCCTTGGAACTGACCGACAGCCTGCTGGGCGAATTGCGGCTAACACTCAACACCCGCAAGACGCAGATTGTGCATTTCAACCAGGGCTTTCGTTTTTTGGGGGTGCAGTTTATCCGCTCGCTGGCGTTTAAAACGGAAGCCGATGAGCCGAATTTACTGGCTTTTCCGGAGCGAGACGAAGAGGCCGACATCGATAAGGATTTGACCGAACTCGGGCGTTCACATCCCTGTGATCTGGATCCCGGCATTCCCTGCCGGGATGACGGCTCTGAAAGATCCGCCGAACCGCAAACCATCATGCAGCTGGCATTTAACAACGCCAACGTGAGCGCCAAGGATTTTACCGCCCGCGAACAGCCGCAGGGCAACCTGGAACGGCCCGACGAACAAGACCTGCCCGCCGACCATGAACAGCTGCTGCGCACCCTGTATTTGCTGCAACACGGGCAAGTATTGGGCAAGGAATCGGAACGGCTGATCGTCAGGCAAGAACAAAAAACCGTGCGGGAAATACCCGCGATAAAAGTCGACCAGATCATGGTATTCGGCAATGCCCAAATCACCACCCAGGCCATGCAGTTTTGCCTGCAAGAACGCATACCGATTTATCTGCTGTCCGGCCAGGGCCATTATTACGGCGTCATCGACTCGTTCAACACCGAACCGGTGCTGCTGCAACGCGAGCAATTCTTACGCGCCAACGACGACGCATTTTGCCTGAAGCTGGCCGCTGCCATGGTGCATGGCAAAATAGCCAACAGCCGCCTGATGCTGCAACGGCAGGCGCGGCGGCATGACTCGGCGGCGTTGCACACGGCGGCGGACGCGCTTAAAAACACCTTGGCGCACCTAGGCGGTGCAAGCTCGCTGGATGAATTGCGCGGCTTTGAAGGCAGCGCCGCCAACGCCTATTTCCAAGCCCTGTCTGCAACAGTGGATGATT
>Ga0207969_100668_pt1 | contig 13659 bp, 12 predicted proteins | sample LakWasMet25_LOW6_2_FD_183869 | JGI IMG/M metagenome (GOLD analysis project Ga0207969, IMG submission 183869) | Freshwater sediment methanotrophic microbial communities from Lake Washington under simulated oxygen tension - Sediment Metagenome... | ecosystem: Environmental > Aquatic > Freshwater >... | reverse complement strand
TAGAGGATGTCGGGATTGTCCGGCTCGGCATTGAAGGCACGGAAGTAGGCCTGCTGCGCGTCAGGCCAGCGGCCGTGACGGGCGTATAGGTTGCCCAGGGCGAAATGGGGCGCCGCGAGTTCGGGTTGGGCCGCCGCGAGCGATTTCAATCGGCTCTCGGCGGCGCCCGGATCGATCTGTCCGCGGCTGTTGATCAGGGCGGCCGTGGCAACCGCGTCCTGCGGATCGGCTTCGATGATGCGTCGATACAGCAACTCCGCCTGATCGCTGCGGCCCTGGCGCACGGCGATCGCCGCCAGGCCATGAAGGACATCGGTGTTGCGCGGGTCTGCCTTCTGTGCCCGCTCGTATTCGATTTGCGCCAAGGCGAGATCGCCGCGGTTGAATGCGTCAAAGCCGCGCATCAGGGCGGGATTGACCTGCAGCGGCGCCTTGGTCACGTGTACCGGGCCTTCCGGCTCGATCGATGCGGCCAGGCTTGATCTGGCACGACGTGCCGGGGCCGGAGTCCTGGCTGCGCCGGGTGGGGAATCGTCCTCGTCGTCAGCTGCAGTCGGAGCCGACGCACGGGGTGCCGTCGGTGCGGCAGCGACCGGGAGGGCAGTTGGCGGCGCCGCAACAGTCGGCGCTGGCGCTGCGGCGGCCGGCGCTGGCGGCAGCGGAACGCGACTGACCATCGCAGCGGACTTGGGCTGCAGCTGCCACCAGAAATATCCGCCTATGCCACAGACGGTCAGAAAGGTGACTACGCCGACCGCGATCGCGAAGGTCTTGCGTGCCGGCGGCTTTTCAACTTGCTTGGCGGCAAACAGGTTCTGCGCCGCGGACCTGCCCTGTGCGGCGCCTGATTCGGTCTGCCCGCGCCGCGGTTCGGCATGCAAAGGGGCACGCGGCATGTCAGCAGCGGGAGCCTGGTCGGCCTGGGGTTCACGGAGGGGAGGCGGCGGTGGCGCCTTGAGCCTTGCGGATGCGGCCTTTTTCGCTTCGGCAAGGAACTCTGCGTCGAGTTCTTCGAGGTGCGAGGGCAGGTGAGGCAAGGTCGCCCCGGTGGGGGCGCCGGCCGCTTCGCTCGCCGCGGGCTCGCCGGGTGCAGCTTGGGCCGCACTTGCGGCAGGGTGCGGCTCGAGCGCAAGACCTCCTCGCGCTTCCGGCTCCGCTGACCCGCCCGTGCCGTCGCCCTGGCCTTGGCGCTTGGCCAATTCGGCCTTCTTCAGCGCGTCCATGAGCAGGCTCATTGGGGACCGGCCCCCTGACGTTCGGGCTGTCGCGAGTCAGTCTTGGTGGTGAAGAACTCCTTGCCGGGAAGCTGGTCCCGGAAATTGCGATAGTCGCCGGCAATGCTAGGGTCGCGGATGATGGTGGGTTTGAGGAAGATGACCAGTTCCGTCTTGGTGCTGGTGTCGTTGCGGTTGCGAAAGAAATTGCCGACAACGGGAATGCCGCCAAGTCCGGGTACTTCAGTGGTGCTGTAGTCGATCCTGTCTTCCATAAGGCCACCCATCACGGCGACCTCTCCATCCGACAGGCGCAGCATGGATTCCATTTCGCGCGTCTGAATTTCCGGAACTATGTTGGCGACTGCCAGCCCCGGGGTCGGGTCTGTCTTCCCCGCACCCTTGAGACTGGAGATTGTCGGGCGCACATTGAGAAGAATGCTTCCCTGCTCGCTGATCTGCGGCGTGACGCTCATCACCAGTCCGACGGAGACAGACTTGGCGGTGGAGGTAAAGTTGTTCGTCGTGCCCGTGGTGGTGGTGGTCGAATCATTCTTGATCTCGAAATAGACCACGTTATCCACGACCTTGAGCATCGCGGTCTGATTGTTCAGTACGCTGATCTTGGGACTGGACAGGACCTTGACCTTGCCGAAGGCCTCCAGCAGGCTGAGCGTCGAGGAAAGTCCCAGTCCGGGTGCAACATAGTTGAGCAGGAAGGCGAAGGTGCCGGGCGAGGTGAATGAACCCGAGGCCGCAGCAAAGGGATCCGGTACCGGCACACCGCTCGGGTTCTGTGCAGCAGAAAAGCCGGCCTGAGGGTTGCCCGGACGCAGCGTGCGCAAAGTCTGCCAATTGATGCCTTGTTGGTAATTGTCGCTCAGCCTGACCTCGGCGATGGTGGCCTCGATGATGACCTGACGCCGCGCGCTGGTCAGCACCAGATCGAGATATTCCTGAACCTTTTCATGCTGTCTGGCTGTGGCGCGCACGACAACAACTCCCGCTTCAGGATTCACGATAATCGATGCCGCTTCGCGGAAGGTGGTGCGCTTGACCACCGTAGTGCCCTGCTGTTGAAGGCTGGCCGGGTTGGGGCTGCCTGCCAGGCTGGCAGGCGCGTTGCCCGCACGCCCGGATCCCTGCCCGCCCTGGGCGCCAGTGCCGGTGGTCGCCTGCTGGTCGGAGCGTTCGATGACCGTTTCACTCGAGCCTTCCGGCAGGATCTTGTCGCTTTCGCGCAGGATGTCCTTCAGATTCTTTTCCAGCGACTGCCAGAAATTGTTTTGTGCCGAACTCTTGACGGAGGTGCTCGAGTTGTTTCCGGAGGCGCCGGCCGAAGTGGCGCCGGTGGCGCCGGTGCTGGTGGACGCGATCTGCGTGTTTATCGAGACCGTGCCGCTCACGTCGCGCGACATATTGACATAGTCGACCTTGTAGTTGCGCAGGAACGGTGAATCCTGCATCACGATAAGGTTGGGTCCGTCCAGTTCCCATCGCATGTCGACCTGCTTGGAGATGCGCGTCAGGATCTGCTGGAGCGTTTGGTCGATGGCGTTGATGGTGACGACCCCGTTGATTCCGGGATGGACGTCGACGTTGATCTTTGCGTCACGAGCCAATGCGAACAGCAGATCCTGCACGGGGATGTTGCGCACCGAAACCGAATAGGATTCGACCTTGGCTGCCGCCTTGGGACGTGCAAGCATTGTGGTTGCGGCAACCGGCGGCGGAATGTCGGGGTTCGCCGCCACCTGGGCTTCGGCACGTATGTGCGCGGCCGACGGGGGCTGGGGCTGGATGCTGCTACACGCCGACAGAACAAGACCGACGGCCAGTGCAACCGGGAACGGTGGAATCACAAGTGGGCGCAAACCAATCCCCCGATTAAAGCCTTAGCTATAAGAATTAGCATAACACATTATGTTTACGATGCAAGTCAATGATTTTATTGATTCGATTGCTTCAATTCTCACCCTGCCCGATCATCTCAGCGGAGTCGCACAACCTGACGAGGATAGGGCTTGTTCGCCCGCAAGGCCAGCGGCAAACCCCGTATTGCCGCAGAGGCGGCTTCCCTCGTTGCAAAGTCTCCATAGGTGACACCGTAGCGCGGAGCGCCGCTGAGTTCGGAATAATAGACATGGACGTTGCTCATGTCCGTTTTGCCTGAAGACAGCCTGCGCAGCAAAGTCTCGATTTCACCATGGCGTCCCGCGTCCGTGGCGAACACCTGAATGAACCAGCGGTCATCCGGGAGTTTCTCCAGCCAGGCATGCCCGGTCTGGAGGTATTCGAGGGTCAGCGGTCCGATGCTTGGTTTGGTTGCGTTCGGCGGCAGTGCCGCTGCGGCGTATCCGGGCTTCGCGGGGGCCTGCGCGGGAGACGCTGCAGCGGGCGGAGACGGCGTGACCGGGGACGAGGGCGTTGCAGCGGCGAGCGTCGCAGGCGGCGGGGCCGGAGACCGGGGTGGCGTGCTGGCGGGCGCCGATGGCGTGTCGGTTGCCGGCGGCGTGGCCGGTTCGGCACCGATCGCGGCGGGCGCCGCGATCGCCGTTGCCGGGGCGATCACCGTTGCCGGGGCGCCATCGGCGCGCAGCGCGGTCGACATCCAGACGATGGCCGCCAGCGCCGCGAGGGCGAGCACGGCCGCGATCCAGAGGGTCTGTGGCTTTCGAGCCGCCTTGCCGCCATAGGTGGCATCGCTGAACTCGCAGTCGCGAATGGCGGCCCGTATTTCTTTCGGACCTATCTGGTGGCTGCCCGCGGAAAAGGCTGCGAGCAGGCTCTTGTCGGCGAGGATGTTGATGCGCCGGGTGAGTCCGAGCGAACTCTGCGCGATCATTTTCAGGGCCGGCGCGGAGAACACGCTGGGGCCGCGATAGCCGGCCGCGCGCATGCGGAAATCCAGATAGTGGGTAATGTCGTCGCGCACCAGGGGTTCGAGGCCGAAGTTGTGGGTGATGCGCTCCTTCAACTGCCGCATGTCGGGACGGGCGAGAACATCGTTCAACTCGGGTTGTCCGAACAGCACCAGTTGCAGCAGCTTGTTGCGGTTGGCTTCGAGATTCGACAGCAGGCGGATTTCCTCGAGCGTTTCCACCGGCATGGCGTGGGCTTCGTCGATCAGCACGACCACTTGGCGGCCCTCGCCGAAGGACTTGATCAGGTGATCCTGCAGGGCACGCAGCACCAAGGAGGAGCGGGCACTTTCCGGCACGTCTAGACGCAACTCGTCGGCGATGGCGTAGAGGATGTCGTCGCGCGAAAGCGACGGGTTGGCCAGGTAGATGATGGTGACGTTTTCGGGCAGACGTTCCATCAGCACGCGACAGAGCATGGTCTTGCCGCTGCCGACTTCGCCGCTGACCTTGACGATGCCTTCGTCGTGGGTGATGGCGTAGATCAGCGCATCGAGCGTCGCGCCGCGATTGGCCCCGTCGAAGAAGAAGTCGGTGTGGGGCGTGATGCGGAAGGGCGGTTCGTTGAGTCCGAAGTGTTCCAGATACATTTTGTCGGTCAGGCCATCCTGTCGCTTGTCACTGACCGGCGCGCTTCTCGCGCGCCAGCGTCTCGATGCGATTGTAAAGCGTGGTGCGGTTTACCCCGAGCAGCCGGGCTGCCTGGCTCATGTTGCCATGGGCGAGCTGTTGGGCGGCCTCGACATAAGCCTCCTCCCAGCGGCGCAGCGTGGCGTCGAGGTCGAAGTCGTGGCGGCTCTGGATGTCGTTCAGGGCAATCGCAACGAGCTCGGCCTGGCCCGCAAGAGTCGGTGCCGGCAGGACGCCGACTGCAAGCGATTCATCGCCGAGATCCAGTTCGGCTTCGAGATCATGAACGCCCACCTCCTTGCCGGCGAACTTGGTCGTCAGACGGATCGCGATATTGCGCAGTTCGCGGACATTGCCGGGGAATCGATAGGTCAGGAGACGCTCTGTCGCGTCCGCGGTGAGCCGGAACGGCGGCAAATCAGCCTGGGCTGTGTAGACGGCGCGGAAATGTTCGAGCAGACGGATGCGGTCATCGCCGAGATCTCGCAGCGGCGGTATCGCGACCGTAAATACCGATAGCCGGTGGTAGAGGTCGGCACGGAAGCGTCCCTCGCGAACTTCCTTCTTCAGGTCGCGGTTGGTTGCGGCGACGATGCGTGCGGACGAACGCCGGGCGAGAGTTTCGCCAATGCGCTGGAATTCGCCGTTCTCCAGCACTCGCAAAAGCTTGGGTTGCAGGTCGAGGGGAAGCTCGCCGATCTCGTCGAGAAACAGCGTGCCATTCGAAGCGTCCTCGAAGTAGCCGGCCCGCGGCCCGCTGGCACCGGTAAAGGCTCCCTTGCTGTGGCCGAACAGCGTGGCCTCCACCAGGTTGGGCGAGATCGCGGCACAGTTGAGAGCCAGATAAGGTTTTGCTGCGCGCTCGGACAGTCGGTGCAAGGCGACCGCTGCCAATTCCTTGCCGCTGCCGGACTCGCCTTCGATCAATACAGGGAAGGGAGAGTCCGCGAACTGCCTGAGTTGCGCGCGAAGCTTTTGGAGGGGGGCGCTCTGCCCGATCAGCCCATCCTCGATTTCTGTCGATGTGTCTCTAAAAGACAACACTCGGCGAATGAGGCTGCGCAGGTATTCCGGGTCAGCCGGCTTGGCAACGAACTCGGTCGCGCCGAGGGCTCGCGCATGGCGCGCATTGAGCTCGTCGCTCTGGCCGGAGAGGACCACGATGCGGGTTCCCGGCGCATGGGCCAGGATGTCGGCGATCAGGGCGAAGCCCTCATCGGGACGATGCGGGGTTGGCGGCAGCCCGAGATCGATCAGGGCGAGAGCAGGGACGCTTCTCTTGTCGCGCAACAGCCCGACCGCCTCCGCGCGCGTCGAGGCAGTCGTCACCGCATAATCGCGGCCGAGAAAATAGCCCAACGCGTCGGCGATGAGGGGATCATCGTCGACGATCAGCAGTTCGGTTTTGCTGTTGGGAGCGGTCAAGGACGGCGCGAGCGTGAATTGATCGGACCATCATAGCGGAAACCGGGGGTCGCCAATTCCAGTTGTGGATGGCGTTTACCCCGTTCTTCACGGGTTGACCCCAATCGCCGGAAGGCTTGATTCTGCTAGAATCACGCGCTGTGAATTTGACCGGGATTCCCGGTGTGAACATGTCCCAGGAATCGCTTGTCGAAATCCGCGATCTGAACTTCACTTATGACAGCCGGCCGGTTCTTACCGGAATCAACATGACGATTCCGCGCGGCAAAGTCGTTGCAGTCATGGGAATTTCGGGTTGCGGCAAGACCACCACATTGCGCCTGATCGGCGGCCAGCTGAAGCCGACCTCCGGTACGGTGAGGGTTGGCGGTAAGGTTGTGCACGAGCTTGATTCGGACGGTCTTTACGACCTGCGTCGGCGCATGGGCATGCTGTTCCAGTTCGGCGCCTTGTTTACCGACATGTCCGTGTACGACAATATTGCATTCCAGATGCGTGAGCACACCAATCTGCCGGAAACCCTGATTCACGACTTGGTATTAATGAAGCTTCATGCGGTGGGGCTGCGCGGCGCACACCATCTGATGCCGGCGGAGTTGTCCGGTGGCATGGCGCGACGGGTTGCCCTGGCGCGCGCAATAGCGCTCGACCCGATGCTGATGATGTACGACGAGCCGTTCGCCGGTCTCGATCCGATCTCGCTGGCTATCGTCGGCGAACTGATTCGCAAGCTGAACGATGCACTGGGAGCCAGTTCCATCGTCGTCACCCACGACGTGCAGGAGTCATTGAAGATTGTCGATTACGTCTATTTTGTTTCCGAGGGAAGAATTGTTGCCGAAGGCACCGCCGAAGACATGAAGAACTCCGAGGTTCCCTATGTGCACCAGTTTGTCTGGGGCGAGGCCGACGGTCCGGTACCTTTCCAGTACCCGTCCCGTCCATATGGACAGGAACTGATGGCAAGTGCGGTGCGTCGTGGATAACCAGCTGACACGCGCGCTGCGCGGACTGGGCCAGCAGTTCACCTCGCGCATCTGGCGCCTCGGCTTTGCCAGTCGTTTCTTTCTCGCTGTCCTGCTGCACTCGGGCACCGCGTTGCGCCGCCTGCACCTGACGATACGGGAGATATACTTTACCGGCGTCCTGTCGCTGATCATCATTCTGGTTTCAGGCCTGTTTGTCGGCATGGTGCTGGGCTTGCAGGGTTACGACACACTTGCGCGCTATGGTTCCACGGAGGCGCTCGGGGTTCTGGTCTCGCTCTCGCTGGTGCGCGAGTTGGGCCCTGTGGTCGCGGCGCTCCTGTTTGCCAGTCGTGCCGGTTCCGCGATTACCGCCGAGATCGGCATGATGAAGGCGACCGAACAACTGTCCGCGATGGAGATGATGGCGGTCGATCCGATTGCCCGCGTCGTGGCGCCGCGCTTTTGGGGCGGCGTGATTTCAATGCCCCTGCTTGCCGCGCTGTTTTCCGCGATGGGGATCTTTGGCGGTTACCTGGTGGGCGTGCAACTGATCGGTGTCGACGAGGGATCGTTCTGGTCGCAGATGCAGGCGGCGGTCGATTTTCGCGAGGACATCGTCAATGGCGTGATCAAGAGCTTCGTGTTCGGCATCATCGTCAGTTGGGTCGCGGTGTTCGAGGGCTACGATGCCGAGCCGACTGCCGAAGGGGTTTCAGGGGCGACCACACGGACCGTTGTAACATCGTCGCTGGCCATTCTGGCCGCCGACTTCATTCTCACCGCCTTCATGTTTACAGGGACATGACATGAGTCGTACTACACTTGACCTCTGGGTCGGATTTTTCGTCGCCGTCGGGCTGGGTGCCTTGTTATTCCTTGCTCTCAAGGTTGGCAACCTGGCGTCATCGACCAGCGGGGATACTTATGCAATCCAGGCCAAATTTGATAACATCGGGGGCCTCAAGGTGCGCGGTGCGGTCAAGAGCGCAGGCGTAGTGGTGGGGCGTGTGGCGGAGATAACCTTCGATCCGGAGGCTTATCTGGCGGTGGTGACCATCAAGGTCGATGCCCGTTACAAGTTTCCGCGCGATACCTTCGCGACGATCAACACGTCGGGCTTGCTGGGCGAGCAGTACATAGGGTTCGAGGTGGGCGGCGACACGGAAATGCTGAAAGCCGGGGATACGATCAAGAAGACGCAGTCGGCAGTGGTTCTGGAAAAACTGATCAGCCAGTTCATGTTCAACAAGGCCGCCGAGAACGGCGACAAGACCGCCGGGAATGGCGACAAGAAGTAGTCAACAGGTACCTGAAAAAGAATGAAGACCACCTTACCTGCCCGTATCAAGTCCCTCACTGCGGCCATTGCGACCATCGGCTTGCTGGCCGGCTGCGCAAGCTCGGGAAATCCGAAGGATCCGATCGAGGGTTTCAATCGGGCGATGTTCGCCTTCAACGAAGGGCTCGATGCGGCCATCGTGAAGCCGGTTGCCAAGGGCTACGACGCTGTTCTGCCCTCACCCGTCAAGACGGGTGTCACCAATTTCTTCAGCAATATCGAGGACCTGTTCGTCGGCGTGAATAACCTGCTTCAGGGCAAGGTGCCGGAGGCAGTCAGTGATCTGGGCCGGGTGGTGATCAACAGCACTGTCGGTATACTTGGACTGATCGACTTCGCATCGGATGCCGGCCTTGAGAAGCACGACGAGGACTTCGGCCAGACGTTTGGCCGCTGGGGTGTCGGCAATGGCGCCTACGTGGTGATCCCCGTGTTCGGGCCCCGCACTGCGCGTGATACCGTGGGCTTGGTGCTCGATATCGCAGCCGATCCGGTGGCGAATCACAATCCGGAGCGCACCCGTGACCTGGCGCTGGTCTTGCGCTTCGTGAATGATCGGGCCAACCTGCTGCCGGCCGACAAGGTCATCGAGGAAGCTGCTCTCGACAAGTATTCATACATGCGCGATGCCTATCTTCAGCGCCGCCGCAACCTGATTCACGACGGCAATCCGCCGCGGGAAGTCGAGGCGGATGCCGGATCAACGGATCGTCCGCTGACGGCGGAAGCTGGAGTCGTCGAGCCGAAGGCCCAGTCGGCCCCTGCGCCGGCCATGCTGGTAGCCCGCACACAACCGCCAGAAGCGAAATAGTGTCCCATTCCGGGGCGTGTTCCCCAAGCCCCAGCAATCTCAGGAAATCCAGAATGAAATTTCTCTTTGCATTATTCGGCGGCCTGCTTGTTGCCGCGACGGCGATGGCTCAGGACGTCGGCCCCGACGTCCTGGTCAAGACGGTCACCAACGAAGTGCTCGAGATTGTCCGCAAGGACAAGGACATCCAGTCCGGTAATACGAAGAAAGCCATCGATCTGGTGGAAATCAAGGTGCTGCCGCATTTCAACTTTACCCGCATGACCCAACTGGCAGTCGCCCGCGATTGGCGACAGGCCAGTGCTGCGCAGCAGAAGGTCCTGACCGACGAGTTTCACGTCCTGCTGGTGCGCACTTATGCCAAGGCCCTGACCGAGTACAAGAACCAGACCGTTGTTTTCAAACCCTTCGTGCTCAAGGCTGGCGAGACCGACGTCCGGGTTCGAACCGAAATCAAGCAGGCGGGTGCCGGCAAGAACGTCGAGTTGGACTATTGGCTCGAGAAGTCCCCCTCGGGATGGAAAGTTTACGATATCGAAGTCGGTGGCATCAGCCTCATTACCAATTACCGCGAATCCTTTGCATCCGAGGTGCGCAACAGCGGCATCGACGGCCTGATCAAATCCCTGCAAGCCAAGAACAAGTCCGGCGAGGCCACCTCGGTAAAGAAATGATCCGAATCGCAGGTGATAGCGTCGAGGTGTCGGGTTCGATGACCATGTCGGACGCGGCCGCGCTGCTTGCCGAAGGGGAGGCCGCCATCGCGTCCAGTTCAGCAACGTTCGATCTGGCTGCAGTGACGGATCTGGATTCTTCCTCTCTGGCCGTGGTCTTCGGCTGGATGCGAGCGGCGCAGGCCGGAGGGAAATCCTTGCGTCTTCTGAACCCGCCACCGAACTTGTTGAGTCTCGCCGCGGTTTACGACGTCGCCGACCTTCTTCCGCCGCATTGACCGCAGCAGCCCTCGGGTTGGCGTGATGTCGGCTGCAATCCGCATTCAGCAGGTATCCAAGCGCTTTGGCAGCACCCAGGCGCTCGACCGTGTTGATCTCGAAGTTCAGCGGGGAGAGTTCTTCGGGCTGCTGGGTCCCAATGGCGCCGGCAAGACAACCTTGATTTCCGCGCTTGCCGGATTGGTTCGCGCCGATGCCGGCAGGCTCACCGTGATGGGCCACGATGTTCAGGAAGACTACCGCGCCGCACGCCGACATCTCGGGGTTGTGCCTCAGGAGCTGGTTTTTGATCCTTTCTTCACGGTGCGCGAATCGCTGAAGATCCAGTCCGGCTACTTCGGCATCAGCGACAACGACAGCTGGATCGACGAGATTCTCGAAAATCTTGGACTCACGTCCAAGGCAAATGCCAACATGCGCATGCTCTCCGGCGGCATGAAGCGCAGGGTGCTGGTAGCCCAGGCTCTGGTGCATCGCCCGCCGGTGATCGTGCTCGACGAGCCGACTGCCGGTGTCGACGTCGAATTGCGCCAGACACTGTGGGCTTTCATCCGTCGCCTGAACGAAGCGGGACACACCATCGTTCTGACCACCCATTATCTTGAGGAGGCCGAGAATCTCTGCACTCGCATCGCCATGCTGAAGGCCGGCCGCGTGGTCGCCCTGGACACCACGGCAAACCTGCTGCGCAGCTTCTCCGTGCACACCTTGCGCTTGCGTACCGACGGCGCGATTCCGGTGGAGCTTGCCCGTGACGGCGCGGAAAGCGGCGGCTGGTGGTCCCTGCCCTTCGATGGCTTCGATCAGGTCGAGCCCATGCTGGCGAGAATACGCGCCGCCGGCTGCCGGATCGACGATCTCGAAATCGGCAAGCCGGATCTCGAGGAGGTGTTCGTCCGCGTCATGCAGGGGCCGCAAGCAGGCCAGGTGAACTGAGATGCGCCACGGCGGCTTTTCCACTCTGCTGCACAAGGAAGTACTGCGCTTCTGGAAGGTGGCGTCGCAGACGGTCGCCGCGCCGGTGCTGACGGCACTGCTCTACTTGCTGATCTTTTCCCACGTGCTGGAGGGGCATGTGAAGGTGCATGGCGTTGCCTACACCGCATTCCTGATTCCGGGACTGGTAATGATGTCGGTGCTGCAGAACGCGTTTGCCAATTCATCGTCCTCGCTGATCCAGTCAAAGGTGACGGGCAACATCGTCTTTGTCCTGCTGCCGCCGATTTCCTATCTGGAGTTCTTCCTTGCCTATGTCCTGGCGTCGGTGGTGCGCGGTGTCGTGGTGGGAACGGGCGTTCTGCTGGCGACTTTCTGGTTTGCGCCGCTGAGCTTTGCCGAGCCGGCGTGGATTCTCGTCTTTGCCCTGATGGGCGGCGCGATCCTCGGCAGTCTCGGGGTGATTGCGGGTATCTGGGCCGATAAATTCGATCAGCTTGCTGCCTTCCAGAACTTCCTGATCATGCCGCTCACTTTTTTGTCCGGCGTGTTCTACTCTATCAATTCGCTGCCGCCATTCTGGCAGCAGGTATCGCACTGGAATCCGGTGTTCTACATGATTGACGGCTTTCGCCACGGTTTCTTCGGAGTCTCCGATGCCTCGCCGTGGCTGAGCCTCACCGTGGTCGGCGCCTGCCTCGCGCTGCTGACCGTCTTCACGTTGAATTTGCTGAAGCGCGGCTACAAGCTGCGTGCCTAAGGAGTCTGACCATGCTTGACCCAAAACAAATCGAGACCTGGATCGCTGCCGGTCTGCCCTGCGAGCATCTGTCCGTGGAAGGCGACGGCCACCACTTCGCCGCCGTCATAGTCAGCAATGAGTTTGCCGGGCTGAACCGCGTCAAGCGTCAGCAGCGGATCAACGCCCTGCTCAAGGCGCGTTTCGATTCGGGCGAATTGCACGCCTTGTCGATGCAGACCCTGACCCCTGAGGAATGGAAGGCGAATGGATAAACTGCTGATCGCCGGCGGCGTTCGGCTCTCGGGTGAAGTCGCCATTTCCGGCGCAAAGAACGCCGCCTTGCCGCTGCTGTGCGCGGCGCTGCTGACCCGGGACCCGGTGACTTTCACCAACGTGCCGCACCTGAACGACATCGGCACCATGCTGAAGCTCCTGGCGCAGATGGGCGTCAAGGTCTCACGGGAAGGCTCGAGAGTCGGCGCTGGCGATACGGTGACACTGGATGCTTCGGGCCTGAACAGCGCCGTGGCGCCCTACGAGATGGTGAAAACCATGCGCGCTTCGATCCTCGTGCTGGGGCCGCTGGTGGCGCGCGCGGGTGAAGCCAGGGTTTCGCTGCCGGGCGGCTGTGCGATCGGCGCGCGGCCGGTCGATCAGCACATCAAGGGCCTGACTGCGATGGGTGCCGAGGTCGATGTCGAGCAGGGCTACGTGCATGCGCGTGCCACTCGATTGCAGGGCGCGCGCTTGTTCACCGACATGGTGACCGTGACCGGCACCGAAAACCTGATGATGGCGGCCTGCCTGGCGCAGGGCGAAACCGTGATCGAGAACGCCGCGCGCGAGCCGGAAGTGGTCGACCTGGCCAATTGCCTGGTCGCCATGGGCGCGCGCATTTCAGGGGCCGGCGGCGACGTGATCCGCATTCAGGGTGTGGATGCCCTGCATGGCACCACGCATCGCATCATGCCGGATCGCATCGAGACCGGCACCTATCTTTGCGCCGCGGCCGCCACAGGTGGCGAGATCCGTGTCACGGGGGCTTCCACCAGTTATCTCGATGCGGTGATCGACAAGCTCATGGATAGCGGCTGCGAAATCGTCGCCGAGCGCGATGCGATTCGCCTCAAGGCGCCGCGGCGCCTTACGGCGGTGAGCATCCGCACGGCGCCCTACCCGGCCTTCCCGACCGACATGCAGGCCCAGTTCATGGCGATCAACGCCGTCGCCGACGGTACCGCAGTGATGCGCGAAACGATTTTCGAAAACCGTTTCATGCACGCCGTGGAACTGATCCGGCTCGGCGCCGACATCAAGATCGACGGCAATACGGCGTTCGTCACGGGCCGGGCGAAGCTCGATGGTGCTGCGGTGATGGCCACCGACCTGCGCGCATCGGCCAGCCTGGTCATCGCCGGCCTGGTGGCGCAGGGGCAGACCCTGATCGAGCGCATTTACCATCTTGATCGCGGCTACGAAGGGCTGGAGTTGAAGCTGGCCGCTTTGGGCGCCGACATTCGGCGGGTAAAATAGTCGCATGAGCGGAATCACCATTGCCCTTTCCAAGGGCCGTATTTTCGAAGAAACCCTGCCCCTGCTCGCGGCGGCGGGTATCGTGCCGGCCGAAGATCCCGAGAAGTCACGCAAATTGATCATCGGCACCAACCGCGACGACGTGCGCGTGGTGATCGTGCGTGCGTCGGACGTTCCGACCTATGTT
>Ga0207969_100661_pt1 | contig 13764 bp, 12 predicted proteins | sample LakWasMet25_LOW6_2_FD_183869 | JGI IMG/M metagenome (GOLD analysis project Ga0207969, IMG submission 183869) | Freshwater sediment methanotrophic microbial communities from Lake Washington under simulated oxygen tension - Sediment Metagenome... | ecosystem: Environmental > Aquatic > Freshwater >... | reverse complement strand
AAGGAGCTGCCGATGCGCCGGCCCTTCCATAAGGCGCCGAAGGATTGTGCGGCGTCCTCGATCACGCGGAGATTGTGCTTGCTGGCGATGGCGTACAGCCGGTCGCGATCCACCGGCAGACCGGCGAGGTCGACTGGAATGACGGCCTTGGTCTGCGGGGTGATGGCGGCTTCGAGCTGGTCCAGGTCGATGTTGCGCGTGAGGGGATCGACGTCCACGAAAACCGGCGTTGCGCCGACTTCGAGGATCACGTTGGCGGTGGCGACCCAGGTCAGCGGCGTCGTGATCACCGTGTCGCCGGCGCCGACTCCTGCGAGGCGCAGGGCGACTTCGAGAGTGGCGGTGCCGGAACTGAAAACGCGCACCGGGCGGCCACCGCAATAGTCGGACAGCGCCTTCTCGAAGGCCAGCACCTGGGGGCCGCTGGTGATCCAGCCGGAGCGCAAGACGTCGGCGACCGCGGCGATGGTTTCGTCGTCGATCGACGGCCGCGTAAACGGCAGGAACGGCTCGCTCATGACCTTGCCACCAGGAACACGCCGACGACGATGAAGCCGATGCCCAGCAGCTTCTGCGCCGCCAGGGCTTCACCGAACCACTGCCAGGCGACGAAGGCATTGATCACGTAGCCGATCGACAGCATCGGGTAGGCGATCGACACCGGGACCCTCGAAAGCGCCATGATCCAGACCACCAGGCTCACCGCATAGCAGGCCATGCCGCCCAGGATGAAGGGCTGAAAGGCCAGCTTGAGGCCGACCGGCAGGATGTTGCCGGCGTGGAATTCGAAATGTCCGATGGCGTTGGTGCCGGCCTTCAGGAACAGTTGCGCGGCCGCGTTGAGGAGGACGCCGGTAAGGACCAGGGAGAAGCTGACGGCGTTCATCTCACGGCTTCCTGACGATAACGCGGCGGGTGTCGCGGATGACTTCGGTCATGGGCAATCCTTTCTGATTCATTTCCTGCCAGGTGGCCGGCGACATCAGCGCCCAGGCCACGGGCGCCGCGTTCCAGGCCTGCTCGAAGGCGGCAAGGTCGGGGATGAACTTCTGCGGCTCCTGGCTGATGCCGAAGCCCAGTTCGTCGCGATAGGCGACCATGGTCGTCGTCCGCTTCAGATAGAACTGCAGGCTCTGGTCGTAGGTGTCCACGCTGAAGAACGGAGCGTCGGGCGGTACCAGCGGTCGGATCGCCACCGCCACGTCGTGTGCCGAATTGACCGAACCCAGATTGTCGTGGCCCAGCAGGAAGCCCTGGCCGAAGGCGAAGCCGCCGAAGGCAAGCGTGCAAACGGCAGCCACGCTGCGGCCCTGCCGCCCCAGCCAGAAGGCGGCCAGACCGCCCAGCAGCAAGGCGGCGGCGCCCGCGTACAGCCACGGCTGATACGCCTCGTAGAGCGCGACGGGAACCCTGTCGCTGGCGAAGCGGGTGACATACGGCACCAGGAACAGGCAGGCGGCGCCGATGACGATCGCCGGCAGGGCGTGCCATTCGATGCGGCGGGAGACCGCGTAACCCGCCAGATGCAGGCCGATCAATGCGGCGAGCGCCGGGAAGATCGGCAGTATGTAGGAGGCCAGCTTGGAACTCGAAACGGAGAAGAAGACGAAGACCAGCACCGCCCACACCAGCAGGAAGCGCTGCGGCTGGAAGCGGCGCCCCGCCTCGCGCCGAAAGCCCGCGGCCAGGCCCTGCAGAAGGCTGCCGAGCCAGGGCAGCATGCCGAGCAGCAGGATCGGGATGAAGTACCACATCGGCTGGTAGCGACCGTGGGTCTTGGTCAGGAAGCGCTCGAAATGCTCGTGGATGAAGAAGAAGCGCGCGAATTCGGGATTGGCCAGCGATACCGCGACGAACCAGGGGGCGGTGATCGCCAGCAGGATCAGCAGGCCGCGGACGGGGCGGATGCGCAGCACGAAGTCCAGGTCGCGCTGCCAGATGGCATAGGCGACGACGGTGGCGGCCGGCAGCACCAGGCCGATCAGGCCCTTGGAGAGCACGGCAAGCGCCAGCAGCACCCAGGCGCCGTCCTGCCAGCGCCGACGTTCGCGCGGATTGGCGTCGTCGCGCTGCGCCAGGCACAAGGCGAACACCGCCGCCGCGAGAAAGAAGCTGACGCCCATGTCGAGCGTATTGACGTGGCCGATGACATTCCACAGCACGCTGCCGGCCAGGACCGCACCGGCGATCAGTCCGGCCTGGGGGCCGAACAGCTTCGCCGTGGCGAACGCCGTGAAGAGCACGCCGAGGAAGCCGGTCAGCGCCGGCCACAGCCTCGCGGTCCAGTGATGCTCGCCGAATACGGTGAAGGCGCTGGCGGTAAGCCAGTATTGCAGCGCCGGCTTGTCGAAGTACTTGATGCCGTTCAAGCGCGGCGTCAGCCAGTCGCCCGTGGCAACCATCTCGCGCGGAATCTCCGAATAGCGGCCCTCGTCGGGATTGATCAGGCGACGATGTTCGAGCGTGCCGAACCAGACCAGGGCGAAGACAAGCAGCAGCGCGAGCAAGGGCCCGCGACGCAGTTCGCGCGGTTGACCTAGCTCGCGCATTCGATGATCAGTGCGGCGGCCACGTCGCGCCCTTCGGCCATGAGGATGTTGTAGGTGCGGCAGGCGGCGTAGCTGTCCATCACCTCCACCCCCATGCGCCGCGCGATAAGCGGGCGCAGAAGGGCGTGAGCGGGAAAACGCTGGCGTGCCCCGGTGCCGAGCAGCACGATGGGGCAACCGAGTTCCGCGACTGCGCCGAGGTCGGCTTCGGTCAGGTTGCCGATCGACGTCGGCGGCCAGTCTTCGATCAGGCGCCGCGGAGTCAGGATGAAGCTCTTCGTCAGCGGGCGGCCATTCACGGCGATGGATCCGGCATCGTAGGCGGTGATTGCAAGCAGGCCGGCGGTGTCAGTGGAATGCAGCTTCATTCGGGGCGCGAGTTTGGCAGCTGGTGTCGGCAACGGGGCGGAGAGGGCGGGGGTGCCTGAAAGCCGCATCAAATCTGGATTTGCGGTGCAGCATAGGCTTGGGTAACATTATACATTTACCGACACCGCCCGTCCGGGTCGGCACCATGCAGAAAGGACGGTTGCTCATGCAGCCCGTAACAAAATCCGCCAAACTTGCCAACGTCTGCTATGACATTCGCGGGCCCGTGCTCGCCCGCGCCAAGCAGATGGAAGAGGAAGGCCACAAGATCATCAAGCTGAACATCGGCAATCTCGCCGCCTTCGGCTTCGATTCGCCCGAAGAGATTCAGCAGGACATGATCCGCAACCTGCCCGGGGCGGCCGGCTACGTCGATTCCAAGGGCATCTTCTCGGCACGCAAGGCGGTGATGCACTATTCGCAGCAGAAGCACATCAAGGGCGTCACCATCGAGGACATCTACATCGGCAACGGCGTCTCCGAGCTGATCGTGATGGCCATGAACGCCCTGCTCGACAACGGCGACGAAGTGCTGCTGCCCGCGCCCGACTATCCGCTATGGACCGCCGCCGTGAGCCTTTCCGGCGGCACGCCGCGGCACTACCTGTGCGACGAGGGTGCCGGCTGGCTGCCCGATCTGGACGACATCCGCGCCAAGATCACCCCCAACACCCGCGCCATCGTCATCATCAATCCCAACAATCCGACCGGGGCGGTGTATCCGGACGAGGTGCTGAAGGAGATCGTCGAGATCGCCCGGCAGAACGACCTCATCATCTACGCCGACGAGGTCTATGACAAGGTGCTCTACGACGGGGTGACCCATACCTCGATCGCCTCCTTGTCGGAGGACGTGCTGACCATCACCTTCAACGGCCTGTCGAAGAACTATCGTTCCTGCGGCTATCGGGCCGGGTGGATGATCGTTTCCGGCGAAAAGAAGCATGCGCGCGACTACATCGACGGCCTCGACATGCTGGCCTCGATGCGCCTGTGCGCCAATGTGCCGGGCCAGTGGGGCATCCAGACGGCGCTCGGCGGCTATCAGAGCATCGACGACCTGGTGGCGCCCGGCGGGCGCATGTGCCGCCAGCGCGACGTGGCGCACGAACTGATCACTGCAATACCCGGCGTCACCTGCGTCAAGCCCAGGGCGACCCTGTACATGTTCCCGCGCCTCGATCCGAAGATGTATCCGATCAGCAACGACCAGGATTTCATCGAGGAATTGCTGGTGGCGGAAAAGGTGCTGCTGGTGCAGGGCACCGGGTTCAACTGGCCCCATCCCGATCACTTCCGTCTGGTCTTCCTGCCGCACGAGGACGACCTGCGCGAGGCCATCAGCCGCATCGCCCGCTTTCTCGAAAGCTATCGCAAGCGTTATGGCAACTGAGTTTCCGGTGGTCGAGGTCACGGGCAATGATGGCAGTGTGGTCGAGGCGGCGTGGCTGGCCCGCGCCGAGCCGGTGCACCGCCAGCTGCGCACCGGGCTGCCGGCCGACTACGCCGGCCGCCTGCGCGCGGTGTTCGCCAACGGCGCGCGCATGAGCGTGGCCACCGAACAGGCGGCGGTGCGGGGCGTCGCGGTATGGCGGGTGATCGAGAACACCTATGAAGGCCGCCGCCTCTATGTCGATGACCTGGTGACCGACGAAGCGCATCGCTCGCGCGGTGTCGGCAGGGCCTTGCTGCATCATCTGGAACGACATGCGCGGGACTTGCAGTGCGATGTACTGGCGCTCGATTCGGGAACCCAGCGTACCGACGCGCACCGCTTCTATTTTCGGGAAGGCCTGGTCATCCCGTCCTTCTGCTTCAGGAAAACCTTGAAATGAAACCAATGAACGTAGGACTCCTCGGCATCGGCACCGTCGGTGGCGGCACCTTCAACGTGCTGGCGCGCAACGAAGCCGAGATCACGCGCCGCGCCGGGCGTCCGATCCGCATCACCCGGGTGGCGGACAAGAATCTGGACCTGGCGAGGCAGGTCACGGCCGGCCGCGCCCAGGTGACGGACGATGCCTTCGCGGTGGTGAGCGATCCCGAGATCGATATCGTCGTCGAGCTGATCGGCGGCTACGGCATCGCCAAGGAACTGGTCCTGAAGGCCATCGCCAACGGCAAGCACGTGGTGACGGCGAACAAGGCCCTGCTTGCGGTGCATGGCAACGAGATCTTCGCTGCCGCCCACGAGAAGGGCGTCATGGTCGGCTTCGAGGCGGCGGTGGCGGGCGGCATCCCGATCATCAAGGCGCTGCGCGAGGGCCTCTCGGCCAACCGCATCCAGTGGATCGCCGGCATCATCAACGGCACCACCAATTTCATTCTCTCGGAGATGCGCGACAAGGGCCTGCCCTTCGATGTCGTGCTCAAGGAGGCGCAGCGCCTGGGCTATGCCGAAGCCGATCCGACCTTCGACATCGAGGGCATCGACGCCGCGCACAAGATCACCATTCTCTCGGCGCTGGCTTTCGGCATTCCGATGCAGTTCGACAAGGCGCACATCGAGGGCATCAGCAATCTCGACGCCGACGACATCAAGTACGCCGAGCAGCTGGGCTATCGCATCAAGCTGCTGGGCATCACGCGGCGGCGCCCGGAGGGGGTCGAGCTGCGCGTGCATCCGACGCTGATCCCGAGCAAGCGCCTGATCGCCAACGTCGAAGGCGCGATGAACGCCGTGCTGGTGCAGGGCGACGCGGTCGGCGCCACGCTTTACTACGGCAAGGGCGCCGGCGCCGAGCCGACCGCCTCGGCGGTGATCGCCGATCTGGTCGATGTCACCCGCATGCACACGGCCGATCCCGAGCATCGGGTGCCGCACCTGGCCTTCCAGCCCGATGCGCTGGAGGACACGCCGATCCTGCCTTTGTCCGAGGTCGAGACCAGCTACTACCTGCGGCTGCGGGTGGAGGACAAGCCGGGCGTGCTGGCCGACATCACGCGCATCCTCGCCGACCAGCAGATTTCCACGGCCGCCATGATCCAGCGGGAGCCGGGCGAAGGTGAGTCGCAGACCGACATCATCATGCTGACCCACATCACGCGCGAAAAGAACGTGGATGCGGCGATTGCCCGGATCGAGATGCTGCCGGTGGTGAAGAAGAAGGTGATCCGCCTGCGCATGGAGGAACTCGGCTGACATGAAGTACCTCAGCACCCGCGGCCATGCCGAGCGCCAGTCCTTCTGCGACATCCTGCTCGGCGGCCTTGCACCAGACGGCGGGCTCTATCTGCCCGAGTCCTATCCGCAGGTGGCAGCGCAACTTGAGGAATGGCGCGGCCTGTCGTATGCGGAGCTGGCGTATCGCATCCTGAGCCTGTTCATCACCGACATTCCGCCGGCGGACCTCAAGGCGATCTGCGACAAGACCTACGCGGCCCAGACCTATCGCTGGAGCCGCGATCCGGCCAAGGCCCGCGACATCGTCCCGCTGACCTCGCTGGAGCCCGATTTTCATCTGCTGGAGCTGTCCAACGGGCCGACGCTGGCCTTCAAGGACATGGCCATGCAGTTGCTCGGCAACCTGTTCGAGTACGTGCTCGACAGACGCGGCGAGACCATCAACATCCTCGGTGCGACCTCGGGTGACACCGGCTCGGCGGCGGAATACGCGATGCGCGGCAAGCACAATGTCCGCGTCTTCATGCTTTCGCCGGAAGGCCGGATGAGCGCCTTCCAGCGCGCGCAGATGTATTCGCTGCAGGATGCGAACATTTTCAACATTGCCGTGCGCGGCATGTTCGACGACGCCCAGGACATCGTCAAGGCGGTGTCCAACGACGCCGGGTTCAAGGCCAAGTACAAGATCGGCGCGGTGAACTCGATCAACTGGGCGCGCGTCGCCGCGCAGATCGTTTATTACTTCAAGGGCTATTTCGAAGCCACCCGGTCGAATGCGGAGAAGGTGGCCTTCAGTGTGCCATCGGGCAACTTCGGCAACATCTGCGCCGGCCACATCGCGCGCATGATGGGCCTGCCGATCTCCCGCCTGGTGCTGGCCACCAACGAGAACGACGTGCTCGACGAGTTCTTCCGCAGCGGCGTCTATCGGCCGCGGACGACGGCGGAGACGCACGTGACGTCGAGCCCGTCGATGGACATCTCGAAGGCGTCGAATTTCGAGCGCTTTGTTTTCGACCTGGTCGGCCGCGACGCGGCCATGGTGCGCCAGCTGTGGCGCGAGGTCGATGCCGGCGGCAGTTTCAGTCTTGCCGGCACCCCGTTCGGCGCAAAGGTGGCGGACTACGGTTTTGTCTCCGGCTGCAGCTCGCACGCCGATCGCCTGGCGACGATACGCGATGTCTGGGAGCGCTACGGACTGATGATCGACACGCATACGGCCGACGGCGTCAAGGTGGCGCGGGAGCACCGCGTTGCCGGTGAGGCGATGATCGTGCTGGAGACGGCACAGCCTGTCAAATTCGCCGAGACGATACGCGAAGCGCTGGGCCGCGATCCGGTACGGCCGGCGGAACTCGAGGGTCTGGAAAATCTGCCGCAGCGCGTCGAACTGGTCGACGCCAACGTGGATCAGATCAAGAACATCATCATTCGTGAATGTTGAAGTGATGGCGCTGACCGGGAGTTCCCTAAGGGACGCACCGCGCTGGCGCCGGCGGGACGGCGAACGGGTGCCCGCGAACTACAGGTAGATTACCGCCGGGAATACCGTGATGGCCAGTACCAGTATCAGCCATTCCAGATTGTGGCGCGCCAGAAAACCCGTGAAATGCATGACCAGTACAACGATGGCGAGGATGTAGTACAGGATGAAGAGCATTTTATTCTCCGTCGGCGGCATCCATTCGAGGAAACCAGAAGCGAGTGCCGGTAGGCCAGTTTTGCAAAGATTCTAGCATCATTGGCTGCTTGTCAAGTTCAGGCTCGCGGGTTTTAGTTTGAGCGGAATCTCCTGCCCGCGCCGCGCGCGAGCGCCGCGGAAAGCCGCCTGCGCGCGGGCATCGAGCGGCTGCTGGACCGCCTTGCCGCCGCGCCCGCTGCCGCCGATCCATAGGGTCTGGCCGCCGCTCACGGCGACGCCTACGACCTCGTCGTTCCTGGTCAGCTCGATCAGCATCAGCCCCTTGCCCTTGGCCATTTCCTTGAGTTCGGCGAGCGGGAACATCAGCAGGCGGCCACCCTGGGTCAGAACGGCAACGCTGTCGCCGGCCACCGGCGCCGGCGGCAGCGGCTTCTCACCCTTGTCCAGCGCCAGGAATGCCTTGCCGGCCTTGTTGCGGGCAATCATGTCGGCCACGCTGGCGACAAATCCATAGCCCTTCGATCCGGCCACCAGGTATTTGCTTTCCGGCGCAGCGGTGAGCGCCAGCACCAGCTTGCCGCCTTCCTGAAAGTCGATCATGGTATTCAGCGGTGCGCCGTCGCCGCGGCCGCCGGGCAGGTCGGAAACCTTCACGCTGTAGCTGCGGCCGTTGCTGTCGATCACGATCAGCGGCCATATGGTGCGCGTCTCGGCCACCATCCAGGGGAAGTCGCCGGTCTTGTAGGTGATGCCGGCCGGATCGATGCCGTGACCCTGACGCGAGCGCACCCAGCCGTTCTTCGAAATGATGACCGTCACCGGTTCGTCGGGCACGGCTATCTCGCCCTGCGAGATCGGCGTCACGGCCTCCATCAGGGTCCGCCGTTCGTCGCCGAAACGCTTGGCGTCCTCGCTGATCTCCTTCTGGATCAGCCGGGTCATCTCGCTGCGCGAGTCGAGCAGCTTGGTGAGCTGGGCGTGCTCGGTGCGCAAGTCGCCGAGTTCCTTCTCGATGCGGATGCCTTCGAGGCGGGCCAACTGGCGCAGACGGATCTCGAGGATGTCCTCGGCCTGGATTTCGGTGAGGCCGAAGCGCGCGATCAGATCGGGTTTGGGTTCGTCGGATTCGCGGATGCAGTGGATCACTTCGTCGATGCGCAGGAATACCGTCATGCGTCCTTCGAGGATGTGCACCCGGCGCAATACCTCGGCCAGCCGGTGACGCGTACGGCGCTCGACCGTGGCGAAGCGGAAGGCGATCCATTCGTGAAGAATGGTCAGCAGATTCTTTTGCTGCGGCCGCCCATCGCGGCCGACCATGGTCAGATTCACCGAGACGCTCGATTCGAGGCTGGTGTGCGCCAGCAGCACGGCCATGAACTCGTCCTGCGGGATGCGCGAACTCTTGGGTTCGAGCATGATGCGCACCGCCTGCTGGTCGCTGGATTCGTCGCGCACGCTGTCGAGCACGCCCAGTACCAGCGCCTTGAGGTTCTTCTGTTCCTGGCTGACATCCTTCTTGCCGGCGCGCGGCTGCGGATTGGTCAGGCCTTCGATCTCCGACAGCACCTGGGCCACCGAAACGCCGTGCGGCAGTTCGTACACGATGACGCGCCACTGGCCGCGCGCCAGTTCCTCGATGCGCCAGCGGGCGCGCATGCGCAGGGAACCGCGGCCGTTGGCATAGGCGTCGCGGATGTCGGCGGGCGTCGAGATGAGCTGGCCGCCGCCTGGGAAGTCGGGCCCCGGCAATACCGCCAGCACTTCTTCCAGCACCGCCTCGGGTTTCTTGATCAGCAGGCGGGCGGCTTCGGCCACTTCGCGCAGATTGTGCGGCGGGATTTCCGTCGCCATGCCGACGGCGATGCCCGATGCACCGTTGAGCAGCACGACCGGCAGACGTGCCGGCATCAGTTGCGGCTCGGTCATCGAGCCGTCGTAGTTGGCGGTGAAGTCCACCGTGCCTCGGTCGATTTCCGACAGCAGCAGTTCGGCGAACGGCGTCAGCCGGCATTCGGTATAGCGCATGGCCGCGGCGCCGTCGCCGTCGCGCGAGCCGAAGTTGCCCTGGCCGTCGACCAGCGGGTAGCGCAGCGTGAAGTCCTGCGCCACGCGCACCATGGCGTCATAGACGCTGGTGTCGCCATGCGGGTGGTACTTGCCGATCACGTCGCCGACGACGCGCGCGCTCTTGACGTGCTTGGCGCTGGCGGCAAGGCGCATTTCGTTCATGGCGTGCAGGATGCGCCGCTGTACCGGCTTGAGACCGTCTTCCACTTGCGGCAGGGCGCGCGCACGCACCACGCTCATGGCGTAGGCGAGGTAGGCGCGCTCGGCGTAGCCCGCCAGCGGCAGCGAACTGCCGTCGCCGCTTTCGGCAAAAAGAGTCGGCGCCGGCGGTACGGCGGGTGGCGGCGGGTTGGCCGTCGCGGCCTCGGCGGCCTCCGTGGCGACCGGCTCGTCGAACATGTCGGGGGTGTCGTTGTTCATGTCTTCTGCAGAATCAATTCTCAAATATCGGCTTCGATCAGGTGGCCCTTTTCTTCCATCCAGGCCCGGCGCGAAGAGGCTTCGCCCTTGCCCATCAGCAGGTTGAAAAGTTTCACTGTGTATTCCTCGGTGTCAGGCAGATCGCTGATCGGCACCACGCGGCGCGTTGCAGGTGCCATGGCGGTCTCGCGCAGCTGGTCGGGATTCATCTCGCCCAGGCCCTTGAAGCGGCCCACCTCGACGGCATCTTCCCGGATGCCTTCCTTGATCAGGCGATCCTTGATCGCGACCAGTTCGCCGTCGTCGAGCGCATAGAGCCGGCGTGCCGGACGCTTCTTGCCCGAGGCGGGAACGTCGATGCGGTATAGCGGCGGTTGCGCGATGTAGATGTGGCCATGGCGGATCAGCGCCGGGAAGTGGCGATAGAACAGCGTCAGCAGCAGCGTCTGGATGTGCGCACCGTCGACGTCGGCGTCGGACATGATGATCAGCTTGCCGTAGCGCAGGCCGGACAGATCCGGACTGTCTTCCGGGCGATGGGGGTCGACGCCGAGCGCGACGGCAATGTCGTGAATCTCTGCATTGGCGAAGAGCCGGCCAGGTTCGACCTCCCAGGAGTTGAGCACCTTGCCGCGCAGCGGCAGGATGGCCTGGGTTTCCTTGTTGCGCGCCATCTTGGCCGAGCCGCCGGCGGAATCGCCCTCGACCAGAAAGAGTTCGTTCTCGGCAATGTCGGTCGATTCGCAGTCGGAGAGCTTACCCGGCAGCACGGCGACGCCGGACTGCTTGCGCTTTTCCACTTTCTGCGCGTTCTTCTGCCTTGCCAGCGCCTGGCGGATCGAGAGTTCGGCAATCGCCTTGCCTGCCTCGACATGCTGGTTGAGCCAGATCTCGAAGGGGTCGCGGACCATGCTGGCGACCAGCTTCACGGCCTCGCGCGAGTTGAGCTTCTCCTTCACCTGGCCCTGGAACTGCGGATCGAGGATGCGCGCGGACAGCACATAGGCCATGCGGCTGCAGACGTCGTCCTGCTGCAGCTTGACCCCGCGCGGCAGCAGCGCACGGTGTTCGATGAAGGACTTGACCGCCTCGAAGGCGCCGGCGCGCAGCCCGGCTTCGTGGGTGCCGCCGGCGACCGTCGGGATCAGATTGACATAGGATTCGGAGGCCACCGCATCGACATGCCAGCCGATGGCCCAGGCCGCGCCTTCTCCGGCAGCGAAATCGGCATGGTCGGCGTCGGCGTATTTCTCGGCGGCATAGATCGGGGCGACCGCTTCCGCATTGCCGGCCATTTCGGTCAGGTAGCCGGCAAGGCCGGTGGGATAGCTCCATGTCTTGCTGCTGATGCTGCCATCGGTCTGCTCGATGTCGAGCGTCACCTTGACGCCGGGCAGCAACACGGCCTTGGAACGCAGCAGGCGCTCCAGCTCGGCCGGCGGCACGCGCGGCACGTCGAAGTATTTCGGATCGGGCCAGACGCGAACGCGGGTGCCGCTCTGGCGGCCGCAGCTGCCTATTTCCGTCAGGGCGCCGATCTTCTCGCCGCCGCCGGAGAATTCGATGCTCCAGATCTTTCCTTCGCGCCGCACTTCGACCGCGACGCGGGTGGACAGCGCATTGGTGACGGCCACGCCGACCCCGTGCAGGCCGCCGGAAAAGGCGTAGGCGGAGGTCCCGGTGTTCTTGTCGAACTTGCCGCCGGCATGGAGCCGGGTGAAGGCCAGCACCACGACCGGGATCTTCTCGTCGGGATGGAGGCCGACGGGAATGCCGCGGCCGTCGTCGGTGACGGTGATCGAGCCGTCGAGGTGGAGCAGGACGTGCAGGTTCTTCGCATGCCCGCCGAGCGCTTCGTCGGCAGAGTTGTCGATGACTTCCTGAATGATGTGGGCGGGTGAGTCGGTGCGGGTGTACATGCCGGGACGCTCGCGCACCGGCTCCAGTCCCTTGAGGACACGGAAGGAGGATTCGTCGTAAGTGGGGGTGACAGCCATGTTTCGTTTGGTTTTTGAAGAAATCAGAAGCGTGCGTCGGCGAGGCAGTCGGTCAGCCCCGTGCGCCAGTCGGGCAGGGCCAGACCGAAGTCGCTTTGGCACCGCGAGCAGTCGAGCCGCGAGTTGGCCGGTCGCGCTGCGGGCAGCGGATAGTCGGCGCTGGTGATACGGTGAACCACGGGCACTTTATCCATCAAACCGGCGCGCTGCGCCTCGGCGAAGATGGCTTCGGCATAGCCGTGCCAGCTGGTTTCGCCGGCGGCGGCGAGATGATACAGGCCGTCGGGAACTTCCCTGCGGGCGACGATCAGGGCGGTGACGTCGGCCAGATGGCGCGTCCAGGTGGGGGCGCCAACCTGGTCGCCCACCACACGCAACTCGCCGCGTTCTCTGCCCAGCCGCAGCATGGTTTTCATGAAATTCGCGCCGTGCAGGCCATAGACCCAGCTGGTGCGAAAGATCAGGTGACGGGCGCCCGAGGCGGCGATCTCCAGTTCGCCGGCGCGCTTGCTGCGGCCGTAAGCGGACAGCGGCGCGGGCGTGTCGGTTTCGGCGTAAGGCGTCGGCTTGGCGCCGTCGAACACGTAATCGGTCGAGTAATGGATCAGCAGCGCGCCGAGTCGCCGGGCTTCCCCGGCAAGGATGCCGGGTGCCGCAGCGTTGATCGCATCTGCCGCTGCCGGCTCGGCCTCCGCCTTGTCTACTGCCGTGTAGGCGGCGGCATTGACGATGACCGTGGGCGCAATCGCGCGCACGGCCGCGCGCAGGGCCTCCGGCTTGGCCAGATCGAGCTGGCTGCGATCGCAGGCGGCCAGCTCGCCGACACAGGACAGCGATCGCTTGAGCTCGCGACCGAGCTGCCCGGCGGCTCCGGTGAGCAGGATCTTCACGCGAAGGTTTCCGCCTGGCCGAAGGGCCGGCCGGCCTGATCCTTGGCGGCCAGCAACGGCTCGCCGGTCAGCGGCCAGGGAATCGCGAGCTGCGGATCGTTCCACAACAGCGTTCGCTCGTGTGCCGGGCTCCAGTAGTCGGTCGTCTTGTAGAGGAACTCCGCGGAGTCCGAGGTGACGCAGAAGCCGTGGGCAAAGCCGGGCGGAATCCAGGCCATGCGGCGGTCGGCGGCGGACAGCACGAAGCCGACCCATTGGCCGAAGGTCGGCGAGGAGCGCCGCAGGTCGACGGCCACGTCATAGACCGCGCCGGCCGTCACGCGGATCAGCTTGCCCTGGGCGTGCTCGATCTGGTAATGCAGGCCGCGCACGACATTCCTCTGCGATTTCGAATGGTTGTCCTGCACGAACTCGGCATCAATGCCCAGTTCGGCGAAGCTGCGCTTGTTCCAACTCTCGTAGAAGAAGCCGCGCTCGTCGCCGAACACCTTCGGTTCGAGCAGCAGCACATCGGGAATGGCGGTAGGAATGAGCTTCATCCACGCACCTCGTGTGCCAACAGGTTCTGCAGATACTGACCATACTGGCTCTTGGCCAGCGGCTCGGCCAGCTTCGCCAATTGGGCATCGCTGATCCACTTCTGCTGCCAGGCGACTTCCTCCGGGCAGGCCACCTTGAGGCCCTGGCGCTTTTCGATGACCTC
>Ga0207969_100656_pt1 | contig 13829 bp, 12 predicted proteins | sample LakWasMet25_LOW6_2_FD_183869 | JGI IMG/M metagenome (GOLD analysis project Ga0207969, IMG submission 183869) | Freshwater sediment methanotrophic microbial communities from Lake Washington under simulated oxygen tension - Sediment Metagenome... | ecosystem: Environmental > Aquatic > Freshwater >... | reverse complement strand
GTGGTCGACCACCGAGGCGGGACAGGCGCTGTGCGAGAGATACCGGCAGGTGCGCGAGGCTTGCCTGATGCCGGGCTTTTCCGGCGCCGAAGAGGAGAATCTGCGCATCGGCGATCTGGCGCGGCTGTTGCGCACGCTGTCCGGCCGCTACGACCAGGGTGCCAGGGCGGCATCTTCCATCTGAAGCAATCTCGGGGAGCACTGGAAGCCTCATGACCAATCATCGCAGCACGCTTTCCTATCTCGACCCGGCGCGGCCGGAACCCTGGGCCAGTTTCGTCGAACAGATCGACCGCGTCGCGCCGCATCTGGGCGGCTTGTCGCGCTGGATAGAGACGCTGAAACATCCCAAGCGCATTCTGGTGGTCGATGTGCCGATCATTCGCGACGACGGCAGGGTGGCGCATTACGAGGGCTACCGCGTGCAGCACAATCTGTCGCGCGGGCCGGGCAAGGGCGGCGTGCGCTTTCATCCGGACGTCTCGCTGAGCGAAGTGATGGCGCTGGCCGGCTGGATGACCATCAAGAACGCCGCACTGGGCCTGCCTTACGGCGGCGCCAAGGGCGGTGTCCGCATTGACCCGCGGGCCTTCTCCCGCGCCGAGCTGGAGCGCATTACGCGCCGCTACACCTCCGAGATCGGCATCGTCATCGGTCCGGACAAGGACATTCCGGCGCCGGATGTCGGCACCAACGAGCAGACCATGGCGTGGATGATGGACACCTATTCGATGAACGTCGGCCACACCGCCAGCGGGGTCGTCACCGGCAAGCCGGTGGCGCTGGGGGGCTCGCTGGGCCGACAGGAGGCGACGGGGCGGGGCGTCTACATCGCGGCGCGCGAAGCAGGCCGCCGCGGCGATGTTCCCATCTTCGGCGCACGGGTCGCGGTTCAAGGCTTTGGCAATGTCGGCGGCATTGCCGCGCGAATCTTTCGCGAAAACGGGGCAAAGGTGATCGCCCTGCAGGACGCGCAGGCCACGATGGTCAATCCCGCAGGCATCGACATCCCCGCTGCGCTGGCCCACGCGGCCGCGCATGGCAGCCTGGCCGGCTTCCCCGGCGCGACGCCGGTCGGCGACGATGACTTCTGGCAAATCGATTGCGAGTATTTCGTTCCCGCCGCGCTGGAAGGCCAGCTGACGCCGCAGCGGGCGCGGGGCTTGCGGGCCAGGATCGTCGTCGAAGGGGCGAACGGACCGACCACGCCGGCCGCCGACGACATCCTGCACGAGCGGAACATCCTGGTGATACCCGATGTACTGGCCAATGCCGGCGGCGTGGCCGTGTCCTACTTCGAATGGGTGCAGGATTTTTCCAGCTTCTTCTGGAGCGAGGACGAGATCAAGGACCGCCTCGAAAGCATCATGATCAAGGCCTTCGACGCCATCTGGCAGATGGCGCAGGAACGCAAGGTGTCGATCCGGACCGCGGCCTTCATCATTGCCTGTCAGCGCGTGCTCGCGGCCCGCGAACAGCGCGGACTGTATCCCTGAACCGCAGCGTCAGCCTTGGCGGCAGCAGCGTGACAACTCAGTGCGCTGACTGCTGGACGACGCGGTTGCGGCCGGCCTGCTTGGCCTGGTACACCCTGCGGGTGGCCTGGGCCAGCAACAGATCGAGGTTGTTGCCGTCCTGGGGATAGCTCGCCGTGCCGATGCTGACGGTCGTGGCGACGGGCCGGCCGAGCAGGGTCAGGGAACTCGTCGCCACTGCCGCGCGCATCTTTTCGGCGACATGGAGCGCTCCCGCGGCCGGCGTCTCCGGCAGCAGCACGACAAACTCCTCGCCGCTCTGGCGCGCCAGCACGTCGGAGCGGCGCATTTGCCCGCGGAGGATCTTGACCAGCGCCGCCAGCAGGTCGTCGCCCGCCTTGTGCCCTTGCTCGTCGTTGACCTGCTTGAGCGTGTCGCATTCGATGACCAGCAGGGTTATGGCCCTGTCGTAGCGTATGGCCTGTCCGAACAGGCTGTCGGCGACGATGGCGAAGCCGCGCCCGCTGAGCGCCTCGGTCAGCTCGTCCGTTTCCGACGGGAGCGTCGTCTGGTTGAGGCTGTAGCGTATGTCGGATGCAAACATCGTGGTGATGTAGGCCACCAGTACCATGGGGGCGAACTGGACGAAGAGGCCTGCGAGGTACTTGGGCGATACGATTTCGACGATGGTGAAATCCCCGCCGAGGAATACCAGGCAGACGGCGATCAGCGCAAGTTCGAGCAGTGTCGTGATCTTGCCCAGCGCCAGTGCGCTGGTAATGATGATCAGCAGGTAGGAGTTGATCAGCGGGCTTTCGAGCCGGCCCGTATGCAGCAGCGCCCAGGTGATGAAGCCGGTCATGATCCAGGTCTCGACCGCGAGCTTCCAGCGCGACTCGCGCTTGAAGAACGTGGCGTAGCGCAGGCCCATGATGGCCATGGCGTACAGCACCATGGAAAGGACGATGCCCGGCCGGTCATCCGGCTCGGTGCCGCCGAAGACGTGATAGAGCAGCACCACGACAGCAGCAGCCATTCGATCTCGCCGACGGACCGCGAGATGCCGCGGAGCTGCTCCTCCTCTATGGATGTGTGATCTCCCGCCTGCTTGAACTTGTCCATGAGTCCCATTTTTTTTCCGTTTTCCCGCTGCTTCCGGCGGCTCCACTATTTCCGGTCATTATGCCCCTGTCCCGCGGCGGCGGGTTGCAGCGGCGGGCGCCCCATCGCGTTCGATTTGGCGGCACAATCGCGTCAGCTGGGAGCCGGTCTCGCGTTCACGAGGAGGAGCAGATGATATGAAAATCGCCAACAACGTCGCCGAACTGATCGGCAATACCCCGCTGGTTCGCCTCAACCGGATCAATGCCGGCAAGGAATTCGAAAATGCGGCCACCATCGCACTGAAGCTGGAGTTCTTCAATCCGGCGCACAGCGTCAAGGACCGCATCGCCGTGGCGATGCTCGATGCCGCCGAAAAGGCCGGCAAGCTGAAGCCGGACACCATCATTCTCGAGCCGACCTCGGGTAACACCGGCATCGGGCTGGCCATGGTGGCCGCGGCGCGCGGCTACAAGTCGGCCTTCGTCATGCCGGAGACCATGAGCCGCGAACGCAAGCTGATGCTGAAGGCCTATGGCGCCGAACTGATCCTGACGCCGGGGCCGGAGGGCATGCCCGGTGCGATCAGGAAGGCCGACGAAATGGCTGCGGCAGATTCACGTTATTTCATTCCGCAACAGTTCGAGAACCCGGCCAACCCGGAGATCCACCGCCGCACGACGGCCGAGGAGATCTGGCGCGACACCGACGGCAAGTTGGATATTTTCGTTTCCGGCATCGGTACCGGCGGCACCATCACCGGAGTCGGCGAGGTGCTCAAGGCGAGGAAGCCGGGCGTGCAGATCATCGCCGTCGAACCCGATGCCAGCCCGGTGCTGTCGGGCGGCGCGCGCGGGCCGCATCCGATTCAGGGCATCGGTGCCGGTTTCGTGCCGGAGATCCTCAACACGAAAATCTACGACGAAGTGGTGCGCGTCAAGAACGACGACGCGCTCAATACCGCGCGCAAGCTCGCCACCGACGAAGGCCTGCTGGTCGGCATCTCGTCCGGCGCCGCGGTATGGGCGGCGCTGGAAGTGGCGAGGCGTCCGGAGAACAAGGGCAAGCTGGTGGTGGTCATCATCCCGTCCTTCGGCGAGCGCTACTTGTCGACGGTGCTCTACCAGCACCTGGAGGTGTAGTCGGGTTTTAACGTGAAACACCTTGTCGAGAACTCCCTGTGACTTACGCGCGCAGCGCGCCGATTGGTAACCCCCCGCGAGGGGCGAGGCGGGAATTCGCGACGCATGCGTCGCGCCGCCGCAGCCGGCTGGCTGTGCAAAGCCAGCCGTGGGCCGCGCAGCGGAAGGGGGGCGGGAGAATAATTTGCACTTCGCGTGTTTCAGCTTCTGCGAATGACGCTCGGTGCCCTGAGCGTCAGATCGCCGTGCCGCCGGCGCCGACTCTTGACTCGAAGCCGCGGCTGAAGCGCGACATGGCATAGCAGCCGATCCAGTAGATGAGGCCGATGAACAGGTAGCCCTCGAGGTAGAAGGAGCGCCATTCGGCATCGCCTGCCAGCGCCAGCGAGAGCGAACCAGTCAGCTCATAGAGACTGACCACGGTCACCAGCGAGGTGTCCTTGAAGACGCTGACCGCGCTGTTCATCATCGATGGAACCACGGCGCGCAGCGCCTGCGGCAGGATGATCCAGCGCATCGCCTGCCAGCGGCCGAGGCCCAGCGCCGCGGCCGCGTCGTGCTGGCCCGCGGGCACCGCCTGCAGGCCGCCGCGGATGGTTTCCGACAGGTAGGCCGCGGCGAACAGCACGATGCCGGCCTGCACCCGCAGCAGCACGTCGATCGAGACGCCCTGCGGCAGGATGATCGGAAACAGGAACGAGGCGAGGAACAGCACCGAAATCAGCGGCACGCCGCGCACCAGCTCGACGTAGACCGCGCATAGGCCGCGCAGCAGCGGCAGGTCCGATTGCCGGCCGAGGGCGACCCCGATCGCCAGGGGAAACGCCAGGAGCATGCCCATGGCCGCCAGCAGCAGCGTCAGCGGAAAGCCGCCCCACTGGTCGCTGCCCACGGGCGTAAGGCCGAAGCTGCCGCCACCCATGAGGATGAAAAAGGACGGCAGGACCAGCGTCCAGGCCGTCACGAGGGACCGGCGGCTCAACAGCCGCAGGCCGCTGGCGACGATCACCGCCAGGAGCAGGGCCGTGGCCAGCAGCGGACGCCACTGCTCGGCATGGGGATAGCGGCCGAAGAGGATGAAGCGGTATTTTTCGGCGACCACGCCCCAGCAGGCGCCGGCATGATTCACGGCCTGGCAGGCCGCCGCGTCCGGCCTGAATACCGCCTGCAGCAGCATCCAGTCGATCAGTCCGGGCAGCCAGTAGATCGCGCCGGCCAACAGCAGCAGCGTGGTCGCGCCGCTGAAGGCATCGGCAAACAGGTTGCGGCGCAGCCAGGCCCGGCTTGCGGCAATCCGGTTCATGAACGTTCCGCCCAGCGCCCCGTGCGCCGCTCCAGCCAGGCGCTGAGCCAGGCCGTCAGCAGCGAGAGAATCAGGTACACGGCCATGATCAGGGCGATGCATTCGGCGGCGCGGCCGGTCTGGTTCAGCGTGGTGTTGGCCACCGACACCAGATCGGGATAGCCGATGGCGACGGCCAGCGAGGCGTTCTTGGTCAGGCTCAGATGCTGGTTGGTCAGCGGCGGGATGATGCTGCGCAGGGCCTGCGGCAGCAGCACCAGACGGAACAGCTGGACTCGCGTCAGCCCCAGCGCCAGCGCGGCGTCGCTTTGTCCGCGCGGCACCGACTGAATTCCGGCGCGCACGGTTTCGGCGACGTAGGCCGCGGTGTAGAGACTCAGGCCGAGCAGCAGGGCGAGGAACTCGGGGGTCAGCGCCGCGCCGCCGACGATGCCCATCTCGCCGCGCAGCGGCAGGTCGAACAGGCCGCCGTCGCCACCGAACCATGGCAGCGACAGACCGCTCTTGCTGAGGAAGACACGTGGCGCGAGTTGCAGCGCTTCGCTGGCCAGCGGCAGCAGGTCGGTCACCACGAAGTACCAGGCCAGCAATTGCAGCAGCAGCGGCACGTTGCGCAGGGTTTCGACATAGGCGGTGCACAGCCCGCGCAGCAGCAGATTGGTCGACAGTCGGCCGAGGCCGATCAGGGTGCCGAGCAGGGTGCTGATGAGGATCGCCGGCAAGGCCACGCGCAGCGTGTTGGCCAGCCCGGCGGCCAGCGCCCACAACGTGCTGTCGGCGGAATCGAAAGGCAGCAGGCTCTCGCCGATGGCGAACCCGGCAGGATCACGCAGAAAATCGAAGCCGCTGCGAATGCCGCGCTCGGCCATGTTGGCGGCGGTGACATCGAGCAGCCACCAGAATGCGGCGAGCAGTGCCGCCGCGAGCAGTGCCTGGATTCCCAGTTTGCGTCGGCGTCGGCCTTGCATTGCTTGAAAGTCGGCGCTGGCGATACGGCGATTCAGCGCACCGGCGGGGCGTACAGCAGGCCGCCCTTGTTCCACAGTGCGTTGAGGCCGCGCGGCAGCTTCAGCGGCGACGCGCTGCCGACATTGCGCTGGAACATCTCGCCGTAGTTGCCGACCGCCTTCACGGCGCGCGCCGCCCAGTCGCGCTCGAGGCCGAGCAGCTTGCCGGTGTCTTCCGCGCTGCCCAGCAGACGCTGGATGGCCGGATCGGGGCTGGCCTTCATCTGCTCGAGATTGGCCTGCGTGATGCCGTATTCCTCGGCTTCGATCAGGGCGAAGATGACCCACTTGACGATAGCGAACCACTCGTCGTCGCCGCGCCGCACCACCGGCCCCAGCGGTTCCTTGGAGATCAGTTCGGGCAGGACGACATAGTCATCCGGCTTTGGCGCCTCCTTGCTGCGGATGAAGGCCAGCGCCGAGGCGTCGGTGGTGTAGGCCTGGCAGCGGCCGCTGAAAAAGGCCTTGATCGAGGCCTCGAATTTCTCGAACACCACCGGCTTGACCTTGATGCCCTGCGCCTTGAACCAGTCGCTGAGGTTCTTTTCCGTCGTGGTGCCCGACTGCACGCAGATTTCGGCGTTCTTCAACTGCTTTGCGCTGGTCAGCTTGAGCTTCTTCGGCACCATGAAGCCCTGCCCGTCGTAGTAGGTGATGGCGGTGAACTGCAGGCCCAGCGAGGCGTCGCGGGTCAGCGTCCAGGTGGTGTTGCGCGAGAGGAGGTCGACCTCGCCCGACTGCAATGCGGTGAATCGCTGCTGCGCGTTGAGCGGCACGTACTTGACCTTGTTCGGATCGTTCAGCACCGCGGCCGCGATGGCGCGGCAGACATCGACGTCGAGCCCGTTCCAGCGGCCCTGGCTGTCGGCGGAGGAGAAACCGATGACGCCGGTGCTGACGCCGCATACGAGCTGCGCGCGCTGCCTGATCTGGTCGAGGGTCTTGCCGGCGTGGGCGGGCGCGAAGTGGAGCAACAGCATCAGCAGCGCGGTGGTCGCGCGCCACGTGCGCGCGAGGGTCGGGAGTCTCATGCCGATTTCGTCCTGTGAATGCGTGCGGCGCAACCGTATGCCGCAACAAAGCGCCAATTCTAACGGCCGTCGCTGCCGCGAACCATTTCCGCAGGCTTCACCCAGGAGTCGAACTCCTCTGCCGTGACATGTTTCAGCGCCAGCGCCGCTTCGCGCAGCGTGGTTCCGTCCCGGTGTGCCTTTTTGGCGATCTCGGCGGCGTGGTCATAGCCGATATGGGGCGCAAGCGCCGTCACCAGCATCAGCGAACGCTCCAGTAGTTCGGCGATGCGCTCCCGGTTGGCCTCGATGCCAATCGCGCAGTGGGCCTCGAAGCTGGCCATGCCGTCGGCGAGCAGGCGCACGCTTTGCATGAAGTTGTGGGCGATAAGCGGCTTGTAGACGTTGAGTTCGAAGTTGCCCGATGCACCGCCGATGCCGATGGCGACGTCGTTTGCCATGACCTGGCAGCAGAGCATGGTCAGCGCTTCGCACTGGGTCGGATTGACCTTGCCCGGCATGATCGAACTGCCGGGCTCATTCTCGGGAATCGATATCTCGCCGAGGCCGCAACGCGGCCCGGAAGCCAGCCAGCGGATGTCGTTGGCAATCTTCATCAGTGCTACGGCCAGCGTTTTGAGCGTTCCGTGGGCCGCCACCAGGCCGTCGTGGGCGGCGAGTGCAGCGAACTTGTTGTCGGCGCTGACGAAGGGCAGCCCGCTGCTGCGGGCAAGCTCTGCCGCCACGCGGGCGCCGAATTCGGGATGGGTGTTGAGGCCCGTGCCGACCGCGGTGCCGCCGATGGCAAGCGGGTAGAGCAAGGGCAGCATGGCGTTGATTGCCGTGTCGGCATGGTCGAGCTGGGCGACATAGCCGGAGAATTCCTGGCCCAGGGTCAGGGGCGTGGCGTCCTGCAGGTGGGTGCGGCCGATCTTGACGATGTCGGCGAACGCGGCAGACTTCGCCGTCAGTGTCGCGCGCAGCCGCGCCAGCGCCGGCAGCAGCGCGCGGGCGATACCGAGGGCGGCGGCCAGGTGCATGGCGGTGGGGAAAATGTCGTTCGACGACTGGCCGAGATTGACGTCGTCATTGGGATGAACGCGGCGACGCATTTGGCTATCCGGGCCGCGCTCGCCGCCGAGCAGTTCCGCCGCTCGGTTGGCCAGCACCTCGTTCATGTTCATGTTGCTCTGCGTGCCCGAGCCAGTCTGCCAGACGGACAGCGGGAACTCCTGCTCGTGGCGACCGAACAGCACTTCTTCTGCGGCGGCGATGATGGCCGTTGCCTTGTCCTCCGCCAACAGTCCGAGGTCACGATTGACCTTTGCGCAGGCCGACTTCACGGTAGCGAGGGCGAGCACGATTTCCTCCGGCATGCGTTCGGTAGAAATGTCGAAGTGCTGCAGCGAACGCTGCGTCTGCGCACCCCAGAGCCGGTCGGCAGGAACCTCGATGCTGCCGAAGGAGTCGCGCTCAGTTCGCGTTGCATTCATGGGGTGTTTCGCAGCGCGAGAATCACTACTCTAAAAGCGGCCATTGCCTTGCTCCTGCGGGATGGATGCCGCCATATTAGGCTCAATCCGGCGGGCCGCTCGCCGCCCACCGGATGGCGATCCATAAGTCAAAGCCGGCTGCGCCCAGGAATAGCAGGATTTCGTTGTCGCCGTCAGCGGGTCGGCGCGATCAGCGGCAGCTCAGCCTGTGGCGATTCGGCTGCGACCTGTGGCGCGTTGTCGGGTGACAAGGCACTGGCGCGGACGCCGAGCAGACGCAGCTTCTGCTCCAGCGGCACGCGGCGCAGGCACTCGCCCGCCGCGCGGCGGATGACGGCCGCGTCGGCGGTGGGCTCGGGCAGCGTCAGGTCACGCGTCATGATGCGGAAGTCGTCGAAGCGGAGCTTGATGCCGATGGTGCGGCCGAGGTAGCCCTTGCGCTGCAAATCGGCCGCGACGCCGGTGCAGAGTTCGGTGAATATCCCGGACAGGAGAGCGCGGTCGCGGCGCGCGTGGAGGTCGCGCTCGAAGGTGGTTTCCCGGCTGATCGACTTCGGTTCGGAATGCGTCACCACAGGCCGCTCGTCGATGCCGTGGGATGCCTGATACAGCCATTCGGCGTAGCTGCGGCCGAAGTGCTCCTGAAGCAAGGCCGGTTCGGCGTCGGCCAGCTGACCGATGGTGGCAATTCCCAGCGCGGCAAGTTTTTCGCTCGCCTTGGGGCCGATGCCGTTGATCTTGCGCACCGGCAGCGGCCAGATGCGCCGTGGAATGTCGCTCGCGTCCAGCAGCGTCAGGCCGTCGGGCTTTTCCAGGTCGGAGCAGATCTTCGACAGCAGCTTGTTGGGGCTGACGCCGATCGAGCAGGAGAGGCCGGTGGCATCCTTCACCGCCTGCTTGATGCGGCGCGCGAGAGTCAGGGTATCGTCCGGCAGATCCGTGAGGTCGAGGTAGATTTCATCGATGCCGCGGTCCTCGACCTGAGGCGTGATGGCCCTGACGGCGGCCTTGAACAGCCGCGAATAATGCCGGTACGCGTCGAAGTCGACGGGCAGCAGGATGGCGTCCGGCGCCAGCTTCGCCGCCTTCATCACGCCCATCGCGGAGAACACGCCCAGCGCACGCGCTTCGTAGGTGGAGGTGGTGATGACGCCGCGTCCGACATAATCGCGCAGCCGGGCAAAGCGCCGGCTGCCGTCAGGCAGCAGTTCGGGCTGGTGGATGCCGCGCCCGCCGATCACCACGGGCAGGCCGCGCAATTCCGGATAGCGCAATAGCTCGACCGACGCGTAGAAGGCGTCCATGTCCAGATGCGCGATGCGGCGAGGGGGCGTGTTCATCGAGCAGGGAAGATACCGGAAACGCAGGCTCATTGGAGGCTGACGACGGCTTCATGTCCCCGGGGAAACCGGGGCTGGTATTCCTTGCGGACGCAGGCGTCAAGCGCAGCGGCCGCAACTAAAACGCCGGGTTTACGACCGGAGCGCCGCTTTGGGCTAGCATTCAATATCGAGCAAGAACGGAGCCGACAGGGAGACCCTGCCATGATCAACGAATTGCTGCCTGCCCTGACGCAGAAGATCGCCACGCTGCGGCGGGATATTCACGCCCATCCCGAGTTGGCCTTCGACGAGAAGCGCACTGCGGCCAAGGTCGCGGACTACCTCGACGCCCTCGGCCTCGAAGTCCATCGCGGGATCGCTCGCACCGGCGTGGTGGCCAAGCTTTCGCTGGGCAGCGGCAAGCGCGCGGTCGGCCTGCGCGCCGACATGGATGCGTTGCCGCTCATCGAATTGAATACCTTTCCGCACCATTCAACCCACGCCGGAAGGATGCACGCCTGCGGCCACGACGGCCATACGGCGATGCTGCTGGGAGCGGCCGAGGCCTTGAGCAAACTGCGCAATTTCGACGGCACCGTGTATTTCATTTTTCAGCCGGCCGAAGAGCATGAAGGCGGCGGCCGCGTGATGGTGGAAGAAGGCCTGTTCGAGCGCTTTCCGATGGACATGGTGTTCGGGCTGCACAACTGGCCCGGCATGCCGGCCGGCAGCTTCGGCGTCACCGAAGGGCCGGTGATGGCCGGCACGGATCGTTTCGACATAGAGATCACCGGGCGCGGTGGCCACGCCGCGATGCCGCATCAGGCAGTGGACGTCGTGCTGGCCGGCAGCGCGCTGGTGCAGGCGGTGCAGTCGCTGGTGTCGCGCAATACCGACCCGCTCGCCGCGGCCGTGGTCAGCGTCACCCGCTTTCATGCCGGGCATGCCGACAACGTGCTGCCCGAGAGCGCCGTGCTCGGCGGCACGGTGCGCACGCTCGACGCGGAACTGCAGGACGAACTCGAGGAGGGCTTGCGGCGCATCTGCCGCGGCATCGAGGCGACCTACCGGGTGAGCATCGATCTGCGCTACGAACGGGGCTATCCGCCGACCGTCAATGCGCCCGAGCCGAGCTTCATCGCGCGCGAGACGGCGCGCGCAGTGGTGGCAGATGCGGCGGGCGACGCGCAGGTGCTGACAGGGCTGGCTCCGAGCATGGGTGCCGAGGATTTTGCCTATCTCGCTCGCGTGGTACCCGCCTGTTATGTCTGGCTGGGGAACGGCCCGGGCGAGGGCGGCTGCATGCTGCACAGCCCGCACTACGACTTCAACGACAAGATCATCGCCACCGGGATCCGCTACTGGGTGCGGCTGGCAGAGCGGGCGCTGGCGCCCTGATGGACGCCGCAAAGAAAAAGGGCAGCCGCGGCTGCCCTTTCCTGTTGCAGTCGCGGTGGTTTACTTGACGCGGTTCTTGTACTCGCCGGTACGCGTGTCGATTTCGATCTTGTTGCCGATCTCGACGAACAGCGGCACGGGCAGTTCCATGCCGGTGCTGATCTTGGCCGGCTTCATGACCTTGCCGGAGGTGTCGCCCTTGACGGCGGGCTCGGTGTAGATGACTTCACGCACCACGCTGTTGGGCAATTCGACCGAAATGGCCTTGCCGTCGTAGAACACCACTTCGACCGGCATGCCGTCTTCGAGATAGTTGACCGCGTCGCCCATGTTCTCGCCTTCGACTTCGTACTGGTTGTACTCGGCGTCCATGAACACGTACATCGGATCGGCGAAATAGGAATAGGTGCATTCCTTGCGATCGGGCATCACCTGCTCGAACTTGTCGTCGGCCTTGTAGATGGCTTCGGAGGCAGCTTCCGTGAGCAGGTTCTTGAACTTGAATTTGACGACCGCGGAACTGCGGCCACCTTTGCTGTATTCGGCTTTTTGCACGACGAGCGGGTCGTTTCCGACCATAATGACGTTGCCGGCGCGGAGTTCCTGGGCGGTTTTCATGGCTATGTTTCCTGGGGCGGAAATTTAAAACCCGCCATTATAGACTTTCACGGCAGAACTGCACAAGCTTGCCGGCCAGATCGGGGCGGGCTGCGAGCGTCTGTGCCCATTGCCGCATGGGCGCGCGCAGGGCGGGCAGGCTTGCGGCAAAGCCTTGCCAGTCAAGGATTCCGGCGCCATTCCAGGCCTGCCAGAAGGCCCGCAGCCGCGCGCCGGCCGGGTGGATCGCCAGAAATGCCTCGAGCTTCACCAGGTGGGCGTTTTCGGCCTGCGGGTAGATCTGCCAGACGAAGGGTCTGGCGGCCCACTGGGCACGGACGAAGGAGTCCTCGCCGCGGACGAAGTTGAGGTCGCAGGCCCAGAGCAGCTCGTCGTAGCGGGGTTGGGGCAGGAAGGGCAGGGGATGCAGGCTCAGATTGCCGTTGCCGTGGGTCGTTTCACCCATTCCCGGTCGCAGCACGCGAATCGGGCGAGTTGAGGCGGCCCAGGCCCGCATCAGTTCCGGCAGGGCCGGGTTGTCGTAGCTGAACAGCGAAATCACCAGTTCGTCGGCGGTCCTTGGCGGCAGGCCGAATTCGGCGCGGAAGGCCGCTTCGTCGAAGCGGCTGCGGCGCTCATCGTAGTCGTGCTCGCGCAGCAGGCCGCCGGTGGTTTCGTCGAAGCCCGGGAAGAAGAAATATTTGACCAGCGGCAGCCGCGGATGGGGCGACCTCATGCCGTGGCAGCCCGTGACCCAGGGTTCGGCCGAGAGGTATTCGAGGTTGAGCCAGACCGGCGGCCGGGCGCGGGTCGCCATGGCTTCGACGTAAGGCAGCGGCGGCTCGCAGGCGAAGGCCTCGATCACCACGTCGGCGCAGTCCGTGGCTGGCCAGGGCGTGGGCCACGAGGTCGGCCATGCACGCACATCGACAGGCCCGGCGGCGAGGTCCGGCGCCATCCGCTGCAAAGGGGCGGGATCGTCGATCCAGAGCCGTACCTGCCAGCCGTGTTCGTCGGCCAACTGACGTGCCAGGCGCCAGCTGACGCCGGCATCGCCGAAGTTGTCGACGACAGCGCAGAAAATGTCGCAGTGGGTTGGCTTTTTCATCATGGCGAGGCGGTATCCTAGCCCAATGAATGCACTTCTACGCTGTACCGACTGCCCGCGGCTCGCGGGATTCCTCGCCGACGTGCGCAGCCGCAATCCGGACTATCACGCGCGCCCGGTGCTGCCCTTCGGTGACCCCCAGGCGCGCCTGCTGGTCGTCGGCCTGGCGCCGGGCATGCACGGCGCCAATCGCACCGGGCGCCCATTTACCGGAGATTATGCCGGCATCCTGCTCTACGAAACGCTGCACGCCTTCGGCTTCGGCTCGCAACCGGTAGCGCTGGCAGCCGACGACGGGCTGGTTCTGACCGATTGCCGCATCACCAATGCGGTGAAGTGCCTGCCCCCGGAAAACAAGCCCGAGCCTGCCGAGATCAGGACCTGCAACCACTATCTGGCGGCCGAATTGAAGGCATCGCCCGATGTGCGCGTGATCCTCGCTCTGGGGCTGGTGGCGCACAAGGCCGTGCTGATGGCGCTCGGCCTCCGGCAATCGGCGCTGGTTTTCGGTCACGGCGCACGCCACATCCTGCCGGAAGGCCGCGTCCTGATCGACAGCTATCATTGCAGCCGCTACAACACCCAGACTCGCCGTCTCACCAGCGCCGACTTCCAAGATGTCTTCCGCAAGATCCGCGACGAGCTCGACGCCGCCTGACGCCGCCTTCGACAGCCAGGAGTTTCTCGCCACGCTGACCGATGCGCCGGGGGTCTACCGCATGCTCGATGCGGAGCGCAAGATCCTCTATGTCGGCAAGGCGAAGAACCTCAAGAAGCGCGTCTCCTCCTATTTCCAGAAGACCGGCCACAGCCCGCGCATCGCTCTGATGCTGCAGCAGGTGGCGGCCATGGAGGTGACGGCGACGCGCTCGG
>Ga0207969_100652_pt1 | contig 13995 bp, 9 predicted proteins | sample LakWasMet25_LOW6_2_FD_183869 | JGI IMG/M metagenome (GOLD analysis project Ga0207969, IMG submission 183869) | Freshwater sediment methanotrophic microbial communities from Lake Washington under simulated oxygen tension - Sediment Metagenome... | ecosystem: Environmental > Aquatic > Freshwater >... | reverse complement strand
GGCGGGGGTGAAGGTGCGCTTCCGCGTCCACGGGACGCTGCACGACTGGAGCGAGTCGCTGCCGCCGTCCTTCGCGCGCGGCGTCGCGGCGCGGCTGAAGGTGCTGAGCGGGCTCGACATCACCAACACGCGCACCCCGCAGGACGGGCGCATCGGGCTCACCGCGGGCTCGCGCGAACTCGACCTTCGCATCTCGACGCTGCCGAGCAGCCGCGGCGAGAAGGTGGTGCTGCGGGTCTTCGAGGGCTCGGGGATGATGCGCCCGCTGGAGCAGATCTTCTCCGACGCGGGCTCGCTCGGCGCGGTGCGCAAGGCGCTGCAGCGGCCGCACGGGGCGATCATCGTCGCGGGGGCGACCGGCTCCGGGAAGAGCTCGACGCTCTACTCGATGCTCAACGAGCGGCGGCGCGCGCGGCCGGACACCAACGTGATGCTCATCGAAGACCCGATCGAGTACCGGCTCGCGGGGGTGACGCAGGTGCAGGTGCACGCCGGCCTCGGGTTCTCGCAGGTGCTGCGCGCGGCCATGCGGCAGGACCCGGACGTGATCGCCGTCGGCGAGACCCGCGACGCGGAGACGGCGCGCATGGCGCTGGAGGCCGCGATGACGGGCCACCTGGTGCTCACCTCGATGCACGCCAACGACGTCGGCTCGGTGCTCCAGCGGCTGGAGAGTTTGGAGTGCGGCCGCTCGCTCATCGCCGAGGCGGTGTCCTTCGTGGTGGTGCAGCGGCTCGCGCGGAGGCTCTGCCCGAGCTGCGTGCGCCTCGACCCGCCGCCCCCGGCGCTGCTGGAGAGCCTTGTGGCGCGCCGGCTCGCCGAGCGAGGGAGCCAGGTGGCGCTGCCGCGTCCGGTGGGCTGCGACCTGTGCCAGCAGACCGGCTACCAGGGGCGCATCGCCGTGGTGGAGTGGTGGCAGGTCACGCCCGAGGCCCGAGACGCGCTGGCGGCGGGCGCCTCGCACAACGACGTCCTCCGCGCGGCGGGCGAGGCCCGGATGCTACAGACCTTCCGACACAACGCGGCGTACCTGATGGCGCGCAAGGCCCTCGGCACGAGCGAGGCGCTGATGGCGGTCGCGGGATAAGCTGCGACGGGAGCTTTGAGGGTCCGGTGGAGAATCCGTTCGTCGTCGCGGTGATGCTGGCTGTGGTGGTGGTGCTCGCGGTGCTGATCACGCGCCTGCGGGCGCGCGCCGCGAGGGAGGCGAAGGGAGAGATCGAAGGCCTCGACGAGCTGCTGGCGAAGGGTCGATACGCCGAGGCGGCGCAGCTCGCGCTCAAGCACGACCGCTTCGCCGAGGCGGTGGACCTCTACCTCCGGGGCAACGAGCCCGCTCGCGCGGCGCAGGTCGCGGCGAGGTCCGGCGACCACCGCCAGGCGGCGGAGCTCTATGAGAGGGCGGGCGACCGGGAGCGCGCGGCGCTGGCTTACGAGAAGGCCGGGATGGGCGCGCGGGCGAAGGAGCTGCGGGGCGCGACGAAACCTGCGGCGGGGAGCGAGGAGCAGGGCGACCCCAAGGAGAGGGCGCGCGCGGCGGAGGAGCGCTTCCTGGCGCTGCGGGCGCGGGTCGGCGGGGACGCGTCGAGGGCCTTCGAGGTGCAGCAGGAGGCGCAGCGCGCGGCGGAGGAGCTCATCGCCGTCGGAGAGGTGGCCCGCGCGGCGGACCTCTACCGCGACGCGGACATGATCGACGAGGCGGTGCACCTCTACGTGAACGTGCTGGGCACGCCGGGGAGCGCGGCCCCGCTGGTGGCGGCCCGGGGCTTTCACGAGCGGGCGGCGGAGCTGTACGAGATGGCCGGGCAGAAGGAGCGCGCGGCGACCGCGTGGGCCGACCTCGCCCGCAAGGCGAAGGACCCGACCCCGATGCTCGATCGTGTCGAGGCGCTCTCGCTGGCGGTGGCCAAGGCGGTGCTGCGCGAGCTCACCCGCGCGAAGCCGATCAGCAAGGAGACGGCGCCGCTGCACTACCGCTACGGGACGGTGCTGGAGCGCGAGGGGGAGGTCGACCGCGCGATCGAGGTGTTCCAGGCGATGCAGGCGGCGGTGGGCAACTTCCGCGACATCGAGCTGCGGGTGCGCAAGCTGTCGCGCGGCGAGGGCGTGTCGATGAAGGCCCCGGGGGTGCCCCGCGACCTGCTCAAGACCAGCCACGGCACCGTCGCGCTGGCGCCGTCGTCAGAGGTGGGCGTCGGCCCGGGGGACGCGTCGAGGATGGTGCGCGAGGCCGCGAGCGCCGCCGCCGCGAGGGCGCGCCGGGCGAGCAGCCTGCCCCCGCCGCTCGACCCCAGGGAGGCGGTGGCGAAGGCCGCGCCCGTCACCCAGGTGATGGTGGTGGTGCAGGGGCGGCCGGGGCACCCCGATCGCGCCCTGGCGCGCGGGCTGGAGGACGCCCCCATCGGGCTGGGCGCTCTCTACGACGACGCGGTGCGCGCGGCGAAGGACGGCCCCACGATGGAGTCGCTGGAGCTGATGATCGCGGGGCGCCCGTGCGACCTTGGCAACATCGAGGTCTTCTACCGGCTCGGCCTCGCGGCGCTCGCGTCGGGCGACTGGCCGAAGGCGAGGGAGTGCTTCGCCGCGGTGGAGGAGGCCTCGCCGGGGTACCGCGACGCCGACGAGCGGGTGAAGGGCATCGCGGGCTGGCAGGCGACGCTGGCGCGGAGGGTGACCGTCGCGGGCGCGCCGAAGCCCGCGGCGCTCGACGAGGCGGCGGGGCGCTACGTGGTGCGGGGAGAGCTCGGGCGCGGCGGGATGGCGGTGGTGTACCGCGCGACGGACTCGGTGCTCGGGCGTGAGGTGGCGCTGAAGTTCCTGGCGGAGGAGCTCGGCGTGAGGCCCGAGATGAGGGAGATGTTTCAGCGCGAGGCGCGCTCGGTGGCGCAGCTCAACCACCCGAACATCGTGACGATCCATGACAGCGGCGTGATCGAGGGGCGGATGTTCATGGCGATGGAGCTGGTCGAGGGCCGCACCATCGACGCGCTCATCACCGCCGAGGGGAAGATCGCCGTGCTGGAGTCCCTGCGCATCGCGCGGCAGGTGCTCGAGGCGCTCGATTTCGCGCACGGCCGACAGATCATCCACCGCGACATCAAGCCCTCCAACATGATGCGCAGCACGGCGGGGCTCGTGAAGCTGATGGACTTCGGGCTCGCCAAGTCGCTCACGCCCGACCTCAAGAGCTCGGTGATCGCGGGGACCCCGGCGTACATGCCTCCGGAGCAGGTGCTGGGCGTCGGCGTCGACTGGCGCAGCGACCTCTTCGCGGTGGGCGCGACGCTCTACGAGATGCTGACCGGCGAGCTCCCCTTCGAGGGTCTCGACCGGGTGAAGCGGCCGCGGCCGGTGCGCGAGCTCAGCCCGGGCGTCCCCGAGATGATCGAGAAGATGGTGATGCAGGCGCTCGACCCCGACCCCGCCATGCGCTTTCAGAGCGCGGCGGAGTTCATGGTGCCCATCAAGCGCGTGCTCTTCGCGGTGGACAAGGCCACGCGAGGCAGCGGCCCGACGGAGGCCGAGGGGAGCGACCCGTCGCCCCCGGAGCGGCCCTCGGAGACGCGCATGATCCAGCCCGAGGCGCGGCCCGAGGTGTCGTCCTTCGTTCCTCCCGCGGAGGAGGCTCCCGCGGTCGAAGCGCCCCGCGCGGAAGAGGCTCCCGCGGTCGAGATCGCTCCCGCAGCGAAGGCTCCCGCGGATGCCGCGGGCTTCATCGACTTCGGCACGCCGCTGCCCGCAGCGGCTCCCGAGGAGCCCACTGCGGCCGCGCCCCCGGTGACCTATGACCCCTACGAGGGCCTGGACGCCGACGAGCGCGAGGTGGCCTCGCTGCGCCCAGCGCCCCCGGCGAGCCCGGCGTCGACCAAGAAGACCGAGACCGGCATCGTCCCGCTGCACCTCCGAGGGGAGGGAGGAGGCGGGTCGGAGGGCGAGCGCAAGCCGGGATGAGGTGAACCGCGGCGCCATCGGTGCTACCGCCTCACGCCGTGTCATCGCCGGTCACGCCGATTCAAGGGAAGGACGTTGCGTTCGGGTGGCGCGATCGCTGGCGGGCGGCGCCGGAGGTCGGGGCCAACGCGTGGAAGGCGCTGGGCCTGGTGGCGAAGGCCGACAAGCGCCTGCTGGTGCAGCTCCTGGTGGGCCAGCTCCTCGACGCGGTGCTCACCGTGGCGATCACCGCGGTGGGCCCTCGGATCATTGACGCCATCGTCGAGCGCGCCTCGCGCACGGCGCTCCTCTGGGTGGCGATCGAGCTCCTCCTCGTCCTCGCCAAGACCGCCGCCACCCAGTGGAACACCTACACCGGCGTGCTCCTCCGCTCCCGCCTCGGGCTGCACGTCAACCTGCTGATCCTTCACAAGGCCGCGAGCGTTTCTTACCCGCACTTCGAAGACCCGATCTTCATCAACCAGCTCACGCAGGCGCGGCGCGAGGCGTCGGCCCGCCCGGTCAACCTCGTCAACCAGCTCCTCATCGTGCTCCGCAGCGCGGTAACGCTCACCGGCTACGCGGCGCTGCTCTGGCAGCTCGGGCCCTGGGCGCTGGTGGTGCTCGTGCTTACCGGCGTTCCGCCCTTCATCTCCGAGACCCGGCACGGTCGCGAGCTCTTCGCGCTACAGCGGGCGCGCACGCAGCGCAATCGCCAGGGTTTCTACCTGGAGACGACGCTCACCACCGAGTCGACGGTGAAGGAGGTGAAGCTCCTCGGGCTCTCCCGCTGGATCATCGACCGCTACCGCGAGTTGCACGAGGGATTCCACCTGGAGGAGGTGGCGCTGCACCGCCGCCGCGCCCGCTGGTCCGTCTGGCTCTCGCTGCTGTCGTCGGGGGCGTTCTACCTGGCCTACGTGGCCATCGTGCGAGGCGCTCTCACCGGCGCGATCACCCTCGGCGCGATGACGCTCTACCTGATGGTGTTCCGCCAGGGGCAGACGGCGATGCAGGCGGCGCTCACGGGCATGGCGCGCATCTACGAAGACAACCTCTTCATGGCCAACCTGTTCGAGTTCCTGGGGATGCCCGACGACGAGCCCGACGCGCCGCCGGTCGACGGCGCCGACTCCGAGCGCCCCCCGGAGGTGCGCTTCGAGCACGTGTCCTTCCGCTACCCAGGCGCCGAGCGGGACGCGCTGACGGACATCTCCCTCACGCTCCACCCGAGCGAGACCGTGGCGCTGGTGGGCCGCAACGGCGCGGGCAAGACCACGCTGGTGAAGCTGCTCACTGGACTTCACCGGCCCACCTCGGGGCGCATCCTGCTCGACGGCGTCGACCTGGCCACGATGCCCGCGCACGCCTACCGGGCGAGGCTCGCGGTGGTGCTCCAGGACTTCGCGCGCTTCCAGTTCACCGTCGCGGAGAACATCGGCGTGGGGTGGCTCCCCGCCCGCGCCGACCGCGCCTCCGTCGAGCGCTCGGTGCGCGACGCCGGCGCCGAGGAGCTGGTCGCGCGGCTGCCGCAGGGCCTCGACACCCCGCTGGGCAGGGCCTTCGGCGGCGACGACCTCTCGGTGGGGCAGTGGCAGCGGGTGGCGCTGGCGAGGGCCTTCATGCGCCGCAGCGGGCTGCTGGTGCTCGACGAGCCCACGGCGGCGCTCGACGCGGAGGCCGAGCACGAGGTCTTCGAGCGGCTGCAGGCGCTGAAGGCGACGCGCACGGCGGTGCTCATCACGCACCGGTTCTCGACGGTGCGCATGGCCGATCGCATCGTGGTGGTGGACGGCGGGCGCATCACCGAAGAGGGCCCGCACGCGGCGCTCATCGCCCGCGGCGGAACCTACGCGACCTTGTTCAACCTCCAGGCGGAGGGATACCGGGAGATGGGTGGATGATCGAACCGACGAAGGTGACGCCGTACGAGCAGCTCGGCGGCGAGGCGAAGGTGCGAGAGATCGCGGCGCGCTTCTACGACGCGATGGACGAGCACGAGCCGGCGCTCGCGGGCCTGCACCGGCTCGACGAGCGGGGCAAGGTGCACCCCGAGGCGAGGGAGAAGTTCGCGCTCTTCTTCATCGGCTGGCTGGGCGGCCCGCAGACGTACATGGAGCGCCACGGGCACCCGCGGCTGCGGATGCGCCACGCGGGCGTGGTGGTGACCCAGGAGATGCGCGACGCGTGGATGCGCGCGATGAAGCGGGCGCTCGACGAGAGCGGCGTCGAAGGGGAGCTGAGGGCCTTCATGGAGGAGCGCCTGGGCGACGTGGCGACGATGCTGCGCAACGCGCCAGGCTGAGGGCGCCGGACGACCAGCTCATGCGGTCGATGGATCTTTGCTCCGAGGCCGATGAGACTGCGCGCCATGATGCGCTGGCGTGGGGTCGGGGTGGCGTGCGCGTTGGGGTTGCTCGCGGCGAGGCCCGCGGCGGCGGTCCCGCTGCTCGACGGCTTTGGCGGGGTGGACGGCTACGGCACCCCCGACCACTGCGTCGCCGCCGGCAATGACAACTCCTACGCCGCCCCGGGCGCGAGCGAGCCCACACCCATCGACCTCACGCCTGCATTCCCTGGGGGGTTGCTCTTCTACAGCCGTCGGGTCGATCACTTCTTCCTCAACACCAACGGGACCATCACCTTCGCCGCGCCGCTCGCGACGCCCACGGCGACGGCGTTTCCCATCCTCGATCAGCCGATGATCGCGCCCTGGTGGGCCGACGTGGACACCCGGGGCGGCGGCTCGGTGTGCTTCCACCTGGAACCCAACCGCCTCGTCGCGACCTGGCATGACGTCGGCTATTTCGACGGCCACGCCGACCGTCGCAACGACTTCCAGATGATCCTGTCGACGCGCCCGCTCTGCGACGGCCCCGGTAATTTCGATGTGGAGTTTCGCTACCACCGCTGCGAATGGGTGAGCGGCGACGGAGCGATGCTTCCCGCCCAGGTCGGCCTCGACGGAGGCAACCGCATGAACTACGCGGCCCTTCCACTCTCTCGCACGCCGGCCATCGCGGACGTCTGTCGCACCTCCAACATCCCCGGCGGCGAACCCGGGCTCTTCCGCATCTCGGTGCGTGTGACCGTCCTCGTCGGGTGCCCCGGCGGCGGCCAGCCGTGCAGCATCCCGGGCCTGCGCGGGCCCTGCGCGACGGGAGTCACCGTCTGTGGGCCCCCCACCGGCCCGTACTGTCATCCGCTGGTCGTCCCACGCGCCCGTGGCTGCGATGGCATCGACAACGACTGCGACGGCGCGCCCGACGAAGGCGACGGGCTCTGCGGCGCCGGTCGCACCTGCGATCGCGCGCGTTGCCTCGACCGCTGCTCCGCCTCGGGGCAGTGCCCCGCCGGGATGAGCTGCACCGAGGGCGGCGGCTGCATCGAGAGCGGGTGCCTCGACGTGGCGTGTCCGCCGGGGCAGCGCTGCACCGCGGGCCGGTGCGTCGGCCTCTGCGACGGCGTCGGGTGCGCGCCAGGCCAGCGGTGCGACCGCGGGCGATGCATCGACGCCTGCGCGGGCCTCGAGTGCGAGTCGCTCACCGTCTGCGACACCGACCCGACCTCCTCCACCAACGGCGAGTGCATCCCTCGCTGCGAGTGCAGGCCGTGCCAGGGGAGCAGCCTCTGCGGAGCCGACGGACACTGCGCGCCACCACGGCCGCCACCGCTGCCCGACGGCGGTGTCGTCGTCGATGGCGGTGTCGTCGCCGACGTCACGATCGAGCCCGAGGCCGCCGTCGACGCGGGCGCCCCGAGCGATGCGCCGCGGCCCGACGTCGCCCCCAGCGATGTCGCCAGCGGACGTCTCGTCGACGCGGGCTGCGGCTGCCGCGCCGGATCCCCGGCAGCCTCTGTCCCTCTCTGCCTGTCTGCGCTCGCCCTGGGCGCCTCCCTGCGCCGTCGTCGCCGTCGCCGCTGAGCGCTCCCTCTTACCCGTCCCTGTATCCGCCGCCCCGCCTACTCCGGCCTGGGCTCGCCCTCGCCCGGTGAGCGCGACCCGTCCCGGCGCGGGTTCTCCGCGGTCCGATCGTCGGCGCTGTCGCCGCCTTCCCCCTCGACGCGGCGGGCGTCGCTCCCTTCGCCCCCTTCCCCCTCGACGCGGCGGGCGTCGCTCCCTTCGCCGCTCCCCTCCCCCTCGACGCGTCGAGCGTCGGCGTCGCCCTGGCCCTCCCCTTCGACGCGGCGAGGGTCGGTGCGGTCCTTCTTCGTGCGCGGGCCCGTGGTGTTCATGGCCCCATGCTTGGAGCCCGTCGCCCGTCGCCACAAGGCCGACCGCGCTCATGTTTGCGCGAGGCCGCTGTGCCCGCGGGTCGAAAACCCGCGGCAACGATGCGGTCGGTGAAGCGGACAGCGGAAGTCCGCGAGCGGACTGCTCTGGAGAGCCGCGCCGTCTCCGCGCGATGCCCCCTCGGCCATGCGTCGAAGCTCGCGCTCCCCTCCAATGCCTCACAGCGCGAGGTCCATGCTCCACTCGCCAGCCTCGGTGAAGTCGCTCACCACCACGCGCCTGCCTCGCCACCGCACCCTCGGATCGCCCCCGTTGTTGGTGGTGTTCTCGTCGAGCGCCGCGACCGGATGCCCTCCCTGCACCTCGCAGGTCAGGTAGCCCGACTCCCTCGCTCCGTAGATCCACGTCGACCCGCAGCGCAGCGCCACCCGGCAGTTCTCCGGAAACTCCCACACGGGCCTCACCGCGAACACGCACCGCGCCCCCGCCGCGGCCGGCGCGTTCCCCCTCGCCGAGGTCACCCTCGCCGCCGACTCGATCGCCCCCGCGAAGGACGGCTGCCTCGCGACCCCGCGCCCGCCCATCGCCTCGCCCTCGCGCGCCTCGCTCACGTCGCGCACGAACATCGTCACCCGCATCGCCCCTTCACCCTCGCGCCACACCGAGACCGTGTGCCCGAGCGTCGACGCCGTCGCCCTCGTCGGCGAGGCCTCGTCGGAGTACCGCAGCATGTATTCATGGGCGCCGCTCCCGTGCACCGGGCCCTCGCGCAGCGACGCGCTCGCCGACGCCGCCTCCGGCCCCGCCCGATAGATCTCCTGACCGCCGCACGCGATCGTCAGCGAGCGCGCCACGACCCCACCGCCCGTCGGAGAGAACGCCCCCTCGAGGGTGCACGGCGCCCCCGGAGCGAGCGCCACGCCCACCGCGTGATCGACGCTGCCTCGCCACACGATGGACACCGCGGGCGCTGTCGGTGTCGGTGGCGACAGGGACGCCGCCTCCCGCTCCCTCGCCGCCGCGGCCCTGGCCTCCGCAGCCCTCGCCGCCTCGAGCGCGAGCCGCATGGCCCTCTCGGCCTGCTCGGCCTGCTCGGCGCGCGCCCTCTCCGCCTCGGCCAGGGCAGCCTCGCGCCTCTGCTCGACCGACCGCTGCACCGTATAGACCCCTGCTCCCAGCGCCCCGAGCGCCATGACCGCCGCGACGACCCTCCCCCCATGTCGCCCCTCGCGCCTCGGGGAGCGCATCGCCTCGAGCTCCTCCTTCGTGCGCTTGAGCTCCTGCTCCAGCGCGTCGGCCCTTCGGTGTGCGGCCTCCCGGTCGTCGCGGAATGACATCGCAGCATCCGAGCGCCGTCCGCGCGCCCCGTCAACCGCGCCGCGACGCGGTCTCGGCTTCGCGTCGCTGCCGTCGCCGAGCGAACAGCGTCCTCGGGCGGGACCGTCAGCGCCGACGGCGTCGGCGGGTGTTGCCTGGAACGTCGAGTGGCGGGAGAGGGGCGGGCGTCGGTGGTGATGTGACGGCCGGCGGGCCTGGCTCCGGCGGAGGCGGAGGCGGAGGGGCGGCTCGGCGCGGGGGCGCGTCGTTGTTCTCGGTGCGATAGAGCGGATCGAGCGAGGTCTGGATGAGGTCCTGCACGGTGGTGCTGGTGTCGGCAGCCTCGCCGATCTCACGTCGGAGCGTGGCGTACTGCGAAGCGATCTGGTCGCAGAGCATGGGCACCGGCGTCCATGAGCCGACATACACGTGGACGCCCTCGTTGTACGGCAGCCGCGCCTCGACGGGCTGCCAGCTACGCACCTGCACATCGCGTCGGGTGACGGCCTGGGTGGCGATCGCTCGCACTTCGTCGATGCGCGCGATGACCTGGCCGGAGGAGGTGCTGATGACCTCGGCGGAGAAGGTCACGTAGGGCACCACGAGCCGGAGCCCGCGGCACTGCGTGGGCTCCGAGTCGTACTGGGCGATGCGCACCGTGTACTGCCCGCCGGTCCCCTCCTCGACGACCATCGGGCGCTCGAAGTTGGACGATCCGAGGTAGCGCACGGCCAGCATCGCCGTAGGGAGCATGAACTGGTTGTCGCGGGCGCCGGCGGCCTCGGCGATGGCGCTCTGGGGCGCCGCGCGGGCCATCATGATGGTGCGCTCGACCCAGCTCGCCTGGGCGCAGTTTTCGGCCCCAGCGCACCAGATACGAGAGATGACCGGCGCCACGACGACGGTGCCCCGCTCGACGAGGTAGCGCAGCAGGCGGCTCGAGTCGCCGATGGAGACCGAGCTGCCGAGCGCATTGGACTGATCTGGAGCGCTCGGCGTCGGGTTGGCGGGGCCGACCGTGTTGGGCTCCGCGAGCGAGCTGCGCGACGACTCGAAGACGATGTTGGGGCCGACCATCACGCGCCGCATCAGGCCTCCCTCGCGGCGGGTCACCAGCACGGTGTTGTTGCCAAACGAGCGCCCGAAGAGCGCGCCGAAGTCGACCCGGCCGTGGACGTCGGCGGGGCGCGCTGCATCGGGGGGCCTGGGCGGCGGGCTGGCGCACCCATCGATGCCCATCGCCCCAGCTACGGACAGCCCCAGCGCCCCCACGACTCGAACCACAGCGCCCACTCTCCCCGTCATCAAGAGCCTCCCGCGCGCACGCTAGCCCGGAACGCTACCGGAGTGTCGAGGAATCGCGACTACGCACAGCCCCGCCAGGACGGCTGGACGGTCAACTCAGCTACAGCTCTTCAGCCGTACTTCAATGGACAGCAGGGTGTCGTCCGTCGTCAGGGAAGCGGCCGGAGCTCGACCCGATGGTTCTGTCGGCGTGCCTCGGTCGAGCGACCTTCGCTCAGCGGCTGACCGTTGCCTCCCCCGACCGCGATGAGCCGCGAGGGATCGACCCCGTGAGCGACGAGCGCATCGCGGATGGCAGTCGCCTCCCGCTCGCTCCGACGCGAGGCGGACCTGCTCGGCCGACGGCCGCTCCCGAAGGCGACGACCTCGAAGCGACGGCCTCGGTTCGGTCGGAAGCCGAGGTACTCCACCACCTCGTCGAGCGCGGCCTGGTCGTCGGCATCGAAACGGTGGTGGCGCCACACGGGATGGAGTCGAACGCCCTCCGGCAGCACCTCGATGCGCTGGAAGACCGCGGGACATCCGTCATCGCGATCGGGTCCCGCCTCTTGCGGACAACGATCGTCGACGTCGGCGACGTGATCGCCATCGTTGTCGAAGTCGGGACAGCCGTCGGCATCATCGAAGCCGTCGTGGTCCTCGGCGTCGAGGGGGCAGCGGTCGGAAGCGTCGGCGAGCCCGTCGTTGTCGTTGTCGCGATCCGGGCAGCCGTCGGCATCTGTGAACCCATCGCGGTCTTCGGGCTCATCGGGACACCGATCTGCGTCGTTGGCCACCCCGTCGCCGTCCCCGTCAGGATTGTCAGGACACCCGTCGTCATCCAGGTACTGGTTGACCGTCTCCGGCTCCGCCGGGCAGCGGTCCCGCTCATCGGGAATCTGGTCGTGGTCCCGGTCGAGCGGCGCCGCTCGCTCCGCCGAGACGATCACGAAACTCCCCGGCCACTCGCCATAGGACTGCGTCGAGACTCCGTGGTTCGAGCCCTCCGCGTAGCCACCCTGGCCTCGGCGCATCTCGATCACCACGCTCCCCCCCTCCGCGAAGGTGAGATGGCCCGCGTGTACGGCAGCCGTACAGACCGAGGAGTCATCGGTGTAGGGCCCGACTCCCCAGACGGCTCGGGCCTGGCCTCCCGGGCCGCAGGTGTATCGGAAGCGCCCCTCCTCGCCCCGATGTGACACGGCCTTCGCCTCCCAGCCGCTTCCACCGACCGCAACGGTTGCGGCTGTGACGGGAGCGCCCGAGCCCGCGCCCGCCTCGCTCGAGGGCTCCTCCCGAGGCGCCGAGGGGGTGACGTAGGGAGACCCGAACCAGTTGAAGGACTTCACGATCCCAACCCATAGGTTGAGCCCGGTGGAGCTCGCGGAAGAGCTACCGACCCGAGGATAGTCCCAGAAGACGTCGCCCCGAATCGCCCCGAGGTTGGTGGACCATAGCGCGACCCTCGCGCCCCATGCAGGGTCGTTCTCGTCGTTGCCGACCCGCTCCCTCACAGCCCAACCGTCGAGTCCGGTCTCGCAGGCGCCCCCGTCGCCCCGCGAGAAACACAGGCGGAGCCCGGCAGCGAAGTGGCTGATTCCGTAGCTCGCCTCCGCCGAAGTGTCGGAGCTATAGTACGAACTCCCGAGGTCGGTATAGCTGCTACCGGAATTGTTCGCATAACGATATCCGATGAGGTACTCGCCAAGGAGCGCGATCCACGGCGTCCCCAACAGCGCCCGCGCGCCGACGCTCCCGGAGAGGGTCACGGAGGTCGTAGCCGAGAGTCCGTACCAGCCCGCGGTGCCCTCGCCGAACGCAGCAAGCCCGAAGTAGGGACTGTGGATCGGCCAGAACTCCAGCGACCCCGACAGCGCCGGACAGATGATTGAGGAGTTCGTCTCCGATGGGCTCGTGCGCCGCCCGGCGCTCGAGTCGATGGAAGAAGTCCCCCGCGAGACCGCCGGGATGGCGGCCATACCCAGCCCGAGCGACAGGTCGAAGCGCCACGAAGCGCCACGATAGGTAGAGCCGTCCCCGCTTACGGACATCCCCGCGAGGCCGCTCATCATGCTGGCCGCGGTGGATTCGAAGTTCTGCCGCGTCGCCTCGCTTCGCACCACCGCCTGGGAGTGCCGCACCTCGGCGGCCTCACGGCGCTGCTCGTATCGCCGCTGCCGCTCTTCTTCTTCCCTCCGCCGACGCTCCTCCTCCTCCCTCCGCCGACGCTCCTCCTCCTCCCTCCGCCGACGCTCCGGGTCAGGATCACTCTGCCCCGATGTGGTCGCTGTCCCGTCCCTCGGCTGCGGCGGTGGGAGCTGTCCGCTGCGCGATCCATCGATGCCAGCGGGTGGCGACGTGGGCCCGGGCGCCACGTCAGGGCCACTCGTCGAACCGCCCTCGTCGCGACAGGACTCCGTCGAGGCATCGTAGATCCGGCCCGAGCCACACTGCAGGCATCGCTCCGCCCGTACCTGGTAGCTGCTGCCTGGAGGACATTGAACACAGAGGCCGGTGCTTCGCTGCAAGTGGCGATCTGGCGGGCATCGACCGCCTCCGGACCCCGGAGCCTGCGAGCCGCCCCCCTGCCCGGCATCCTGCGAAGCACCTCCTCCCGGCGTGTCGCCGCCCCCTCCGCTGCCACGACGAGAGCCCCTATCGCTCGCGAAGCGGGCGGTCACGGTGAAGGGCGGCTGATCCTCCGGTCGGAAGCCAAAATGAGAGAGGTGCCCGGTCTCCCCGGGTCGAACAGTCGTGGCGTACCCGTCGCGCCGCCCTCGATTGGGGACATCCAGGGATACGAAGATGTCCTCGCGGCACGAGTTCTCGAACCATACCTGGATCTTCTGCCCGAAGCGGGGGATCGAGGCGATCGCCAGCACCCGCCCGATCAGGCAAGCCTCGACGGTGTTCGGCTCCTGGCGAGTGGTCCCGTTGACCGGAAAGTTGTACTCGCTGAAGGTGCAGCGTTGCCCATCGGAGCTGCCCTCAGCCTGGCACCACGACGCGGGGCTCTGAGCCTCGGCCTCCCTGGGTAGGATCGCAATCCCGAGCGCGAAGGTGACAAGCCCCAGGACTCCGCCCTTCGAAGCCCGAGGACGGCCCGGTGTTCGATGAATCCCCAACATATTTCGGCTCTTCCGCGAAAGCGGGGGCGCTGGTTTCGTAGGGTTCCGCGCGCCGCGCCCTTGCTGCCCGCGGTTCGCCGCGTAGGGCGTCGGCACCCCTCG
>Ga0207969_100638_pt1 | contig 14237 bp, 12 predicted proteins | sample LakWasMet25_LOW6_2_FD_183869 | JGI IMG/M metagenome (GOLD analysis project Ga0207969, IMG submission 183869) | Freshwater sediment methanotrophic microbial communities from Lake Washington under simulated oxygen tension - Sediment Metagenome... | ecosystem: Environmental > Aquatic > Freshwater >... | reverse complement strand
GGAGACGATCCGCATCGTCAGTGGGTGAGTCCCGATCCCGAGCGGACCCCTACAACCAACCCGCCGCGCAATGCGTGGCGGCGCCTCATGATCCGCAGAACGCCCGAGACCGAACCTGGCCGCTTGCCCTGCGACCGCCCAACCGCCGGGGCGATCCCACCGAACCCGTCACCGGACGCCTACTCCGAACTCCAGGCGCTATGTTCGGCGCCGCAGCACCGACGATGGCCCGCCCCGACCCACGCAAGCTCGACCTCCTGATCGCGACCCTCCAGCGCTCGCCGCGCACCTACGACGAGCTCATGGCCGACGAGCGCCTCGACCTGTCCCGTCGCTCGCTCCAGACCTACCTCGACGAGCACCTCGCCTCGCTGGGCTACACCGTGCTGCGAGGCGTCGCCCCGGGGCCTCCTCGCCGCGCGACCTTCTTCATCCCGACCGCCGACGACGAGCCCCGCGGCGGCGTGGTCGACCGCGCGGCCTACTCGCTCGCCCGGGGCTTCCTCGAAGGGCTCTTCCCCCTCGAGGGCACCTCGCTCGACGCGCTCACCCGCCGGCGCAACTCCCGGGTGCTGGCCTTCGCGAGCGGCGTCCCCCGCTTCAGCGAGCACCACATGCGCGCGCTCATGAAGTGGATCGCCGCCGCCGAGCACGACCCGCCCCGCGCCGTGATGCTGCGCTACGAGCGCGCGGGCGGGCCTCGCGCGGCGCCCCTCCCGGTCGAGCCGCGGCTGGTGTGGCCCGTCGGGGTGATCGTCCGCGAGGGCCGCCGGGTGTACCTCCCGGGGCTGGTGTCGCCCGGCGAGTCGCTCGACGACGCCCGAAACTTCGCCCTCGACCGGGTGCTCGCCGGGCCGCGCGACTGCGGCGTCTGGGTGGCCGACGCCTCGGAGCAGCGGCCGTCGGAGTTTCTGCTGCACTCCCGGCCCCGGCCGCAGGAGTTCGTGCACGCGCCCTTCGGCCTGGTGCGCCCATCGGTGTCCGAGCAGCCGGTGATGCTGGAGGTGCGCTTCGACCCGTCGCACGCCGCGTACGTGCGAGACCGCCGGTGGTTTCCGAAGCAGGAGGAGCACGTGACGGCCGACGGCTCGCTGGAGCTGCGCTTCGGCCCGGTGGACGTCCGCGAGGCGGTCGCCTGGTGCTCCCAGTGGATCGAAGGGCTCACGGTGCTGGGCGACCCGGCGCTGAGGGAGGCGTACATGGCCTCGCTGCGGCAGCGGCTGCTGCGATAGGGCGCGCGGTCGCCTGCCACGCCCTCGCGGTCGCTGATAGCATCCGCGGCGATGCTCCGACGCTCGCTCGCTGCGGCGCTCCTCCTCTCCGTCGCGGTGGGCTGCGCGACGGCGTCCGAGCGAGACGGCACCTTCAACGACAGGGACGCCGGCGAGACCGACCTGGGCGACCCGAAGGATACGTCACCCGGTAAGGAGGACGCCGTCGAGGAGGCGCCCGAGGACGTCCCCGCGACGCCCGACCGACCCGACGCCGGGGCGGTGGCTCCCGACGCGCCGGAGGCCTCGGTGGACGTGCCCGTCGACCGCCCGGCGACCGACCTGGGCGGCGGCACCTGCGCCGAGGGGACGACGCGGCCCTGCTACACGGGGCTGCCTGCGACGCGGGGAGTGGGGCTCTGCGGCGACGGGTTCCAGCGCTGCGTGGGCGGGCGCTGGGGGGTGGAGTGCAACGGCGAGACGAGGCCGCAGGTCGAGGAGTGCAACACCATCGACGACGACTGCGACGGCGTCGTCGACAACATCCTGACGATCACCTGCTACACGGGCCCGCCCGGGACGCGTGGGGTGGGCATCTGCCACGAGGGGATGCGGCGCTGCGACGGGGCGATGGCCCCGCGGTGCATCGGCCAGGTGGTGCCCGAGACCCGCGAGGTCTGCGCCAACGGGCGCGACGACAACTGCAACGGGATGACCGACGAGGCGGGCTGCCTGTGACGGCCCGCGAGACACAGCACGCCGGGAGCGGAGAGACGCAATGAGCCGAGGGACGAACGAGAAGGTCATCATCACGTGCGCCATGAGCGGCGTGGTCACCACGCGGGCGCAGTGCGCGGCGATCCCGTACACGGTGGAGGAGTTCGCGGCGGAGGCGAAGCGGGCCTACGACGCTGGGGCCTCGGTGCTGCACATCCACGCGCGCTCCGACGACGGGGCGCCGGACTACACCGCGGCGCGCTACCGGGCGATCGGCGACGCGATCCGCGCCGTGTGCCCGATCATCCTGAACTTCTCCACGGGCACCATCGACCCGGAGGGCCGCAAGGCGCCGCACGTCACGGACTACAAGCCCGAGATCGCAGCGCTCAACATGGGCTCGATGAACTACGCGAAGTACAACCCCAAGCGGAAGGCGTGGGTCTTCAACTTCGTCTTCGAGAACAGCTTCGACTACATCGCCGAGCTGCTCACCAAGATGAACGAGGGCGGCGTGAAGCCCGAGCTGGAGTGCTTCGACACCGGCCACGTGTGCTCCGCCGAGCCGCTCATCGAGATGGGGCTGCTCAAGCCGCCGCTGGATTTCTCCCTGGTGATGGGCGTCGTGGGAGGCGTGAAGGCCAGCGCGAGGCACCTCGCGTTCATGGCCGACCAGGTGCCCGAGGGCTCGACGTGGAAGGTCGTGGGCATCTCGCGAGAGCAGTGGTCGCTCTGCGCCGCGGCGCTCACCCTGGGCGGCAACATCCGCGTCGGGCTCGAGGACAACTTCTACCTGCCCGACGGCGCCATGGCCCGCTCCAACGGCGAGCTCGTGGAGAAGGGCGTGCAGATGACCCGGGACATCGGCCGCGCGGTCGCCACCGTCGACGAGGCGAGGGCCATGCTGGGGCTCGCGAAGTGAGCTTCCGAACGATCCGCTACGAGACGCGCGCGGTGGAGGGCGGCGCCGTGGCGACGGTGACGCTCGACGTGCCGGCGAAGCGCAACGCCATCGGCCCGGAGATGGCCAACGAGCTGCTGCACGCGCTGGCGAGGGCGGCCGACGACCCGGAGGTGCGCGCGCTGGTGCTCACCGGCGCGGGAGGGCACTTCTGCGCGGGGGGAAACATCGGGCAGATGTCGGGGGAGGGCGAAGGCCTCGACTTCAAGGGCGACTACGCCGACCTGCTGCTGGCGATGGTGCGCTCGCCGAAGCCCATCGTGGCGAAGGTGCGCGGCACGGCGATGGGCGGCGGGCTCGGGCTCGTGGCGGCCTCGCACTTCGCGCTCTCGGCCGACGACGCGGTGCTCGGGACGCCGGAGATACACCGGGGGCTGTTTCCGATGATGATCATGGCGGTGCTGTCGCGGATCGTCCCCCGGCGGCGGCTGCTGGAGATGATGCTGCTGGGGCACAAGATGACCGCGGCCGAGGGCGAGCGCCTGGGGCTGCTCAACCAGGTGGTGGCGGGCGACGCCCTCGACGCGGCGGTCGACGCGCTGGCGGGAGAGCTGGCGACGCGGTCGCCCACGGCGATGTCCGCGGGGCTCAGGGCGTGGGCGATGCAGGGTGACGTGGCGATGGAGCAGTCGCTCCCGATGCTGCGAGACGCGCTCGCCGGGCTGCTCTCCACCGAGGACGCGCACGAGGGCATCGCGGCCTTCCTCCAGAAGCGCAAGCCCGTCTGGACGGGGCGCTAGGCCACCGGGCCGATCACTTCCCCGTGAGGCCGTGCTCGGCGATCCACTTGCCGAGGAAGGCGGCGTTCTTGTCGTAGGCGTCGCGGAGCTGCTTCTCGGCGGTCTGCTCCAGCAGGCCGCCCACCAGCATGACCTTGGCCTCGACGGTGAACTCCACCACGCGCCGGCAGCGGTCGGCGCCGACGGCCTCGATGCGCATCACGCCGTTGGTGAGCAGCTTGTCGGGCATGGTGCTGGGGATGCCCTTGAAGGTCGACCGGCCGGACCTCTTGTCCCAGTGCGTCTCCTCCGTGTACTTGAAGCCCGAGCCGAGCACCTTCTGCACCGCGGCGGGCACCTCCATCTTCGGCGTCGCGACGGTCTTGCGGAAGGTCTCGCTCTCCGAGTCCCGCAGCTCGAGCACGGTGTAGTCCGGGAAGTTCAGCGCGCCCTTGTAGAGCGCGTCGTTGACCTCGCGGTCGAAGTTGAGCTTCCAGTAGGTCTCCGGGGTGCAGGCAAACTCGTGGGTCACGCTGAACTTGTTCATCGTCGGGACTCCTCCTGATGGGTACCGCGGGCGAATATCGCGATGCCCGCGCGTTTGTCGACTCCCCTCCGCGAGGCGGTAGGCGTCAGCGCCGTGGCGCGGGCGCCGGGGTGGGCTCTTCCTGCGGCCGCATGGTGATCGTGACGCCGATGGTCGCCCGCTGCCCGGTGGCGCGAAACTGCGCCGCCCGGAGCAGGTTGAGGTGGCACTCGCCGCTCGAGCGCACGGGCTCGTCGAGCGCGCCGAGGGCGACCTCGCCGACGCTGCCGTCGGGGCCCACGGAGACGGTGAAGCGGGCCGACCCCTCGGCGCGGCGGGTTGCGCGCTCCCGGAGCATCGGGACGTAGCAGCTGAGGTGGTCGCCGGTGCGCAGCGAGAGCACCGCGGCGGCCTCGTCGGGGGTGAGGCTGCCGGAGCCCGCGCGCACGATGGCCGCGACGCTCTCCGGGCCGGGGATGCGCATCCGGGGGAAGAGCAGGAGCTCCGGGACCGTGAGCTCGAGCGGCGGGTTCTCGAAGACCAGCGGGAAGGTCACCCGCAGCGGGTGCTGGATGCCCTCGATGCGCAGCGGGCGGACGATGCCCAGCACGCACTCGCGCGTCTGTCGCAGCGCCGGGGCGCTGGTCTCCGCGGCGGCGTCGAAGACGTGCCCGCTGGTCTCGACGACGAAGCTGAGGTCGACGCGGCCCGCGGCGTCGGGCGAGGCCGGGAGCACCCGCTCGTAGCACTCGCGGATGGCGTCCCGGTGCCGCAGCACCGCGGCGCGCACCCGCCCGTCGGGGCGGTCGGTGTCGACGCCCTGCGACGCGCTCGCGGCGGACCCGCGGCGGAAGCGCTCAGGCGCGAGGTCGAGCCCGGACGGCGCCTCGGTGGGGGGATTGGGCGGGAGCGTGGGAGGGCCGCTCTTACACGCCGCGGTAAGCACGGCGCCCAGCAGGAGGCGCGCAGGGAGGTTCGCGACCATTAGGGTTCGGGAGTGTAACGGAGCGCCGAGCCAGACCGGCGAAGAGATTACGGCTCGATGCGTTTGCGACGGATCTTCTCGATCAGCGTCGTGCGGTTGACGTGGAGGAGCTGCGCCGCGCGGTTGCGGTTGCCCCCGGTGCGGGCGAGCGCCTGGCGGATGAGGCTGGTCTCGAAGGCCTCGACCACGGAAGCGAGGTCGACGCCCTCTTCGGGCAGCACCGGCGGCGCGAAGGCGGCCGGAGGCGGCTCGGAGGGCGGAGGCTCGCACAGGGGCGGCTCGTCCTGGATCATGGCGCGCAGCAGCGGCCCGACCGTCGCCGATGCCTGCGGGATCGCCCCGAGCTGAGGGAGCAGCGCCGACGGGCTCGCGGGCGCGAGCACGGCTTCGCGCAGCCTGGGCGGCAGGTCGTTGAGGGTGACGAGCGTCGAGGGGGCGAGCAGCACGGCGCGCTCGATGGCGTTCTCGAGCTCGCGGATGTTGCCGCGCCAGTCGTACTCGCGCAGCGCCCGCATCGCCCGCTGGTCGATGCCCGTGGGGGTCGACCGGCCGTTGCGGGCGGTCACCATCTTCAGGAAGTGCATCGCGAGCAGCTCGATGTCCTCGCGCCGATCGCGCAGCGGCGGCAGGTGCACGTGCACGACGTTGATGCGGTAGTAGAGGTCCTCGCGGAAGCGCCCGGCCGCGACCTCGGCCTCCAGGTCGCGGTTGGTCGCGGCCACCACGCGGATGTCGCAGCGCACCGTCCTGGCGTCGCCGACGGGGATGAACTCCCGCTGCTGCAGCAGCCGCAGCAGCTTGACCTGCATGAGCAGCGGCAGCTCGCCGACCTCGTCGAGGAAGAGCGTCCCTCCCTCGGCGGCGGCGACAAGGCCCGGGCTCGACGTGACCGCGCCGGTGTAGGCGCCCTTCACATGGCCGAAGAGCTTCGCCTCGATGAGGTTCTCGGGGATGGCCGAGCAGTCGACGGTGACCACCGGGCCGCGGGCGCGCAGCGAGGCGTCGTGGAGGGCGGCCACCACGAGCTCCTTGCCCGTGCCGCTCTCGCCGGTGACGAGCACGGTGCAGCTCGACGAGGCCACCCGCTCGACGGTGCTGACCACCTCGCGGATGCTCGGGTGCTGACCCACGATCTTCCCCTGGCTGGTCAGCCGGAGCGTCGAGCGGAGGGGGTCCGCCCTCTCGACGCCGACCACAGGAGTCAATTTGGTGGAATCGTCCATCAGCCCCAATGAATCCACTTCTGCCACATCGCGGGGCTTGTCAAACACCGCGGCCGCCCGCCCGGGAGCGCCATCAGGGCGCCGGCTCGAAGCGCCAGCGGCCGCTCGCCTCGGCGACCACCTCGGCCTCGCGGAAGGGCACGGCGTGGGTGCGGTTGGTGCGCCAGAGCTCGGCCTCGTCGCGGAAGTAGGGAGAGCCGGTGTCGATGGACTGCCCTCCGGGCAGGGCGTTGAAGGCGCGAGGACCGTCGGGCCCGAGCTCCACCGCGAGGCGCTGCGAGGCGCCGCTTCCAAAGCTGTAGTTGCTGCCGCCGAGGCCGGGGCCCGAGGCGTCGACCACGTCGATGCCGCCCGGTCGGGGGAAGCCGCGGGGGAAGGCGCCGTCGGTGGTGGGCGGAATGGAGAGCGTGGCGTCGGTGCCGGGGATCAGCGAGGTGAAGCGCACCGTGTGAAGCGAGCCCCAGAGCCAGCGCTCGACGTCCGCCGTGGTGGTGAGCCGCTCGAGGTCGGCCATCGCCTCGTCGAGCGAGCGCAGCAGGATCACGTCTCGCGTCTCCGTGGCGTCGGCGGTGGAGAGGTCGTCCCAGAGCACGCTCTCCCCCGAGGCGGTGCGGGCGCGCAGCTCGGTCGGGTGCTCCAGCAGGTGGAGCGCCGCGCGGATGGAGTCGAAGCCCCCGACGCGCAGCGCCGCGGTCTCGTCGCTGAAGGTCCCGCGGAGCAGGCGGGACATCCAGCCGTGGAAGATGCTGGTGGCCACCGCGTCGCGCCGCTGCGCCGGGGTCGCGTCGGCCTCGACGCCCGAAGCGCCGTCGAGGGTCCACGACTGCACCCGCATGGCGGCGTCGCGGAGGCGGGCGGCGCGGGGCTGGAGGGTGAGCGCGAGCGCGGCGAGGTCGGGGTGCGTCCCGGGGGTGGTCCACTCGGCCTCGAGGCGGGCGAAGGCGCTCATCAGGAAGGGGCGGAAGCGCCCGCCCGCGAGCACCGTGTGGTCCCCTTGGATGGACTGCATGTCCTCGACGGTCATCTGCGAGCCGGCCATCTGGAGCCGCTGGGTGATGCGCTCGGCGCGCCAGCCCGAGGCGTAGCCGCAGCCGAGGTAGACCGTCGCGTCGAAGGGGTTGCCGTCGCGGGTCGCGCCCACCTGGTCGTTGTTGCCCGTCACGATGTAGGGCCGCGTCGCGCTCCCCACCGCCTGCGGAATCTGCGCGGAGGGAACGGTCCCGGTCCACTCGGCCTCGCCGGTGCCGGGGAGCACGGTGCAGGGGTTGGTCCCCTCGGGGTTGTCCGAGCGCCAGGTGAGCGCGCCCGCCGCGCGCTGGGGGATCACCGCGTGCGACGCGTAGCCCGTGCGCCCCTCGATGTCGGCGAAGACGAAGTTCTGCGCGCCGACCCCGAAGCCCTCGACCGCGGCCCGCGCCTCGTCGACGTTGCGCGCGTAGGCGAGCGCCATGAAGGTGCTGAACTCGTCCGTCGCCTGGTGGCCCGTCCAGCGGATCGAAAGCGCCCGGTTGCTCGTGCGCCTCACGATGCGCCCGTTGACGATCTCCGGCACGATGGGGCCGTGGTGGGGGACGATCTCCAGCCGCGCCTCGACGTTGCCCCCGGCGCCGTCGGGCACCTGCTCGGTGAGGATCTGGATGGGCACCTGTCGGCCGTTGAAGAGCACCGTGTCGGGCGCCCCGCCGACCCCCGCGGTGATGGTCTCCTGGTAGACGTCCGTGACGTCGTAGTAGGCCGTGGTGACGCCCCAGGCGACGCGCTGGTTGAAGCCGATCACCACGCCCGGGACGCCTGGGAAGGTGGTGCCCGCCACGTCGACCGCGTCGGCCCCGCCCGTGACGGTGAGGTGCGTCCCCCACCAGATGGCAGGCGCCCGAAGCGCGAGGTGCGGGTCGTTGGCCAGCAGCGCCCGGCCGTTGCGGGTCACCCCCGGCGTGACCACCCAGTTGTTGCTCCCGCGGCTCTCGTCGCCCCAGATCGAGAAGCCCTCGCGCACGTGGCGGAAGAAGGGCGCCACCCGGTCGTAGAGACCCGCCGCGAGGCGTGGGCGCTGCGTCGTCGGGCGGAACACCTGCGCCATCCCCGAGCGCGGGGGATAGAAGTCCGGCACCACCGCGGCCTCGGACGGCGGGCGCCACACCAGGACGTCGTGCGCCATCGCGCGGCGGGCGTAGCGCTCCGGCGCCGCGGTCGGGTCGGCGCCGCCGAAGGTCGTGCGCACCGCGTCGATGAGCTGCGAGTTGGCGATCTCCGTGTCGGCGGAATACGAGAGCGAGTAAGACTGGTACCGGCCGATGACGAGCGAGTCGACCTCGCTCCAGTCGGGGGTGGTCTCGCCGAGCACGAGCTCGGTGCTGGGGGGCGCCTCCGCGCGGCCCGAGCGGATCTCGCGGAGGTACTGGTTCACCCCGGCGCTGAAGGCCGTGAGGGCGACGCGGGTGCGCGCCGCCGAGGGCTCGCTCTGGATCTGCGCCCACATCGCGACCGCCGCCCGGCGCAGGCCGATGGCGCGGAAGGCGAGGTCCTGCCCGATGGCCGCGGAGGAGACCACGCCGAAGGCCTCGCCGAGCGTGCCCGAGCCGAGGCGGCGGAGGATGTCCATCTGCGCCATGCGCTCTCGGGCCTGGAGGTAGCCCTGCACGTAGGTGGCGTCGCGCAGGGTCGTCGCTCGGATGTGCGACCAGCCGTGGGCGTCGGTGGCCACGTCGACGGGGCCGTCCATCCCGGGCAGGCGGGTGGTCTGTCGGATCGGGAGCGAGGCGACGCTGCCGGCGGGGGCGTCGGTGGCCACGACGGCGTCGGCGCGGCCCGCGTCGGGCGCGGCGGTGGTGGTGTTGTCCGAGCAGGACGAGAGGGCCAGCAGGCCGACGAGGGCGGAGGGGCGTCGCATCGCGCGATCGAACCACGCCCACGAGGCGGGGTTCAACCTCGCGAGGGGACCATCGCTCCTTCGAGTAGCTTCCAGCGCGGAGACGGATCGCGGTCGACGCGCAGCAGGCTCCCCTCGGCGACCTCGATCCAGCTCGCCGCGCTGTCGTCGGGCTCCGAGGCCACGGAGACGGAGCCTCGGTCGTCGTCGCGCAGGAAGAGCGAGCGGCCCCAGCGGTGCGCGTAGACCGTGCGTCCGTCGGAGAGCACCACGTTGATGGCGCCGCTGCCGCGGGTGGTGCGGGCCTCTCTCAGCGAGGCGGTGAGCACCCGGTCGGTCGCCTCGGTGCAGGGCTCGTCGGTGAGGCCCGCGGCGTCGAGTCGGCTCAGCAGCCAGGCGAAGAGCTGCTCGCTGTCGGTCTGCCCCTCGACCTGCTCCAGCCGAGGGATCGAGTCGCGGTCGCGCAGCCACGCCGTCGACTCGATGGTGCCGTTGTGCATGAACACCCAGCGCCCCTGGCGGAAGGGGTGGGTGTTGCGCGTCGCCACCTCGCCGACGGTGCCCTGGCGCACGTGGGCGAGCAGCACCGTGCCCGAGCGATCGGCCGCGACGGCGAAGTCCTCGTCCTGAAACGCAGGCATGGCGCGCCGGTCGACGCTCCACCCGTCGACGCTCGTGTGCACCGCGACGCCCCAGCCGTGCGGGTGCTCGTGCGAGAGCTGACGCAGCCCCCTGGGAGCGTCCACCAGCCGTTGCCGCCACCCCACCTGAGCGGCCGTCACCACGGCCAGCAGTCTGCACATCGCGCGGCACTATATGGGCGTCGACCCGCGAGTACGCCAGTTCGAGGAGACGCGAATCACAGCCACGCCGTACTCCGTGGGCCCGCTCGCTTCGCCCGTCGGGGGATGCGTGATATCCCGCGCGCCATGCGTCAGACCGCGCTCCGCTCCCTGCTCCCGCTCTCGCTCCTGCTCTGCCCCCTCGCGGCGTCGGCGGACCCGGCGCGGCTCAACAACCCCGCGCCCCCCCCGGTCGCCCCGGTCGCTCCGCCGCCCCCCTCCTACGACGCCCCTCCGCCGGTGGGCGGGTACAGCGCCCCTCCGCCCGTGGGCGGGTACAGCGCCCCTCCGCCGGTGGCCGGGTACAACGCCCCTGCGCCGATGGTCCAGGGGCGGCAGCAGCCGGTGATGGTCAGCCAGCAGCCGATGCTCCTGCGGCAGCCAGCGCCTCCTCCTCCGGCGAGCCGTCAGGGGCTCTTCGTCGGCGTGCAGGGCGGAGCGGCGATCCCCGTCGCGGGCGACTACGCCTCGGGCCTGAGCACCGGCTTCATCGGCCTCGGGCACATCGGCTGGGCGACCATCAGCGGCATCAGCGTGCGCGCCGAGCTCGGCGTTCGCTCCAACGCGATGAGCGACCTCAGCGTCGCCACCAGCGCGCGCTCCTCCGTCTTCTACGGCGCCGGGCTGCGCTGGACGGCCCCTCGCGCGACGCTCCGCCCCTACGCCGAGGTGCTCATCGACGCCTTCAGCGCCCTGGCCAGCGACGGCACCGCGACCGCGTCCGCCGGCACCGGCGTCTCCGTGGGCGGAGCCATCGGCGCGGAGATCGAGGTGAGCGAGACCTTCTCTCTGGAGGTCGCGGCCCGCTACGACCACATCGTCGTCAACGGCGACGGCACCGGGCGGCTGGGCGGCCTGCTCGGCATCCTCGGCGGCGGAACGTTCTACTTCTGATCGCGGTCCCAAGGGCGGCCGCGCGCCGCGGCGAGGCGCTCGGTCGTGAGGCAGAGGCCGCCCAGCACCGACACCGCCACGATCTCCGCGAAGAACAGCAGCGAGGCGGCGACGGCCATGGTCCCCGGCACGTTGGCGAGGCCGAAGAGCCCGGTGAAGGCCGCCTCGCGCTGGCCGAGGCCGCCGGGCGTGATGGGGATGTACGTCACCAGGATGATCGCCGGCATCACGCGGGCGCAGACGCCGAAGGTGGCGACCGGGGAGAGCGGGCGCAGCAGGAAGTAGACGCACACCACCAGCGCGCCCTGGGTGAACACCGAGAGGAGCACCGAGAGCAGCGGGCCCCCCAGCGAGCGCGGGGGAGGGATCTTCAAGAGCATCGGCCCCAGCACCGGGACGCGCTCGACGTAGGCGCGCAGCGAGGGGTTGCGGGCCATGGCGAAGGGGACGAGCAGCACCACCGCGCTCAGGCCCGCGGCCCCGAGGAGGCCGAAGCCGAGGGTCCAGGAGACGGCGTGGCTGCGGATGGAGACCGGGGAGAGCATCGAGACGCCGGCGATGAGGCAGAGGCCGAGGAGGCCGGAGACGCGCTCGACGAAGAGCACCGTGTAGGAGGTCGCGAGGCCGCCCGCCTGGCGGCGCACCCGGTGCCCTCGCACGGCGTCGCCCGCCACGCCGCTTGGGAGCAGGTTGAACCAGAGCCCCACGAGGTTGTGCCGGAGCATCGTCGACAGCGGCGGCACCTCCGTCGCCCCGTAGGCGCGGAGCATCACGCCCCAGCGCACCGCGCCGATGGCCACCGAGGCGAACACGCACGCGAACGCGAGGCCGATGCCCGAGGGCCCGACCGCCGAGGCCTCGTGCAGCACCTCGCGCCAGTCGAGGCGGCGGAAGAGCCAGTAGAGCGGGAGGGCGGCGATGCAGAGCCGGAGCACTCGACCGGGCCATCCCTCCCAGGCGCGCCGCGCGGCGGAGGGAGCAGGGGCGGCGGGAGGATCGATGGGAGAGGTGGCTGTAGGGAGGGACGCCATCAGAGGGCGGCGGAGACTACGGGAAGGTGATGCGAACGCGAAGGTCTTGACCGGGCGCCAGGGTGACCGAGCGCTCCTGCGTGCCGCGCTCGGGGTTGATGCAGGCGATGCGGTGCGATCCGGGCGGGAGAGAGAGCCCGACCACCGGGGTCTGACCGCGGCCGACGCCGTCGACGGTGACGGTGCACCACGGGGTCGCGCCGACGGTCAGCCGACCGGGCGTGTTGTCCACCGCCGCCGGTGCGGTGGCGGCGGTAGCGGCGGAGGTCGTGGCCGACCGGTGAGAGCGGTCGTGGGAGCGGTGGGCGCGGGCGTTGACCGGCGCCGGGGCCTCGACGGGGGGAGGAGGATCGGCGGCGACTGGGGGAGCGACTGGGGGCTGCGCCTCGGGCACGACCGCGCTCGGAGCGGGCGCGGGAGGGGGTGGAGGCTGCGGCGCCGCGGTGACCGCAGGGGGCGGAGGAGCGGGGGCGACCGGAGCGGGCGCCGGTGCGCGCAGCACGACGACGGCGACCACGACGAGCAGCAGCAGCGCGATGACGGCGAGCAGGGCGGCGGTGAGGCGGGAGTGGCCCGGGTGCGGGGCAGGCGCGGGGATGGACGCGACGGCGCGCTCGGAGGAGCCCGATGGGATCGAGCGCGAGGAGGTGTCTCCGGGGTCGGGATCGTCGGCGGCGAGCACGTCGGCGAGCTGCTTGCCCTGGGCGAGCGCCTCCTGCTGCGAGGAGAGGCGCTCAGCGAAGAGCATCTGCATCCACTCGCCGAAGGCGACCGAGGAGAGCGCGATGTGCTCGGCGTGGACGACCCGCACCAGGTCGGACTGGAGCTCGCGGGCCGTCGAGTAGCGGTCGTTGCGGTCGAAGGCCAGGGCCTTGGAGATCACCGCCCCGAGGCCGGGCGAGACGCGCTTGTTGACGCTCGATGGGTCGGGGTACTTCCCGTCGAGGATCATCTGCAGCGTCTCGGCGTCGTTGGACCCGCGGAAGAGGCGGCGCCCGGTGCAGAGCTCGAAGAGGATGATGCCGAGGGAGAAGATGTCGCTGCGGGCGTCGAGGGCCTCGCCGCGCGCCTGCTCCGGGGACATGTACGGCAGCTTGCCCTTCACCTTGCCGGCCCCCGTGTCGGGGAGCGGGCCGGTGGCGACCACGCCCGAGGTGAAGCCGGTGTCGCCGCCGGTGGTGGCCTCGGCGTCGTGAGAGAGGCGGGCCTTGGCGATGCCGAAGTCCACGACCTTCACGTCGCCGGTGAAGGTCACGAGGATGTTCTGCGGGGAGATGTCGCGGTGCACCACGGCCAGGGGGACGCCGTGGAGGTCCTTCTGCTCATGGGCGTACGCGAGGCCCGCGGCGGCGCCCACGCCGATGGCGAGCGCGTGCTCCAGGGGGAACTCCTTGACGTTCTTCGGGCGCATCGCGCGCACGATCGAGCGGAGGTCCTCGCCGTGGATGTGCTCCATCGCGATGAAGTACTCGCCCTCGGCCTGGCCCACGTCGAAGGTCGTCACGATGTTCGGGTGCGAGAAGGTCGCCGCGATGCGCGCCTCCTGCAGCAGCATCGTGATGAACGACTGGTCGCGCCCGAGCTCCGGGAGGATGCGCTTGATGACCACCAGCCGCTCGAAGTTGGCGAGCGAGCGGTGCAGGGCGAGGTAGAGCTCGGCCATCCCTCCGCTGGCGAGCCGTCGCAGCAGCGTGTAGCGGCCGAAGCGCCGAGGGAGCACCTCGGGGGGAGCGGTCGGCGTCTCGGGCTGCGCGGCTTCGCTCATCGCAGGGCCCTCAATGGGAACCGCCTGGAAAGCACGGGATGAGGAGCTGGGTCTCGGGGTCCATCACGCCGCAGCGGCGCTGCGTGGGGCGACCGCCGCTCGAGGGCTGGGTGACGGGCGATCGGCGGGCGGGCGCCGGGTCGAGCGTGACGCGCACCGGAGCCATCGTCTCGGTGGGCTCGATGGTCATCGCGCCGCGGCGGGTGCCGCGCTGCGCGGTGAGGCGCAGCGGGACGTGCGTGGCGACGCGCCGGGTGCATGGGGTCTCGCAGGTGAAGCGGTCGCCCGCTCCGGAGACGGGCTCGACGTGGACGGTGGCGCCCGGCGGGTCGGTGACGATCTGCATCGCGACCTGCGCGGGAGCGACCTGCGGCGGGGGTGCGGCGACGGCCGCGGGCGGTGCGACGGCCGGGGGAACGGGGCGGGCGGGCGTCACCCTGGGGCGAGCGGGGACGACCGCGGCGGGTGCGGCGGGCGTCACGGGCGCGGGGTTG
>Ga0207969_100635_pt1 | contig 14300 bp, 17 predicted proteins | sample LakWasMet25_LOW6_2_FD_183869 | JGI IMG/M metagenome (GOLD analysis project Ga0207969, IMG submission 183869) | Freshwater sediment methanotrophic microbial communities from Lake Washington under simulated oxygen tension - Sediment Metagenome... | ecosystem: Environmental > Aquatic > Freshwater >... | reverse complement strand
ACAATTCAGTCGAGGGGGCGCGTCGCGATAGAGCCGCGCCGCGCCCCTCACTTCCACGTTTCTGAGCGTCTGCTTTCCTGCACTGGCCTTGTCCGCTAAGGGCACTCAGCGGAAGGTCATTCAACATGAGCCACTGACCGTTCAGGCCGAGAAGGGGACCCTGACGAGCTTGTGACTGCCAGTCCTGCCAGGGTCGCAAGTCGCCGTTCTGCCAGCGCCGACTCTTGCGGCGCAAGCCTTCGCTGCTACCCCCGCTTCAGCCGGGTCGAGCAAGCCGATGATCTGGGCTTCCGCAGCGCGGCTCGTTCATCGTGTCAGCCGGCCGGCGAGCCGGCGACGCAGTCGCGATACCGCTTGCCGGAGTCCATGATGTGCCCGACCCACCAGAGGGCCACGAATCGCTGGAGTTCGAGTTTGTCGAAGTTCTCCGTCGTGGCGATGTCGGCCGCCAGATATTCGAACTCGTCGCTTTCGTACTTGTACTCGTCGAGCGTGGGGCAGGCGCAACGGGTGAGCACGTCCTGCTCGCTGGCGAAGTGCTCGCGCGCAAGAGTTGTCAGCTCGTCGAAGACTTGCTGGAATTTCAGGTTGCTCTCCTGGCTGGTGTCGATGACGTGGTCGGCCATGACATTGCATTGCGCCAGGATATTCCGGTGTTGATTGTCGAGGGTTTCGTTGCCCACGCTGTAGCGCGGATTCCATTGCACGCGATTCGGCACTGCCTGTCTCCTGTCTGTCAGAACCCGAGCGACTCGACGACGGCGACGAGGTCGGCGAAGCTGGCCGCTTCGAGTTTCGCCGCCAGTGCGTCCTTGTCGAGTCCTTCGCATTCGAATGCGGTGATGCTGACTTCAAAGGGCAGTTCGCTGATCTCCAGCGGCGACATGAAGCCGATATGGCAGATATGGGCAAGGCACAGACGCTCGGGCTCGCTGAGTTCCATGCCGTGATGCCTGAGTATTTCCAGGTAGCGCTCGGCCGTGCGGTTGAGCTTGCCGCTGATCTCCATGGTGTTCTTCTGCCCGTCCGCGAGAATCGCCAGCGGCGGCCCGAAAAAGACGCTGGTCTTGCCGACGACCCGCGTTTTTTCGGAGGTGGTCAGGGCCGGGGCGACCCAGCTCGGGTCGCCCCTTTCCTTTGCGGGCCCGGGCGCCGGGTCCGCGTCGTCCGCAGAATGCGCCATCAGTGGGCAACGCCATGCACGAGCTCGTGCTTGGCGTCCTTCATTCCCCTGGGGAGCTGGGGCGGCGCTTCCGGCGCAATCTGGACGAATCCCCGGTTTCTGGCGCCGTCCTGAACGTTGTGCGGGTTGTGGCATTCGGTGCAGGTGAACCAGCGCTTCTTGCCGGTGCTGGCCCATTCGCCGATGCGCTTGCCGTGTATGCCGTCGCGCCAGTCGCGCATCTTGTCGCCGTGGCACTTGCCGCAGAGCAGTTGCGGCTGGTCGATGCTGACCGGGTCGCCGAAGTTGTCCACCAGCATGTTGCGCTTGGTCGTGTGGTGGCAATCGAGGCACCAGATGCGGCCGCGGCCGTGCTGCAGGTCCTTGGCATCCGGCAACAGGCCCTCCATCGTCGGTATCGCCTTCGGCTTCTTGTCCTTCGGCAGCGTTGGCGGATTGAACGCGGGTCCGACACCGTTGTGGCAGGCCGTCGCGCACATCGGCAGGATGGGCAGATGCTCGGAGCGCGGTTTGACCACGGCCTTTCCGGCGGGGATGTTCGCCAGGAGAGGCATGTTGCCCATGGGCACCGTGCCGTCGAAAGGATCGCCCCACCAGAGCACCGCGCCGGTCTTCGGCGAACACTTGACGTTGGGCCAGCCCGGCTGAAGGTCGCGCTTGGTGACTTCCGATGCGCCCTTGCGGCTTTCGAAGCAGACCGTTTCCTGTGGTGGCTGCGCTGCGGGCGCGGCCGCGGGTGCCGCTGCCGCCTTCTGCTCCTGCGCAAGGGCGGTAGTCGCCATGCCGCAGCAGAAGGCGAGAATCATCGCGTGGAATGAAAGTTTTTTCATGATCGTCATCTCACTTCGCCGCGGCGGCCTGGCCGCCGTACTTGATATCCCCCTCGAGGATGCCGATGGCGCCCTTGAGCAGGATGGTCAGGATGAAGAAGCCGAACGCCCAGATGCCCAGCACCATCAGCCACTCGACGAAGCTCGGGTGGTACTCGGTGACCTCGCCGATCGGGGTGGGGATGTAGCCGGGGACGATCAGGCCCATGCCCTTCTCGATCCAGATGCCGGTGAAGGCCATCGCGCAGGGGATCCGCAGCTTGTTGAAGTCATTGCGGAACGACGGCATGAAGAACATCACGAACGAGGCGACCATCAGCACCAGCGAACTCCAGAACCACGGCACCAGCCCGGTGAGGCCGTGCAGGCCGAACATCAGGTAGTAGAGGCCGTTGGCATGTTCGGTGCGGGCGTAGAGCTCGACCACCACCTCCGACAGGGTCAGGAAGATCGCGATGCCCAGGCAGAACTGGACGATGGTGGTGAGCAGCTTGATCGCGCTGTCATCCACCCAGAACCTGGTGTTCTTGCGGATGATCAGGAAGATCAGGATGATCAGCGCCGGGCCCGCCGCGAAGGCGGTGGCGATGAAGCGGATCGGCATCATGCTGTGGAACCACATCGGGCGCGCCGGGTTGTTGGCCATCAGGAAGGCCGTCACGGTGTGGATAGACAGCGCCCAGGCGATGGCGACATAAACCAGAGGGATGAACCATTTCTGGTTGACGGGGTTGCCCGTGTACTTGCACCACAGGTAGTAGAAGCCGCAGACGAAGTTGAGGATCAGGTAGCCGTTCAACACCAGCACGTCCCAGCCCAGCATCGAGGAAAAACTGTAGATGCCCCACGGCGGGATCATGTGCCACAGGCGGTCGGGTCGGCCCATGTGGGCGAAGACGAACACCATCACCATGATCACCGCCGAGATGGCCAGCATTTCGCCTAGCACGGCCACCTTGTGCATGCCCTCGTGGTGATAGACGTAGGCCGGGAAGACGATGGTCACCGCCCCCGCGGCCACGCCCACCAGGAACACCAGGTTGGCCAGGTACAGGCCGTCGCTGATCTGGCTGGTCATGCCGGTGACGATGAGGCCGTCGGTGTTTTGCAGGTAGAACACATACATCATGCCGGCGATGAGGGCCGCGAGGGCGCCCATCCATGCATAGAACTTCGTGCCGCCCTTGAGGACGTAACGCGTGTAGTCGGCAGCGAAACTTGTCAGTTGTTGCACGGCTCGCTCCTCAATCGTAGAAGTAGAAGAATTTCGGGAAGGTGTTGAGCTCGGCCTTGAGGCGGAACACGTTCTTCCGCGCCAGGATCATGCTCACTTCGCTTTCCGGGTCGAGCAGGTTGCCGAACTTGCGGGCGCCGACAGGACAGACCTCGACGCAGGCCGGGTAGCGGCCCTGCCGGGTGCGCTGCAGGCACCAGTGGCACTTTTCCACCACGCCGCGCATGCGCGGCCGGTTGCCCAGGTAGTGCGTGACCGGGTTCATCGCTTCCTTCGGCAGCACCGGCGTGGTGAGGTTGAAGCGGCGCGCCCAGTAGGGGCAGGCGTTCATGCACATCTTGCAGCCGATGCACCAGTTGTAGTCGATCACCACCGGGCCGTCGCCCTCGCGGTAGGTCGTTCGCACCGGGCACACCTTGACGCAGGGCGGCTTCTCGCACTGCATGCAGGCGATCGGCATGTAGGTGGCTTCCTTCTCGGGTACCGCCTTGGGTTCATAGAAGTACTGGCCTTCGAGCACCTGGCCGGCCGGGGTGTAGGCGTTGCCGCCGACCTGTATGCCGAGCCCCTCGGGATAGCCCTGGTTCATCTTGTCTTTTGCGAACTCGCCGCGCTCCATCCTGAGCACCTGGATCCACTCGATCTTTTCTCCCGGCCGCGTTCCGCGCGACTGGTTGTTTTCCTCGACGCAGGCATGGACGCAGCGGCGGCAGCCGATGCACTTCCTGATGTTCAGGGCGTAGCCCATGAGCACGCCTGCCTGGGGCCCGGTGGTATCGACGGTGACCTTCTTGCCGTACTCCGAGGAGTAGCGCCTTTCGAGCCGGGCGCGCGCCTCGGCTTTTTCCTCGTCCGTCATCAGGCGGTAGTTCTTCTGGAAGTGCTCGGCCCACTCGGTGGCGGCTGCGGCATCGTCGGACTGAACCATCAGCGCCGCGGCGCCCATCAGCGACGACATGCTGAGGGCTCCGCCGGCTTTCAGAAAGCCGCGGCGCGAGGTTGTCGGGCCAGGGGCGGAAGGATCTGCCGACGCCGGTTGCGCCTGGCATTGGGAAGGCTTTTCCCGGGCGGGATCGGCCGAGGGGCTCTCGTTAAGTGTCACAGTTGGCTCCAGTAAGGGGAAATGAATTCGTGCAGGGCAAGTCGCGACGACCGGAATCCGGATCGGGTTGCTGCCACCCGGGAGCCTCGGTGCGATCGAAAATCCAGACTTCGATCGCGGATTGCGGCGGTTTTTGCCCAAACAACTAACTTGCGATATATATCAGCCGCCGGGTATTTCTGAATTGATCATGATCAAAAGCGCTGAACCTTGTAGGGTTATTTCCACGGTTTGGCAGAAATCGAGCCTTGTGCGAAGGAGCGGGGTTGCGGAATGCCCGGCTCCGGTTTCGCGCAGGGACATTTCATGAGCGCATGCCGAATCGGGTTTTCACGCACCTGGGCAAACGCGGGAGAGACCATCGAGCGGGGCGGATGACGGTTCCGCCCCGGCAGCGGACACCGGCGCCGCTGCGGACGCATGGCTCTCAAGGGATGAATTCCGCCGTCCTGCCGGCGCCGACTCTTGCGGCACAATTCGGGCTCTCGCATCCTTGGCCGGGGGTCCGTCATGTTTTCCGCCTTGAAGTCTTGCGGCGCGAGTGCGCGCGTGTCGTTCGCCGCGCTTGCTCTCCTTGGCATGGCCATCGGCTGGAGCGTGCCGGTGGCAACCGCGGCGGCGCCGGGTGCGACGCCTGTCTATACGGTGAGCCCCGTCGGCTGGGTTAGAAAATCCGGCGGCAGGACTTTCATCGAGATCGAACGGCGCTATCAGCCGGCGCTGATGGGCGTCGGGCAGTTGAAGTCGATCTGGGTGCTCTACTGGTTCGACCGCAACGACAGCCCGGAAAAGCGCGCCGTGCTGCAGGTGCATCCGCGCGGCGACCCGGAGCGGCCGCTGCGCGGAGTGTTCGCCACGCGTTCGCCCTTGCGGCCCAACCTGATCGCCCTGAGCGAGGTCAGGGTGATCGCGGTGCGGGACAACGTCGTCGAGATCGACCGCATCGACGCCTTCGCCGACACGCCGGTGCTGGACCTGAAACCCTGAGCGCCTGAAGGTTTTTGCCGCGCCTGCCTGTCGTCGCGGGAGTAGTGGTAGCCTTGCGGCCACAACATCCCCAAGGAGGAGAAAACATGAAGATTCGTACATTGTTCGTCGGCCTTGCCGCGGCGGCCTTCTCGGCAGTCGCCCTGGCCCAGGCGCCGATCGTGATCAAGTTCAGCCACGTCGTCGCGGCCGATACGCCGAAGGGCAAGGCGTCGGAATTCTTCGCCAAGCGGGCGGCGGAGCTGACCAAGGGCCGCGCGAAGGTGGAGGTCTATGCCAACAGCGCCCTGTACAAGGACAAGGAAGAAGTGGAAGCCCTGCAGCTCGGCGCCGTGCAGATGCTGGCGCCGTCGTTGTCCAAGTTCGGTCCGCTCGGCGTGAAGGAATTCGAAGTATTCGACTTCCCCTACATCTTCGACGACTACGCCGACCTGCACAAGATCACGCAGGGTCCGATCGGCGCCGCGCTGCTGGCCAAGCTGGAACCCAAGGGCATCAAGGGACTGGCCTACTGGGACAACGGCTTCAAATCCTTCTCGGCCAACACGCCGATCCGGACGCCGGCGGACCTCAAGGGCAAGAAGATGCGCATCCAGTCGTCCAAGGTGCTCGAGGAGGAATACCGCAGCCTGGGCGCGCTGCCGCAGGTGATGGCCTTCTCCGAGGTCTACCAGGCGCTGCAGACCGGGGTGGTGGACGGCACCGACAATCCGCACTCCAACCTGTTCACGCAGAAGATGCACGAAGTGCAGAAGCACATGATCATCACCGACCACAACTACCTCGGCTACGCGGTGATCGTGAACAAGAAATTCTGGGACGGCCTGCCGGCGGATGTTCGGGGCCAGCTCGAGGTGGCCATGAAGGAGGCCACCGAGTACGCCAACAAGATCGCCAAGGAAGAGAACGACCACGCGCTCGAAGGCGTCAGGAAGAGCGGCAAGACGGCGATCTACGTGCCGACCAAGGAAGAGAAGCTGGCCTTCAAGAAGGCGATGGCGCCGGTGCACATCAAGATGGCCGACCGCGTCGGCAAGGACCTGCTGCAGTCGATCTACAAGGAAACGGGCTTCGATCCGACCAAGCTCTGACCGGCGGACGTCCGGCGCACCGTAGCGCCGGCGCCGACTTTCGGCGGCGCTACGGCTGCGTCTGCTCCTGCCCGGCGTCGAAAACGAAGGCGTCGAGCGCCAGCGCGCCCAGCTGTGCGTCGCGGTAGGCCGTGCGCGCCGTGGCGTCTTCACCGGCGGCGCCCAGCGCCACGTAAAGCGGCAGCAGATGTTCCGCTGACGGATGGGCGCGTGCGGCGTGCGGCGCCTGGCGGCGCCAGTCGAGCAGCGCCGCCAGATCGTGCTGCTCCAGCGCGTCGACAAGCCAGTCGCGGAATTCAGCGACGTAGGGCAAGACCTCTCCATCCGCAGCGTCGGCAACCATGTCGCGCAGGTTGTGCGTGAGTCCGCCCGAGGCGAGGACCAGCACGCCGCGCTGCGTCAGCGGCCGCAGCATCTTCCCGAGCCGGTAATGCGCCTCGGCGTCGGCCTGCGGCATCACCGCCAGCTGGATCGCCGGGATGTCCGCCGCCGGGTACACGGCACGCAGCGGCGACCAGGCGCCGTGGTCGAGGCCGCGCTCGCTATCGATCTGTATGCCGGGAACCAGCTCGGCGACTTCTGCGGCCAGATCGGGTGCACCGGGCGCCGGATAGGCGAGTTCGTAGAGCGCCTGCGGAAAACCGTAGAAATCGTGGATGGTTTCCGGCTGCGCAGCGGCGCTGACCGCAGGCGCCCGGGTGTTCCAGTGCGCGGAGACGGCGAGGATCGCCCGCGGCCGCGGCAGGTCTTGCGCCAGCGCCCGCCATGCCGGGCCGGCGCGGCCGGGCTCCAGCAGCAGCATCGGCGAGCCGTGGGAAATGAAGACGGGTGGAATGCAGTTCATCGCCACAGTCTAGCTCCGCGGCATGCGGCGGTCAGCCGCGGGCACGGAACACTTTGTTCCCCGCCCTGCAACAGGCGGCTGTTCGCACTTTCCGCCGCGGGCCTTTGGCTATACTCGTCGCGCACCCGATACCGGAGAACCGCCATGGCCGCCACCGTTTTTTCGCGCATCATCGCCGGGGAACTGCCCTGCGCCAAAGTCTACGAGGACGATCTGGTCTTCGCCTTCATGGATGCCGGCCAGGTCAATCCTGGCCACGTCATCGTCGCCAGCAAGGCGCCTGTCGAGACCCTGATGGACGCCGACGAAGCCACGGCACGGGCCATGATGGCGGCCGCCTGGCGCATCGCGCGGGCGGTGCAGGAGGCCTTCGCCCCGGCCGGCATGACCATCCTGCAGGCCAACAAGGCGGCCGGCTGGCAGACCGTTCCGCATCTGCATCTGCACGTGCTGCCGCGCCACCCCGGCGACGGCGTCGACCTCGCCTGGCCGCGCAAGGAACCGGGGTTGGAAAAGCTGAAGGAACTGGCGGCGAAGATTCGCCTTTGACGCCGCGGAAGCGGACTACTTGCGCTGGATCAGCTCGATCTTGTAGCCGTCGGGATCTTCGACGAAGGCGATCACGGTGGTGCCTCCCTTCATCGGGCCGGCCTCGCGCGTGACCTTGCCGCCGCGCTGGCGGATGGCGTCGCAGGCGGCATGGGCATCGTCGACCGCCAGCGCAATGTGGCCGTAGCCGGTGCCGATTTCGTAGCGATCGACGCCCCAGTTGTAGGTCAGCTCGATCACCGCGCCGTCTCTTTCGTCCTCGAAGCCGACGAAGGCCAGCGTGAACTTTCCTTCCGGGTAGTCGTGGCGGCGCAGCAGGCGCATGCCGAGGACCTCGGTATAGAAGGCCAGCGATTTGTCGAGATCGCCGACGCGGAGCATGGTGTGCAGGATTCTCATGATCGTTCCCTTCAAAGGATGGGCAGGGAGGCGGCGCGCTGCTTGAGCTCGGTGCGGGCGGCCTTCCACTCGGGGTAGAGCGAGCCGACCACGTCCCAGAAGCGCGCGCTGTGGTTCATTTCCAGCAGGTGGGCGACTTCGTGGGCAACCACATAGTCGCCCAGGTGCGCCGGCATGTGGATCAGCCGCCAGTTCACGCGGATGCCGCCGTGCGTGCTGCAACTGCCCCAGCGCGTATGCGCCGACGACAGCGCGAGCTTCGGCACGGCCAGATCGAGCTGGCCGGTGAAATGGGCCAGGCGTTCGCCGAAATGGCTGAGCGCGCGCTTCTGCAATGCGCGCACTGCCAGCTGGCCAAGGTCGGCCTCCGGGCGCGCTTCGAGGACCAGCAGCTCGCCGACCCATCGCACCCGGTTGGCGCCCGGCAGGACGCGCACTTCGGCTTCGGTGTCGAGCAGGGGGACGCGCGCGCCATCCTTGATCGTGAGGTGGCGCGGCTGCGTGGCATGGGCCAGTTCGCCGAGCTTCTTCAGTACCCAGTCGGCATGGCCCCGGACGAAGGCTTCGATCTCGGTCAGCGCGATGCGATGGGGCGCGCCGATGCGCAGGCCGCGCTCGTCGATGGTCATGGAAAGACGCTTGGCGCCGCTCTTCAGCCGGTAGTCGATGATGCGGCCGCCGATCAGCAGATGGCGCGTCTTCGCCTCGGGCGGCGGCGAGGGCAGGCGGAACAGCTTGAGTTGTTCGAGGATCATTGCAGTGACTCAGCCGGCGGCAAGCGGAGTGCCGAAAAGATCGAAGCTTTCGCCTTCCGGCGGCATGGCGGCGATGGCACGGGCGATGGCCTGCTCGATGACCGGCATGGGTTGTTCGATCAGGCGCCAGTTGCAGCGCAGCGTGTTTCCATTCTGCGCCTCGACCCAGTGGCCGCGCACCGCAAACGAGAGCGCCAGGCGCGGTGCTCGCCTTCCCGCCGGCGCGGTGCGTCCCTCGAGGAACTTCTGTTCGATGACTTGCTGCAGAAGCCGCTTGGCCTCCTCGCGCAGCCAGGCTTCGGCACGGTCCTGAATCTGGCGCGGCGTGGCCTGGGGCGGCAGCGGCAGGTCGAGCGTGTCGCCCTCGCGCAGCGCCTCCTTGTGTCGCGTGCCGAGCACCAGGCGCAGGCTGCCGCCGAGGTATGCCAGCGCGGCGCCGTCATGCCAGCGACCGGCGGGATCGGGCTCGCCGCTGTCGAGCCTGAGCTTGAGTTGTGGGCTGCGGGCTGTTGCAACATTCATGGCGAAACCTCATAGAGCTGCGGGCTGATGCGGCGCATCTCGGCTTCGATCCAGGCCTCGGCCCGGTTCGTCACTTCGTTTGCCGTGAGTCCGGTCGGATCGATCACCGGGCCGACGCTGACGGTGACGGTGCCGCATTTCTTGAACAGTGCGTTGCGGCCCCAGAACTCCCCGGAATTGAGCGCCACGGGAACCACCGGCGTGCCGGTCTCGACGGCAAGGTGCGCGCCGCCGATCTTGTAGCGGTTCTTGGAGCCGGGTTGCGCGCGGGTGCCCTCCGGAAAAATGATCACCGTGTAGCCCTTGTCGAGACGATCGCGGCCCTGGTCGACCAGCCGCTTCAGGCTCGACCGGCTGGCGTTGCGGTCGGTCTCGATCATCGGAATTGAGGCCAGCGCCCAGCCGAAGAACGGCAGGTATTTGATCTCCTTGCGCCAGACGAACACGGTGTCCTTGAATACCTCCTGCAGCATGAACGTTTCCCAGGCCGACTGGTGCTTGCACAGGACGACAGCCGGGCGGGCCGGAATGTTTTCGGCGCCGGTCAGGCGGTAGGGAATGCCGAGCACATGCTTGATCAGCCAGATGGTGAAGTTCACCCACGGCACCACCGTCTGCCGCCGCAAATGGTGCGGCAGCGGGCGGCAGAGGATGACCCCCAGCGTGTAGGGCGGCGTCACCACCACCAGGATCAGCAGGAACAGCAGGGAACGGAATACGGCCATCGAGGTCAGCGAGCGATATGCGCGGCGGCGGCGGCAAGGTCGGGAAACACCAGCGTATCGGCCGGCAGTGCCGGATCGTCGACGGTCTTGCGGCCCTTGCCGGTCAGCACCAGCATTGGTTGCGCGCCTACGGTGGCGGCGACCTGCAGGTCGCGCAGTGAATCGCCGATGGCCGGCACGCCGGCGAGTTCGGCGTTGAAGCGTGCGGCAATTTCGCGGAACATGCCGGGCTTCGGCTTGCGGCAGTCGCAGTTGTCGGCATTGGTGTGCGGGCAGAAGAATATCGCATCGATGCGCCCACCGGCCTGGGCCAGCGCCTTCAGCATCTTGTCGTGAATCGCCATCAGCGTATCCGTCTCGAACAGGCCGCGGCCGATGCCCGACTGGTTGCTCGCCACCACCACGCGATAGCCGGCCTGGTTGAGGCGGGCAATTGCGGCAAGGCTGCCGGGGATCGGCTTCCACTCATCCGGCGACTTGATGTATTGGTCGGAGTCGTGGTTGATCACGCCGTCGCGATCGAGAATGACAAGTTTCATGATTCCATTTTCCCCAAGGTGAGCAGCGCAACACGGCGAAACACGGACGCAAAAGAGGCTTTGTTTGTCGCGCCGCGCTGCACTGCCCGCCTCGCCTAGCTGGACAGCTTCGAGATATCGGCGACCCGGTTCATCAGGCCGGCGAGGCGGGACAGCAGGGCCAGCCGGTTGCTGCGGATCTGCGCGTCCTCGGCCATCACCATGACGTTGTCGAAGAATGCATCGACCGCAGCGCGCAATCCGGCCAGCGCTTTCAGCGCGGACGTGTAGTCGGCGGCGGCGAGCTGGGCTTCGATGCCCGGCGCAGCGGCTTCGACCGCGGCGAACAGGGCCTTCTCGGCGTCTTCCTGCAGCAGCGCGCGGTTGACCGATGCGCCCGCTTCGCCGCCCGACTTTCTCAGGATGTTCACGATGCGCTTGTTGGCGGCGGCCAGCGCGTCGGCTTCGGGCAGCGCGGCGAATGCCTTGACCGCGGCCAGCCGCGCCGGGACCTGGTCGATCCGCGCCGGATCGAGCGCGAGGACGGCGTCGACCGCACGGGGATCGTGCCCGGCGTCGCGCAGCAGATTGCGCAGGCGTTCCCTGAAGAAGTCGGCGCTGGCGCTACGCCAATCCCCGGTGAAGACCTCGGACGCGAAGCCGGCGGCGGCAGCGTCGATCAGTTCCGGCAGCGAGAGCGGCAGCGGCGTCTCCATCAGGATGCGCAGCACGCCGAGCGCGGCGCGGCGCAGACCGAACGGGTCCTTGTCGCCGGTCGGAATCTGGCCGATGGCGAAGAAGCCGATCAGCGCATCGAGCTTGTCGGCCAGCGCGACGGCACAGGCAACGCCTCCCAGCGGCAGCGCATCGCCGTTGAAGCGCGGCTGGTAATGGCTCTGGATCGCGTCGGCGACGGCGGCCGGCTCACCATCGGCCAGCGCGTAATAGCGGCCCATGATGCCCTGCAGTTCGGGAAATTCGCCGACCATGTCGGTGACCAGGTCGGCCTTCGCCAGCAGGGCCGCCTGTTCCGCCTGCATCGGGTCGGCGCCGATGCGCTGCGCGATGGTGGCGGCCAGCTTGACCAGACGATCGACACGCTCGCCCTGGGTGCCCAGCTTGTTGTGATAGACCACCCGCGACAGCTTGCCGATGCGTGCCGAAAGCGGCGTCTTCTTGTCGGTTTCGAAGAAGAACTTGGCGTCCGCCAGGCGCGGACGGACCACGCGCGCATTGCCGGTGACGATGTTGGCGGGATCCGCCACCTTCATGTTGGAAACGACCAGGAAGCGATTGGTCAGCTTTGCACCGCCTATGCCAACTGCGCCCGCGCCATCCATCAGCGGAAAATACTTCTGGTTCGCCTTCATGGTCAGGATCAGGCATTCCTGCGGCACGGCGAGGAACTCGGGTTCGAAGCTCGCCTCGTACACGGCGGGAAATTCGACCAGCGCCGTGACTTCATCGAGTAGCGCGTCGTCCCGCACCCAGCTGTGCTTTCCGGCGGCGCGATCGAGTTGTTCGACGATCATGGCGCGGCGCTTGTCGAAGGAGGCGATGACGCGGCCCTGTTTCTCGAGAATCGCTTCGTAATCGCCGGCGCGCGGAATGTCGATCACGCCGACGCTCATGAAGCGGTGGCCGCGCGTGACATTGCGGCTGGCAAGGCCCAGCACCTCTCCGGAAATGGTTCTGGCGCCGTGCATCAGCATCAGGCCATGCACCGGGCGCACGAATTGCGCTTCGCTGGCGCCCCAGCGCATCAGCTTGGCGACCGGCAGTTTCTTCAGCGCGGCTTCCACCATCTCGGCGAGCGTTTCGTCGATGCGTCCGCCCTTCTTGCTCATGCGGGCGACGAAATAGTCGGCCTTGCCGTCGCTCACTTTTTCCAGCTGCGCGAACTCGACCCCGGCGGAGCGCATGAAGCCTTCGAGCGCCTTGGTCGGCGTACCGTCGGCGCCGACTCCTGAAGACACTGCCGGGCCCTTCTTCTCGATCACGCGATCGGGCTGGCTCTCCAGACAATCGTCGAATTGCATCGCCAGCCGGCGCGGCGTGGCGTACCAGCGCCCCTCGTTGCCGGCCTCGATGAAGCCGGCCGCCGCCAGCGACTTTTGCACCTGCTCGCGGAAGGACAGGCCCAGCTTGGCCAGCGACTTCGGCGGCAGTTCCTCGGTGAGGAGTTCGATCAGCAATGTCGCCTTCATGCTGCGGCTCCCTTCAGCATGGGGAAGCCGAGCCGTTCGCGCGAGTCGTAGTAAGCCTGGGCGATCTCGCGTGCCAGCGCACGGACGCGGCCGATGTAGGCGGCCCGCTCGGTGACCGATATGGCGCCGCGCGCATCGAGCAGGTTGAAGGTATGCGAGGCCTTCATCACCATCTCGAAGCCGGGCAGCGGCAGGCTGAGGCCGATCAGGCGCTTGGCCTCGGATTCGAATTTGGAAAACTGCGCGAACAGCCAGTCGACGTCGGAATGCTCGAAGTTGTAGGTCGATTGCTCGACCTCGTTCTGGTGGTACACGTCGCCGTAGGTGACGCCGGGCGCCCAGACCAGATCGAAGACGTTTTCCACGCTTTGCAGGTACATCGCGAGGCGCTCGATGCCGTAGGTGATTTCGCCCAGCACCGGGCGGCAGGGCAGAGAGCCGACTTCCTGGAAATAGGTGAACTGCGTGACTTCCATGCCGTTGAGCCAGACTTCCCAGCCCAGGCCCCAGGCGCCCAGCGTCGGCGATTCCCAGTCGTCCTCGACGAAGCGGATGTCATGTTCGGAAGTGTTGATGCCGAGCGCGCGCAGGCTGTCGAGGTAGAGTTCCTGGATGTTCGGCGGATTCGGCTTCAGCACCACCTGGTACTGGTAGTAATGCTGCAGGCGATTCGGGTTCTCGCCGTAGCGCCCGTCCTTGGGTCGCCGCGAGGGCTGCACGTAGGCCGCGCGCCATGGCTCGGGGCCGATCGAACGCAGAAAGGTGGCAGTGTGGAAGGTGCCGGCGCCGACTTCGATGTCGTAGGGCTGGAGCAGCACGCAGCCCTGCTTGTTCCAGAAATCCTGCAGGCGCAGGATGATTTCCTGGAACGTGGGTTTATGGTTCATCGGGAAACCCTGTGAATTCGCAAAAGCAGCGATTTTACAGGGTTTCCACGACACGGCTTGACGCCGCCGGCTCAGCCGCAGCCGCTTCCGGTATCATCCGCGCCAAGATAACAATGCGCAAAGGAGCGGTACCGTGGATCAACAGGTCAGCGTGGTGTTGAAGAATGGCGAACGTTTCGATTTCCCGCTGGGTGCGGAGGATCTTGCGGCTTTCGAGCCTGCCGCCGCGCGCCACTGGATTTCCGAGTCCTTCCTCAAGGCGGGGCTGGAAACTCCGAACCCGATGGGGAAACTGTTGTTGGTCGACCAGATCCTGATGCTTGCGTTGAACTTCAAGCCGGCCGATTACAACCCGCTGACGCCCGAGGTTCGCCGCTTCCTGTGCGCCGCGCTGCAGGCCATGGGCCGCCCGACCCTGACGATCGACCTCGCGGCCTACAAGCTCTGAGCACGGCGGCGCAGGGCCG
>Ga0207969_100606_pt1 | contig 14761 bp, 8 predicted proteins | sample LakWasMet25_LOW6_2_FD_183869 | JGI IMG/M metagenome (GOLD analysis project Ga0207969, IMG submission 183869) | Freshwater sediment methanotrophic microbial communities from Lake Washington under simulated oxygen tension - Sediment Metagenome... | ecosystem: Environmental > Aquatic > Freshwater >... | reverse complement strand
TTTACCGAGAGCCGCCGTCCGTGGATCTCCAGTCAGGTGATGACCGAAGATCTCCTTGCAACCTGATTTTCAAAGACCGGTTCGGGATGAAGCATCCCTGAAAGGTCACTTTCCCTCCGGCGCTGGCGTTGCTTTCGCTTCACCGTTTCGCCGTCGGGGAGGGCGGTTTTACTCGCTCTCCGTCCGCCGTCAACTCTTTCGTCGTTGCCGGCTTCTTTTTTCCCTCTGTCCTTAGCGCCTCTTGCGGGGCGCTTCGTCAGCGGGAGGCGTCTTCTACTCCTCTCATTCGGGCCGTCAACATCCCTCCCGGGGATCGCATTCTTTTTTCGCAAACAACTGGAAAACAAGCCGATTCTGTTCGGATACACGGTCGTGTATTCCAATGGGGCGCTCAACCCAGCACCGAGGCCCTCCCCCGCACGCGCCAGGTCGTGAGCCACGGGAGCACTTCTCCCAGCGCGAAGCGCAGCGTCCCACGCGCCACCGGGACGCCGTCCGCCGCGCGCGCCACCTCGGTCACCAGCGTGGTCATGCCCGACAGCACCGTGGCGAGGCGCACGCTCTTCTCGCCGTGCAGCACATACTCGACCCCGTCGTCCCCGGCGAAGCGAAGGTCGTACACCAGTGTGCCCACGCGCCGCAGCGGCCGAAGCGTGAGGCTGCCCTCGCAGGGCGAGCGCAGCGCCAGGCCCTCGATGGTGGCGGCGCCGTCGAGCGCCAGCACCGCCCCCTCGCGCAGCAGCGAGCGCAGCAGCGAGGCCCCGTCGCCAGCGGCCGCGCGCACGGTGAAGCTCGCCGCGACGTCGCGACCGCTCGCGAGCATCTGGCAGCGACCGCCCATGGTCTCGGTGAACTCCACCTGCGCGTCTCGCGGCGGAGGAGGAGCGCGGCGGGGCCGCGGTCGGGAGGCCGAGTCCGCGGAGCGGGCGATGAAGCCGCTCGCGCGCTCGGCGAGGGCCATGATGGTCACCTGCGGGTTCACGCCGAGGGGGCCGTTGACGCACGAGCCGTCCACCACGAAGAGCCCAGGCACGTCGTGGGTCTCGTGCGTGGGGCCGACCACCGAGCGCGACGGGTCGGCCCCCATGCGGCAGGTGCCGAGGGGGTGGAAGGCCGCCAGCTCGAGCTGGTGCGCCGCCACCGAGGAGGGCGCCTCGCGCTCGAAGCGCTCGAGCTCGCGCTCGCTGCGCAGGCGCTCCCAGCCCCGCACGCCCATGTGCACCTCCCTCGCGCCACCCGCGAGCAGCAGCCTCGCGAGAAGCCCGTGCCCCCGGAGGATCTTCCTGCGGTCGACGTCGTTCATCCGGTAGGTGAGCAGCGCGCTGCGGTCGGGGCCGAGCGAGACCCGCCCGCGAGAGCTCTCCGCGACCATGAAGCCGAAGCAGGCCAGGTGATCGAAGCGATCGACGAAGTCGGTCCACGCTGGGCCGACGGAGGAGACGGTCGCCGCGGCCACGTCGAGCGGAACAAAGGCCCCCTCGAAGCGGATGCCCTCGGAGATGAACTCGTCGACGCCATAGGACTGCGGGATGCCCTCCCAGCCGGCGATGCGCTCGTCGAAGTCGGCCCAGGCGTTCGAGGCAGGGTGCACCGTGAGGTTGCGCCCCACCTGGCCCGAGCGGTTGGCGAGGCCCTGGCGGAGCAGCATCAGCGGCGTGCCGATGGTCCCCCCGGAGAGCACGACGGTCCTGGCGAGCACCCGGATGCGAGCGCCTCCGCCCACGGCGCGCCCCAACACGCCCACCGCGCGGCCTCCCGCGAGCAGCACCTCCTCGACGCGGCAGTGATGGGCCAGCACGGCCCCGGCGCGCATCGCCGCCGGGAGGTAGCTCACGTTGGTCGAGCTCTTCGCCCCGGTGGGGCAGCCGAAGCAGCACAGCCCCTGGCCGTCGCAGCCGGGAGCGTTGCGAGCGAGCGGTCCGTGCGACCAGCCGAGCGCGGAGGCCCCGCGCGCCACCACGCGGGCGCTGCCGCCCAGCACCGACGCGGAGGGGACGCCCACCTCCAGGGCCGCCTCGACCTTCGCGAAGTAGGGCTCCATCACCTCCGGGTCGAGGCCCGTGAGGCCGTCCTCGAAGCGCCAGCGACGGAGCACGTCAGCCGGGGTGCGGAGGCAGGTCCCTGAGTTGATGGTGGTGCTGCCGCCCACCGTGACCCCCGTCGGCATCGCGATGAAGGTGTTGCCCACGAGGCCGCGCTGCCGCTGCATCGCGAGGCCACGCTCCCACGCCCTGCCGCTGAAGTCCCCGCGGGAGAAGTACCCGCCCTCCTCCAGCACCACCACGGCGTAGCCCTCGCTCGCCAGCGCGCGCGCCACGGGCCCGCCGCCCGCGCCGCTGCCGACGATCACCACGTCGGCCTCGAGCGTCTCCCCATCGGACATCTCCCGGGCGTCGAGCATCCGCTCTCGCCACCGCGGGCGCTCGTCCACCACCGGGAGCGCGCTGAGACCCACGCGCGCCCCGAGGCTCTCCGGCGGATCAGCCGCGATCACCTGCGCCAGCTTCAGCGGCGCGGTCACCCCGCGGACGAGACCGTGCGTCGCCACGCCCTGCGCCAGCCGGGCGAGCGTCCCCGTCCGAGCGGCGATCGGCAGCGACGAGAGACGGGCGCCCGAGAGAGGGATCGCCGCCAGGTCGAGCGCGTGGAGCGCCGCCAGCCACGCCCGGTCGGCCGAAGGGCCGAAGCGATCGAGCACGGCCTCCACGGCGTCGACGGTGCGAGCGTCGGGAGAGCGCACGTGACGCCCTGCCGGGGTCGCCGCCTCCGCGATCGCCAGCAGCACGCGCGCCTCGTCGGCCCCGATACGCCGAACGCCACCCCGCCGGTCTGCCCCGTCTGCCATGTGTCCATCGCCTCCTCGCGGATCGCCGCGAGAAAAGTTGACCATATGGTCAGTATTTCCACAAGGGCTCGGCCGTGCCATCGTCGCGCGGCGTCATTGGGGGAGCCGATGCTCCCCTCGGCGGCGCTGGAGGACAGCGATGAACCGGGACTGGTGCAACGGCTTTCGCTACGACGGCGGCGCGCGGGGACACTACGAGAGCTACTTCCAGCGGGCCAACCACCCGACGAGGCCGCTGGCCTTCTGGATACGCTACACGGCCTTCGTTCCGAAGGGCCGGGCTGGCGACGCCGTGGGCGAGCTCTGGGCGATCTGGTTCGACGGCGAGTCGAAGAAGGTCTCCGCCGTGAAGCAGGTGTTCCCGTGGGCGAGCTGCCGCTTCGATCCGAGGTCGCTGTCCGCCGCGGTCGGCGACGCTACGCTCGACGCCGAGAGGCTCACGGGCAGCGCGAGCTCGAACGGGCGCACCATCGCCTGGACGCTCGGCTACAAGTCTCCATCGGCCCCGCTGCTCCTCCTCCCGGAGGGGCTCTACGCAGCGCCCCTTCCCAAGGCGAAGGCGCTCGTGGGGTCGCCGCTGGCCGTGTTCGATGGCGAGCTGCGCGTCGACGACGAGGCGCACGCCATCGAGTCGTGGGTCGGCAGCCAGAACCACAACTGGGGATCGCGCCACACCGACGAGTACGCCTGGGGTCAGGTCGCGGGCTTCGACGACGCGCCGGAGAGCTTCCTCGAGGTCACCACCGCGAGGGTGAAGCTCGGGCCGGTGCGCAGCCCGTGGATGACGCTGCTCGTGCTGCGTCACGACGGCGAGGAGTTCGCGCTCAACGCGGTCGGCGCCGCGCTGCGCGCCGAGGGGCGCTTCGAGCTCTTCGCGTGGAGCTTCGCCTCGAAGCAGGGAGACGTCTCCATCGAGGGGCGCATCGAGGCGCCGCACGAGCTCTTCGTGGGCCTCCCCTATGACAACCCTCCCGGCGGGCGGAAGACCTGCCTCAACACCAAGCTCGCGCGCTGCACCCTCACGCTGCGACGCCCGGGGCGCGACCCGGTCGTGCTCAGCACGAAACACCGGGCGGCCTTCGAGATCCTGACCGACCGTGACGACCACCGGGTGCCGGTGCTCGGGGTCTGACCCGACCGTTGACCCCCAGCGGCGTGCCCCTACGCTCCGGCGCCATGAACCCGCTGCGCCGCAAGATGGCCATCGCCGCCTGGGACTCGCCCCGCGAGCCCAACATCTACGGCCGCATGACGCTCGACGCCGAGCCCGCACTCGCCTACGTCGACCACCTCCGAAGGACCACCGGCGAGAAGGTCACGCTCACCACGGTGGTCGGCAAGGCCGTGGCCCTGGGCCTGCGCGCGACGCCGACGCTCAACGGCCGGCTGCGCCTCGGGGTGTTCGTGCCGCACGAGCGGGTGAACGTGACCTTCCTGGTGTCCTTCGAGGAGGGGCGCAATCTCGCCAAGGCACGCATCGACGACCTCGACCGCAAGTCGGTGATCGAGGCCACCATCGAGCTGCGCGAGCTCGCGGACAAGCTGCGCCAGGGGCGCGACAAGGCCTTCGAGAAGAGCATGGGCCCTGTGCGGCTGCTGCCGACCTGGGCGCTCAAGCGGGTGCTCCGCGCGGTGGGCTTCGTCACCGCCGACCTCGGGCTGTCGCTCCCGTCGCTGGGGCTCGAGGCCCTCCCCTTCGGGTCGTGCGTAATCACCAACGTGGGCACCTTCGGGCTCGACGAGGGCTACATCCCGCCGACGCCCTTCGCGGGGGTTCCGCTGTGGCTGCTCATCGGCGCGGCGAAGGACGCCCCCATGGCAGTCGACGGCAAGGTGGTCGTGCGCAAGCAGCTCACGCTCACCGCCACCATCGACCACCGCTTCATGGACGGCGCCCAGGGGGCCACGCTCGCGAAGACCATCCGTCGCGTCATGGAGAACCCCTGGGAGCTCGACGGCCTCGAGGGTTCTCCGAAGGCCTGAGCGCTCCCGAAGGGCACCGGCGACGGCTCCGTCACTTTTTCGGCCAACCCCCTCCCCCGTGCTATCTATTGAAGCGCAGGGGCGGCCCAGCGTGATCCCACCTCCCCCCCCTACTGGGGTCGCGCAACGGGCCGCCCCGGCTTTTATCCCGACGTCGGCGTCCCCTCGGAGCCCTCCTCGGCCTCGCTCGAAGCCGCACGGGGAGGGATCACCCTCACGGAGAGCAGCAGCCGGGGCGTCGCCTCGAGCACCTCCAGGACGTGGCCGTCCGTGAGAGCCACCCGCTCTCCCTGCTGCGGCAGGTGCCCCGCCGACCGGATGCACAACCCCGCAACGGTGCTCACCCCGTCGGGCTCGGGCAGGTCCATCTCCAGGCTGCGGTTCGCGTCCCGGATGGGCGTCGAGCCAGGCACGACGGCGCTCCCATCCTCGGAGCGGGCCAGGACGATCGGAGGGGGATCGCCCTCGCTCAGGATCTCCCCCACCAGCTCCTCGATCAGGTCTTCGATGGTGACAAGGCCCCGCACGCCGCCGTTCTCGTCGATCACCATCGCGATGGGCGCCCGGCTCTGCTGCATCTGACGGAGCAGCGCCGAGGCCGACATGCTCCCGGGCACGAAGCTCACCTCCCTCACCTGCCGCAGGAGGGACTTCTCCCCCTGGATCGCCGGGAGCAGCAGGTCCTTCAGCGCCACGTAGCCGAGGACGTTCTCCGGGTCGCCCTCGTACACCGGCATCCGAGCGAAGCGACGGCCGCTGAGCAGGCGGGCGATCTCGTCGAGGTCGGCGCGGCTGGACACCGAGACGACCGCCTCGCGCACGACCATCACGTCGGCGGCCGTGAGCTCGCGGAAGTCGATCGCCCGGGAGGCGATCTCGCTTGTACCCTGATCGATCGAGCCCACGCGGCCGGCCTCCTCGACGAGTTCCTGGAGCTCTTCAGGAGAGAGCCGCGTCTCGGTGAAGCTGGTCTCGTCCCCGAAGAGGCGGAGGATCACGTTGGACGCCTTGGTGAGCACCCAGACCAGCGGCCGTACCACCGACGCCATCGCTCTCAGCGGTGGCCCCAGGATGAGCGACACCGGCTCGGCGCTGCGCAGCGCGATCGACTTGGGCACCAGCTCGCCGATGACGATCGTCAGGAAGGACACCAGCGCGATCACCAGCACCAGCGCGATGTTGTGGGTGCGATCGCCGAGCACCGGGACGCGGACGCTGAGCCATCGGGCGAAGTCCTCCGCGAGGCTGTCGCCGCCGAAGGCCGCGGCGGTGGTGGCCACCACGGTGATCCCGATCTGGACCGTGGCGAGGAAGCGCTCGGGCTTCGAGCGCAGCCACTGCACCGCCCTCGCCCCGCGGGAGCCGGTCTCGGACAGCTCGGCGATGCGCGTCTTGCGCACGGACAGCACGGCGATCTCCGCCGCGGAGAACACGCCGTTGAGCAGCATCAGGGCAAGGACGAGCAGGACTTCGAAGAGCACGGCAGCGAAGAGCACCTTTGGGGGATCACCGGGTCACGACAAGTGGGGACGGTACGCCTTCCCCCCCGGCGACACCCCGGCGCGGAGCGTCACGGGGGAGGGTCGCGGGCGACGAGCCGGATGGGCTTCGCCGGCCGCGGGGTCACGCCGTTCATCACGCTCGCGATGCGCCGCGGGGCTCTGATGCAGCCGGTAGAGCGCCTGGTGACCATTGCGGCGCTCGACCTGTTCGCGCTGGTGCCGACGGCGACGGTGCTCTCGGGGGCCCCCCGGGACAACACGCCCCGCGCAGGGTGGGGCGAGGTGTGGCTCTCCCGCGACGGCTCCCTCGCCGACTCGCTCGGGCTCCCGGAGAGCGAGGCTCCGTGGGTCATCGTGGTGTCACCCGCGGGCGGGTGGTCGAGGCGATCCACGCGATGGTCCGCGACGAGGCGCTGGCCCGGGTGGTCGCCGCGCTCCCGCAGCGCTCTACGGCAGCGCTGCAGGCGTCGGCGAGCGCCCGGTAGACGCCGCCGCGCAGACCGATGAGAGGACTTCGGTAGAGTCGCTCCGCAAGAGCGTGGACTTCAGCTTCCCGTGCTCGTTCAGCGCGCGGAGATGCTCGCCCGAGAGCCGCGGGCGCCACAGCAGGTCCCCTACGCCACGACCCAGAAACGACTAGAGCCCCCCAGGAACTCTTCGTTCCTGGGGGGCTCTAGTCTGAAAACCCGCTCTCACACGGGATTTTCCTCGGTGACCCCAACGGGAAGCGAACAGAGTCCGTGTCCCGATCCGCCGGTGGATTCCATCGAGATGTGCATCCGGTCGCGGGACGCGGCGTAGCCGGGTGGCAGCGCTCTCAGCGACCGAACGGCACGCACCGGATCACGCTGCCGTAGACCTGCATCGGCGCGGGCTCGGCGTCTCTCGCGGCCAGGAAGACCGCCAGCACCCCGTCGGGCACCGCGATCGCCTCCGGGTAGGTCGGGTAGACGTCGTGGCCGAACTCGCCGAGCGTGACCACGCCCCCGGTGGGCGCGCCCGTCGCGGTGAGCGGCATCGCCCGCACGGCCACGCCGAAGGAGCGCAGGGCGTCGGTCCACACCAGGACCGCGGTGCCGTTCCAGGCGGCCAGCGCGAGGTTGGCGCTGCGGCCCGAGCGCGGCGCCGCGAGCGGGCCGGACGGCGACCGCGGGCGCCCGTCGGCATCGAGCGCGGCGACGTGGACCCGGTACCCGCCCCCCGCCGGGTCGGCGCGGGACCACGCCGCGAGCAGGCCGTCGCCCACCACGACGAGCGCGAGCCGCCCCGCGTCGGGGCCGAGCGCCGTCAACTCCGCGCGGTCGGCCGCCGCGGCGCCGTCGGCGGTGAAGCGCCGGACCCGCAGTCGGCCCGCGTCGTCCGACCAGGCGAGCACGAAGCCGCCGTCGGGGCGCACCGCCCGCACGACCACGCCCGCTCGCTCGCTCGCGGCGAGCTCGATCTCGCGGAGCGCGCCACCATCGGCGTCGAAGCGGACGTACCCGAGCGCGCCACCCGCGGCACCCCCGGCCGGCGACGTCAGCGCCGAGAAGCCCCCCGGGGCGGGCCGGAGGTCGGTGCACCCGCCCTCGGCGACCGTGACGGCGGCACCCGTCGCGGCGCCCTCCGCGGACAGCGGGATGAAGCGGCACGCGCCCCGCTCGTCCGCCCCGACGATGCCTGCCCGCCCTTCGGCGGCGCTCACGATGGGCGCCCCGCCGAAGGGTGGCAGGGGCGCCGGGGCGCCGAGTCGCAGTCCACCGAAGGTCGTGCGCTGGAGGTACAGCCCGTCGCGCTCCTCCAGGAACACCCAGGCGCTGTCGTCGGCGCGAACGAGGCCGAGGAGTCGAGTGGGCGCGCCGTCGGTCAACGGCGTGGGGCCCGCGGGATCGGGCACCCAGCGGCACCCGACCAACCCGTCGCCCGGCACGAAGGGATCGGCGTCCGGCGAGGAGGCAGAGCCGAGGTCGGTGCCGGCGTCGGGCGCGGTCGGGTCGGGCGCCCGAACGTCAGGCGCGCCGACGTCCGCGACGGAGGCTCGGTACGCGGTGGAGCCGTCGCTGCGGAGCGCGGCGGCGTCGAAGTCCTCGACGGGCCTGATCGTGCGCAAGCGGCAGCCCTGCGCTGCGGCCAGAACGAGAACCGTCAGGGTGGCCGGGCGCATCCCGCGACGGTAACGCACTCGCGTCGCCTGTGAGGTTGCTCGCTGTGCTTCCGGCCCTCGGGGTGGACGCGCCGCCCGCTCCACCCGCTCTCCACCGCGCTGGGCTTGACGGAGTGTGGCCGCGCCCTATCGCCTGCCGGCCGCGATTGGCGGCGCATCGGACGCCGAGGGCATCGACCTCATCACGGCCCACGACCATCTCCAGCGTCGCACCCCGGCGCGACGAGCAAGTAGCGCCGACCCTTGTTGACAGCATCCATTAGCCGGCCCGACCTTCGGGGAGTCGCATGGGATCTCGTCGGCACGGACAGCTCGTTCCAAGGTCGCGGTGAACGACCCCGGGCGCTTGCGGCTCGCGCTCTCAGTCGTCGCCGTGCTCGCACCCCCGTCGGCCGTCGCGCAGCAGGTGCCCTGTCGCTTCGACGGGGCGAACCGGCAGATCGAGGCCGCGGCGCTCCGCGTCTCCGTCTCCAGGGACGCTGAGCTCCTGCGCCAGGTGCTGGTGCCTCGTGAAGCACTGCGCGTCGCGCCGACGACCGAAGTCGGGGCCGGGCGGGTCGAGGTCGTCGGGCCAGTCGCGTTCGAGGGCACGGTTTCCTCTCTGGTCATCCAGCCGGGGGCGCCGCTCTCGTTCGCCGGAGGCATCCTGGTCCTGTCTCCGCGCATGGTGCGTGGGATCCGCGCGGTCCGTCTCGGCGCCGTAACGGGGACGGTCGTCGGCGAGGTGCACTGGGGGTGGAACGTCCTCCCGACTTCGTTGCCCTGCGCGACCTCGATGCTGACCGACGAGGAGTCCTGGTTGGCGGTCCACCGGGAGGACGATCCCCCCGTCCCGACCGACACGGGCACCTACGTGATCCGTCGTCCGGGCGGGCCCATCCGTCCCCGCGCGGGCGAAGGGTCGATTCTGGGACGCCGTCCCCTCCACTCCCGTCCCGGCGGCGGCGAGACCCTCTCGCTCAGCATGGCCGAGTCCCCGCGATACTCGATCGCGGACACGGCGCGGGGTTGGGTTCAGTTGCGCTACGGGTGGAGCGACGGGAGCCGGATCCAGGGATGGGTCCCCAGGAGCGATGTGTTCGAACCCATGGGAACGGGCAGCGGGCAGGGCTACGGGGCGGGCCCGAGGACCACGTTGAACGAGCGCCGATCGGCGATGCCGATCATGCAGATCTGCCCCGGCCCCGCATACCGCGGCGCCGCTCGGCTGCGTTCGGGAACCGGCGTCCGCGCGCAGACGGAGGCCGCTCCTTGGGCGCGCGTCACCGCGGACGTCGTCGCGACGGCCGAGCTCTGCGGAGAGCGCGACGTCTGGGTCACCGTCTCCGACGTCAACGGCTGGGCCGGCGCATGGGGGTACGTCCGCCGGTCCGAGATCGACCTGGAGTTGTCCCACCAGAACGCCGCAAGGAAGTAGTGGGAGGCCACCTGGTCGCGGTGCTCGTGGTTCGACAGCGCCGACAGCCGCAGCGACCACCGCCCGTCGTCGCCGAGCGCGTGCAGCTCGGCGCCGCAGCGTGCGTGCAAGCGCCCCGCGAAGAGCCACTCCAGCTCCGGGCCGCACGCTTCGGGGAGCGTCGGAAGCGGCGTCCACGAGTCGTCGCGGAGGTCGTAGAGACCCCACCGTTCCGCGCGCTGCGCCACGACGAGGGACCCGTCGGCCGAGGCGAAGGCGGCGGGAGCGAGCGGCGCGAGTTCGTCCTCGTGGGGGTCGGCGAGTCGGCGCCCTTCGTCCAGGTCGAGCGGCTCGATCCGCGGTACGCGCGCGGAGTCCACCCCGGTGACGCCGCCCGACGCGTCAACGACCGCGGCGGCGCTCGTGCGGAGCCAGAGCCGGTCGCGGTCCGCGGCGGCCGACAGCGCGGCGCCCTCGACTGCGAGGCGCGACCAGCGCTCGCCGCCGCGGGTGAACCACGCAAGGCCCGGCTCGGTCACCGCGACGCCGTGCGCGTCGTCGGAGAAAGCCACGTCGATCACTGCGCCCAGGTTGGGCGGACGCACGCCCTCGACGACGCCCGCGCGCGCCGCGCAGATCCGCCCGACGCCCCGCGCGGCGTCCCCCATCGCCGACACCCTCAGCGGCAACCCCAGGAAGTCGTCGGCGTCCCAGACCCCGTCGCGGGTGACGAAGCGCCAGCGACCGCCCTCGTGCCGGCGGCCGTTTTGGGCCTTACCGACGCGACGCTGATCGTCGCGGGAGGCCGCGGCACCTGCGCCCGGCGCTCCTCCGGCGCGGGGGTGTGCTGGGGCCCGAAGGACGACGGGCAGGTCGGCGACGGAAGGACGACCAGCCGCTCTAGCCCGGTCGCCGTCGTCGGGCTGCCCTGATCCACCGCGAGCATCTTTCACCTCAGCGAACAATGCTCGCGGTGGTTTTCTCACCGTACCGAATGGGCTGCTCTCAAACTCAGCGGTCGACGTCCCTCGCTCGTCCCGCCTCGCCTCAGGTCCGCCATGCCCAACACCCCACGCCTCTCGCATCGGCCTTCCGGATTGCGGCCGAGCGCCTGGTGAGATAGATAGCTCTCCCCTTACGTACCCGCCGGAGCCCCTTGTCCATCCCGTTCGACGCCATCATCAGCGCACTGGATATGGCAGGGGGGGAGGAGGCGTGCCCCGGGCTGGTGAAGGTCGAGCCGAACCAAGGAGCAGCCCAACCCCGGTCAACTGACCACCCGGAAGAGACGCTCGCCATCGAACGTGCCCGGCACTTCGACGCGCACTACGTCTACTTCCGGTACTTTCCCGCCCGACCCTCCGTCCCCGTCGCGTACATCTACGACTGGACTTCGTCGCTACGACAGGCCCCTTCGAACGCAGACCTCGCCGAGCTTCAAAGGCGGCTGTGGAGTTCGGGCGAGGTACTGCTTACGCTCGTCCTCCTCCCCACGCAGGTCCTAGTGTTCCACGCTCTGCGTGGGCCAAAGGAGGGCGACAACGAGGTCGTCCCAAACCCGTGGAAGACCATCAAGATCGCCGCCGGCGCTGCCCGGTCTCTCGACGCCCTCAAGGAGTTCTCTGCGCGGCGTCTTGATGATGGGAGCTTCTGGGAGACCAATCCCGACGTAAAGAAGCTCAAACTCGAAGACGCCGCGTTCATGTCGATCCTCAAGGAGATCGGCAACTGCCGCGCCGACCTCCACGACCTCGGTGTCGATGACGCGCTGGTTGGTCGCCTCCTCATACTGTTCATCATGATCAAGTACCTTGAGGAGCGGCGGGATCGTGACGGCACGGGTGTGTTTCCTCAGGGCACCTTCCAGCAGTTTGCGCCGGGTGCGGACGGATTCATCGGGCTTCTCCGCTCTGGTGCCCAGCCCGTTCTGGCCTTTCTCGACCACCTCGCCCAGCGAGACCGGTTCAACGGCGAAGTCTTCAACCTCACAGACAAGGAGAGGACGCTCCTCCTCGACGTCAACCTCGGGCCGATTGCGAACACCCTTGAGGGAAGGACGGAGGCGCGTCAGATCACCCTTTGGCGGCGCTACGCCTTCAATGAACTCCCCGTCGAACTGATCAGCCACCTTTACGAACAGTTCCTGCCCGACCGGCCTGGGGTCGTGTACACGCCGCCCTTCCTCGTGAGCTTCATCCTAGACGAGGTCCTCCCACTTTCGGAGGCCACGGCCCCCACGTTCAAGTTGCTCGACCCGGCATGTGGTTCCGGGGTTTTCCTCGTCGGGGCGTTCAAGCGCCTCGTCCAGCGCTGGAGGGTGCAGAACAACTTTGCCTATCCCGATGTTGCCACGCTCAAGGGGATCCTTTCTAACCATGTCTACGGCGCGGACTCCGAGGGCGAAGCGATTCGGATCACCCTTTTCAGTCTCTCAGTGGCGCTCTGCGACTTTTTAGAACCCCGCGTCATCTGGCGCGACCTCCAGTTCGACAACCTGATTGGTAGCAACCTCTTCGAGGGCGACTTCTTTGACCTCGTCCGTCAGAAGCGTCTGCCCGAGCACCCGCACGTCGTGGTGGGGAACCCTCCGTTCATCTCGGAACTGACATCCGGGGCTCGTGACGAGGTCGTCCTCCTCCGTAAGACAAACCCAGCGTTTGACTTGCCGGACCAGCAAATTGCGCTGCTCTTCCTCCAGACCGCAACCAGAATCGCGAGCGAGGGCGGGACGGTCGCCCTCATTCAACCGATGGGACCACTCCTCTACAACGAGAAGTCAACGCCCTTCCGCAAGCAGTACCTTGGAGCAACTCAGGTCACTCAAGTCGTTGACCTCACCCACCTGAGCAGGGTGCTGTTCCGGCGGCCCAAGTTTAGGGGACTGTCCAACGCAGCTGTCGCTGGAACCAGCAATCCGGGCGATGTGGCCGTTGGCGTGGTATTCGCCGAGGCACGGGCGCCGGATGACGAGCCCCTGCTCCATGTCACGGTTCGACGGACTCTGCTCGCCGAGCAGAAGCAGATGTTCGAGATCGACCACTATGACCTGCACTTCGTATCAAGGCAGGATGCGGCTCGTGACCCTGGTGTTTGGAAGGCGAACTTCATCGGCGGAGGGCGCATCCACCGCATCGTTCAGCGCCTCCTACACGCTGAGTCTCTTGAGACCTTCCTTCGAGAGAAAAAGAAGAACCACGGCTGGGACTTTGGCGAAGGATACATCGTCGGCAACGCCGACGAGATCCGCCTCATCGAGGAACTGCGAGCCAAGCTCGCCAGCGGAAGCATCCTCGCTGTCAAGGAACAGGAGGCGTTCGACCTGTTGGACGGCAAGTTCAAGCCTGCCGACTGGCTTACCGGGAAGAAGATGCTTCCGACGGACGCGTTCACGTCTGAGGGCATCAACTATGACAGCCTCGAAACGGTCGAGGACCGGCTCTTCTACCGTCCCGCGCGACAGCTGCTATTTCAAGGTCCACTCCTGCTAGTCAAGGAAGTGGTAGAAACCGAGACGGAGCGCGTTCCGACGGCGATCCTCGACGAAGGGATTCCCTTCAAGGCCCAGATCTTCGGGATTCACGCGCCGAAGGAAGACAGGCCAGAGCTTGAGCGAATCAAGCAACACTTCGACGACCAACGTCTTTTGCGGTTCTTCCTCATCGCGACCAGCGGTCGGTACCTCGTCAACAAGTCGTCCTCTATCTTGAAGAAAGACATTGCCCGGTTTCCGTATAGAGAAAACGGCGAGGCGCTCAAGCTTGGACCCGTGGAGGAGGCCATCGTTGATGACGTTCTCCTGTACGCAGCCGAGTTCAAGCGGAAGGGCGAAGACGCCATTGTGCGGCAAGCCCCGACTGCGGAACAACTTGAGCAGTTCGGCGAGTTCTTCTGTAAGGTCGTGGAGTCAACGTTCGGCGTGGTTCACCGATCAGAGCCAGTTCTACTCAAGACGGGGATCTGTTTTCCGTTCCACTTTGGTGAACAACGGTCGGCGCTGTATGAGATGCCCGGCGACACCGAGAGCAACGTCGAAACGCTCCTCACGGCGAATGTGGGAGGGTCGCTTCGCTGTCGCCGAATTCTTCGAGTATATTCCGGCAACATGCTGTTGCTTGTCAAGCCACGACAGCTTCGCTACTGGCTGCGCTCCGTGGCCATTCGCGATGCAGACGAGGTGTTTGCCGAGTTGCAAGGACGGGGTCTGTAGTGGCGGCGGGATTGGCCAACCACAGGGCCCAGAGCGTCGGGACATTGGCCCCAGGCGTGCTAAAGCCGGGAACGTCGATGGAGGCTGTGTGGACCCACCTTCATCGATGCCTCGAACGGCTGGTGCAGAGCTTGCGCGATACTCCCGTTGCTAACGAGAACGGCGTTACGTCCCGTCTGCTGTCCGTGCTGGAGCGGGAAAAGGGGTATCGCAGCTACTTCTTTCGGCCTGAGGACATGCAGGACGAGGCCGATGGCCACAGTCCGCGAGTAGACCTTGCGGCCGAGGCTCGGGAGGACGCCGATGGAGACGTCCTATTGGTAGGCATCAACGAGTCGAGTAATCGTCGCTTTCTCGCAGTCGAGGCGAAGCGCCTACCGACCACACCCAAGGCCCGGGAACGCGAGTATCTGTCGGGGGACCGCGGTGGAATCGCGAGGTTCAAGAGAGGAGATCACGGAAGCGCGCTGCCTGTCGTTGGCATGATAGGCTACCTCCAGAAGCACTCGGCGGCCTACTGGAAGACGACGGTGAACGCCTGGATCGATGATCTTATAAACAACGGCCCGCTCGAAAGCGAAGCCAGAGCTCCTGGCCAGCGTAACCCCGGCCGATGCGCACCCTGCACTCCTGGCCGACGGCTCCGTTGCTGCGTGATCTCGTCCTCACCCCGACCGCGGAGGAG
>Ga0207969_100602_pt1 | contig 14904 bp, 12 predicted proteins | sample LakWasMet25_LOW6_2_FD_183869 | JGI IMG/M metagenome (GOLD analysis project Ga0207969, IMG submission 183869) | Freshwater sediment methanotrophic microbial communities from Lake Washington under simulated oxygen tension - Sediment Metagenome... | ecosystem: Environmental > Aquatic > Freshwater >... | reverse complement strand
GATGGCTAATCGAACTACGCAGTAGAACTTGTTAGGAAATGAAATGAGCTAAAAAGCGTCTTCAGGAAATCAACCCCGTGGGGTTGACTGGGAAGTCTTTATAGATGGGTTAGGCTTTTGGACCAAGACAAAGTGAGGCTCTAGCCAAATGCAGTGAATGCCTGCATCTTGCCCTTTCCTAATTTTGAAGGTCATGCCCACATACCCATGTTGGTCGATGTCATCAATTGCCTTGCACTGCCCTAAGACATGCGTAAAAACGCGCTCCCTTTCATGTCGGACTGAAAGAGGTGTTACGTCCGAGAAGTCTGGCTTACCAACGATTCGCACGCGGCTATCCAAGAAAATTTGATTGCCACGAGCATCAATCGGATTCGGACGGGACATTTTAAGTTTTGCCTAACGTTGAAGGTAAGGGGCGCGCAGCCGTCTTGCCGGCGGAGCGTCCCTCTTGACCGAAGGGTTAGATTGCATCCCAACCAACTCGAACAATTGGGCCAACTTGGGAAAAGAAACTAAGATATTGCTTTAAGCTTCGGCACTGAGTTTTCGCTTGAATGTCTTTGAGCTGAGGCTTGAACCGTTCATTCATCCAGCAGCGTAATAGATCGCCGGTCGTTGTTGGCTTTAACTCGAACCGCAAATAAGCTACATCGGGTCGCCCTAGCTCGGCAGCCCTAGACTCCAATTGATCCATTAGTGCAATTTCTGTTTGGCGCAAGCTTTCTTGCAAAGCAAATTCGAGGTCAATTTTTCCAAGCTCTGGAGGCAGCGCACTCACCGTGATTTTGAGGGCGCCAGAATTTAAAGCTTCCTGCGGCCGTTTAGTCATAATGAAAAATTCGCCCGCCAACTCGTTGGGAGTACTTTCATAGGCTGTTACAACGACATAGCTTTCACCCCACACACCGGCGGGTAGCCCACGAATTGAGTAAACAGAATGTTGTGAAGGTTCAGAAGACATGGGGCCTCTCTTTTGCAATCTAACGTTTGAATTAAGGGGCGCCGTTAGGCGTCCCGCTTGAATGATGGGTTGGGCATTACCACTCATAGCTCTCAATACGAATCTCTTTTCCAGTTTGATGTACTACACGAAGTTTTGAATTTTTCACGTCAATATGCCAATCAGCCGTATTTGGAACTGTTACCAACTTTTTAAGCCCAGAACCTTTTTTATCAGATATGTATAGTATCGTTTCTTTTGAATCTGCATTTCGCAAACCGACAAGCAGCTTGTTTTTAGGCTCTCTTTTATCTATACGAAAGTTGTTTAAGGCAATCGTTCTGTTATTTGCGGTGCCATTAAATTCAATTACTCCGTCTTTAAATCCTGTTTCAAATAGAACAATAGGAATGCCGTTTTTTTGTGCCGTTTTGAATAAAAGGGTTGATGTTCCATCGATTGGATTAAATATATTGATATTAATGACATTGTTTTGAGAAGATTTACCACTAAGGAAGCCTTTATCAGTAGATACCTCCTCCACGGCTTTGTAATACAAACCAGTCACTGGGTCGTAAGTGTCTATACGTGATTCATAATAATAGTCACCAGCCATGACGCGTGTGCTAATTAGAAGTAAAAACAGCGAAAGATATTTCATATAACTTTCCTAGATGCCCAACAGTTAATATAGAGACCCATGGGTCCGTATATTAATAATTGAATGTTTGTGGAACATGGCTGTAATCCTCTGTCTTTTCTTGGTTTTATTGTTTCTCGGTCTCTATATTGAAATATTAATATAGAGACGCAACAGTCTTGTTTTTCTGATTGTAAACTATTACCTTTTTCATCACCACTATCGGAGTTAAGCTTATGGGGTCAACCACTTTCAGTTAGCCAACCACCTCGTTTATTAGAGCGTGTTTCAATCATCTGCCGTCGACGACATTTTAGTTTTAGAACTGAAGAAGCTTATATCCACTGGATTAAACGCTTTATCTTTTTCCATCAGAAACGCCATCCTGATTCAATGGGAATTCCAGAAGTCGAAGTCTTTCTGAATCATCTTGCGTATCAGCGATCATGCTCAGCCTCCACCCAAACACAGGCATTAAATGCCTTAGTTTTCTTATACCAGGAAGTATTAGATAAGCCTTTAGGACAAATGAAGGGCTTGAATCGTGTACAGCAGCGTCATCGTGTACCTGTGGTGTTGAATGTTTCCGAAGTTAAAGCATGCTTAGAAGTGATGAGTGGGACTTGTCAGTTGATTGCACAATTGATTTATGGTGCAGGTCTAAGAGTGAATGAATGCATGGGGCTGAGAGTAAAGGATTTGGATTTTGAGACAGGATCACTGAGTGTAAGAGATGGTAAAGGAGGTAAGGATCGCACTACTCTATTGCCCAGACAATTAATTGCTCCGCTACAAAAACATTTACTTCAAGTAGCTCAGTTGCATCAGTCTGATTTGAATCGTGGGGCTGGGTTTGCTGCAATGCCAGGTGCTTTGTATAAAAAGTACCCTACAGCTTCACGTTCGCTGGCTTGGCAATATGTGTTCCCATCTAGTGTATTGCGCTTATGGAGCGATGGGAAGATGAAGGTACGCTGGCATATGTCAGATAGCACGATTCAAAAAGCATTTAAGGTGGCTTTAAAGCAGGCTAACATCCATAAGCACGCTTCGGTACATACACTACGTCATTCGTTTGCTACGCACCTTCTCAGTGCAGGCACTGATATTAGGACGATTCAATTGCTATTGGGGCATCGTAGCTTACAGACCACGATGATTTATACCCATGTAATTGAGGCGACTAAATTGGTGACGAGCCCTTTTGATAAACTTTAATGCTAAAACTAGTCCAAGCGGATGTTAAGTTTAATGTCCGCTTTGGGTCTGGAATTCAACAGAGAAACTTTAACTTAACGGCAGCTTTGTACCGCTTTGCAGCCAATCAAACAGTAAAAGATAAGCTATCAGACTAGGCAGATTCTGTATGATTTATTAAAGCCAATAAAGTAGCATACTAATTAATTTAAATCATATTTATGCATTAAAGAGTTTTCAGTGCTAGCTCTACTGGTCACAATTCGACCCCATCTTTATTGGCAACAATAATGGTCCCGCAACATCATCGTCACAGACTTGTTCTTAGTACCAAGCATTTGTAAGTGCACCAACCTCAATGCCCGTAAGGTTACTGTTTGACTCTAGCCATGATTTCACCTTTTGTCTTTGCTCTTCTGTAACTGATCCTCTTTTTTCAAGTGCAACAAAACCATCAAAAGAATTACCGCAGCTACCACCGTATATTAAGCCATTACTCTCAATTACACCTGATATAAACAAATCTAGGAACTGAACGATTTCATCATCTTGCAGAGGATTTTTATATAGGAAGGTTACAGCAAAGCCTAATTCTGTAAATTCACCTACATGTAGTTTCTTTCTTAACCGCCGACTTTTTGTCTTCGCCATATTTCATTTCTCCCAATTATCTATTTAATGGTAATGACCAGAAAAATTTGGTACCCAAATACATCTTTAAATTTGCAACTAGTTTCCAATAGCCATCATTACCTCATCAACCACTGCGAAGATTGGGCCGTCAGAAAATAAACAAAACGAACGTTTCAATGGACTTGAAGAAGACATTTACTTGCCTATATTTAGATGCGTTAGACCTTTACGTGTATTTTTCACGAGCCTCTAAAAATAATAAGCGAGCATCTTCTTCGTTCAAACCAGTATCCATCAAACCCTGATTATCCAGCTTTAGCCACAAACTTAAGCCTGATATCACACCAAAATTATCAATTTCAGGGTCTACGTCTTTAAGAAACGTTTCTGGTAAAAGTGCCACGTCTTCTGCATACCACTTAATACCTCGAAGTGATTCCGCTCCCATCTTTTTACAGGCTAAAAAAATCTCACCCTGTGATAATTTATTAATAGATTTCTTAGATGCAGCACGACCTCTAATATAGACGTGATGTTTCCATGCGATAGCAACGCAAGCAGCTAAATAGGCACGCGCTTTCCAATAAGCAAACATCCAACCATTACATAAATGATAGCGATAAATTGGTTCATTACCTACATACCCAATTATTTCATTTAAGACTAAAACTGCCTCAGCACTAAAATCAGTTTTTTCTGGGGAATACAGTACTCCGTCTAATTGTCCTTCTTTGTTCTCTAATTTAAGGTTAGTAATAATCTTTAAAAACTCAGTAGGCGTTTTATAAAAATCATGATGCGGATGTATTTGTTCGTCAGCACCATCTAGCCATTCTCTTCGAACCGCAAAAAGCTTACAAACCGCCTCAAGCACTCGCTCGTCTAGCTTTACTATTAATGATTGATCATCCTGCACATCATTTAAAGTAAATCCATGACCAAAAAATCTAGGGATTTGATTTCGATGAACACCATGCACTTCAAATAGTTGAATAAAGCGCACGGTTAGTGATTGCGATGAGATAGGTCTTTTGAAAGATTCATAATATTTCTTAACCTTTTCCATCAGATTAAGCATTGAATCAACTTAACCGAATATCATTTACTAATCCAATTATTATTTTCCAATTATATTAAACGAAATTCCTGATCTTTTTCTGAGACAAAGTCCTGAATAGCATATTCAAGTTCATCATTTCTGAAATATAGTAATTGCCTTGCATTATCAATCCCAGGGCCAGATATTGGATGAATATAAAACCCAGCAAGTACTGACCTGGCCTTTCTGGGAGAAACCCCTAGTTGCTGAGCAATTTCAGTACAAAATATGTATTTCTGTTTAAAACTCTCTACTTCTACCCGACTTACTCTTATCCCACCTTTTGGCTGTTTGTGTAATGTTTCTCCATTGATAAAATGGCCTTTGACTAAATCATAAGCAACCTGCTGTTTAATGCTTAATATCTTAGCCATTTGGGTTACTGAAAGCCAAGTACCATAACCCATTGTAGATTTTGCCTTCCACGCCTTCAGTGTTGTTTCGTGAAAAATCCATCCGCTGACCCCAGCATTACCATCGAGTAGGTTAATAACCGCGACCTCTTTTGAACAGGCTGCCCTGATCAAAGATACAATTTCATCTGCGGTCCAAGCCCAATATCTCAGAATATGACCTATCGACACACAGCCTTCATCTGGAATTGATACTTTTCCCAATCCAGTAGTAGTTGCTAGCAAACTCTCTACTGCACTCCTTGGAACACTCCATGGCATTGATGCTGCATTTCCTGTTTTTCTGGCTTCCGGGAAAAGATAACGCAAAATCTGACGCATACGTTTTTTTGTTAACCCTAAAGCGCCACCTGCAGTTTTCATATCAATAAATCCTTGTACAGCATCTCGTGCAAGATCCAGCTGATCCCTCCTGACCATCACAAATTTACTTCCCGCACGACTAAAATGTATTTCCCCCTCAATGACACCTTCACGAATGAGCATTAATAATCTCTGGTTGGATATTCCTAAAGTATCTCTAGCTAATGTAGCAGGAATCCATGTAGCCTTGGCTAATAACAATATGGCAAGTCTTCGATTGCGTTTAGCTAGGCCGCCGCGCCAAGAACTACTTAACCACTCTTCAAATGCCTGCCTTACTGGATGGAATGCAGCTTCCTGTAAGCCGCGATAGAGGTAATGATAAGCTCGCCCAAAAACACAATTCAAACGCCTAGAATCTGCATCCTCCGAAGAGCTCTGTATTTTTTGCAATGACTCTTGAAATGCAGTAGGCCAATTAAACACCACTTCAGCAGCGAGCGATGTGACAGCCCAAGAATTAACCATACTCCCAGCTCGCTGAATTTTAAGTGGATTACGCTCGGCTTCCGCATCCATATAGGTACCGAAATAACGGATTAATCGCTGAGTCTGCTCAAGATTTGTTTTTTCAAAGGGAATGGAAAACTTCTGGTCATTCGAAGAATGTAATTTATTCTCCATTAATATAGAAAGCCTTCTAACATTTTCAGGGCAAGCATTTGCTTTTTCTGCCCTTAAGTCAGAACCGCATTGGCACCGAACTAAAGATTGTCGATTCCAAGACACCTCTTCTCCACATGACGAGCACTGATCTATGAGCCATACCCCGTGTTGAGGACAAGCATCGTAAAATAACAACTCCCACCCTGTCCGCCAATAGGCATCTTCGGCTAAGCACATTGGACAAAATCGGCTAGATTGATGGTTCCAGATTCTGGGATAGTGAGTTAAGAGGGTATTAATATTACGGATCTTGGTATGCAAGTCTGGATCCAAAGAAGAATTAGGTAGCAAACCATGGACCATTAATATTTCAGCCTCAAAAACTATACCCAACGCGTCTACTTCGCGCAAAGGTATCCAGTTTGCCTCAGCTAATCTTAATGAATATCCCTTTGGGCCCTCTGTTCGAAAAGGATGTGGTCTTACAAGTAATGGTTGAGCAACGGTCGTGATGATTTTAGGCTTAATCATTTTTTGCCCCTTTTTGCACCAAGTTCAACCTTCTGGCTAATGGAGATCCAATCGCATGCCGTTTGTAACTAGCATAGAAAGGCTCTCCTGATCGATTTAAGGTGCGCAATGGGGACTCTTGGTGGAAAGGGTTCAATCGATCGGCAACATCAGCCCAGACCTCTCTCCTAAAGCCCTCAGCATAAGTTGGCAAATCCAGTGATTGATGCCCTGCAGCAGTGGCAACACTCACTGCCCCTTCCAGTATTTTGCGGACATAATCTATTAATCCGTTGCTAGCAATAAGAAATCGTCTTGCAAGATTAGCTTCATATAGTGGCGTTTCAACGGGAAGAGGTAATCCCTCCTGAAACGCTCGGAGCACACCTCTGAATTCTATAAAGTCTTGATCTGAAGTAAAGGTAAAGGGTGTAAGCGTATACTTACTTGAAAACCGTCTTGCTAGCTGTTCATTACTTTGAATGACCATTTCAGCCTCAGGTAATCCACACAAGACGACTGCCTTTGCTGTTTCATTAAGGAAAATCTTTAACCAATCAGTAACAGTTCGAAACTCGACAATCGTTCTGGCATAAAAGAAATGTTGAAACTCATCGATCAATAAAAGCTCAACCTGACATTGCTCAAAAAGTAACTTAATTCGATTGAGCTTATCTTTAGCATTCCCTTTACTTGCAAGAGGGTCACCGAGTGCAAGTAATATTGCTTCTGCCATGCTATCGGTTGTAGGTGTGCTTGGCGTGGTAACAATCAGCACTGGAATACGAGTAACTTGCGTTTCCACTACTTTTGGAAAATTCCCAGCATAATATTTGAGCATGCTGGTTTTTCCGATCCCGGAAGGCCCTACGATAATTAAACCTTTACCCACCTTGTTTTGAAGGCAATAGTAATGAAGCTCAGCGATTGTTTTCAGTGTTGATTTAAAACGCTGGTGTTCAAGAATAATCTCTCGCAGACTGAATCTATATAATTGATCCAGCTGCGGTTCATGACGAGTAACATCAGTCGCATACCTACGAATAATCTCTATAGGTGTCATGACTGCTCCTCACCTTCTGTTAAGTCTAGATTAGGTAAATCCTTAAAATTGAATTGCGGCAACTGGTCATTTAAACCATCTGGCAATTCTGCAGGTACGACAGGCTTTGCTGATTTGACTGGCTTTTGTACTTTTTTAAGTGGATCATTGGACTCAAAAACAGATGTACTGTCATGCATAGAGTAAGTTGCCCCCAATTTACGGGTCGCCATTTTTTTGTGTTTGATAGCTTCCTTTATAGTGGCTTCAATTTCCAACCTAGCTTCCATAAGCTGAACCATGGAGTAACTGTCATTGAATTTACGACGAGCATGCTCACGTATCAAACGATGCGTGTCTCGCTGCAGATCTTCGGAATAGTCATCATTGACACAATCTACGCGTATGTACTCGCGTTCATGTTCGTCATACACCTGAATGTGCGAGATTGTGTCCATGAAAAATTTTAATTGGACTTGTAAATTTTCCCCGGTCCGACGCCGCAGCTCCTGCAATCTTTTTGAGTTGTAATGCAGACCTTCCAGCTCAATGCCGTAATGGAATACTGTGCGCTGTGCAGGAATGCCTGTGATGACATCTAATTGCTGCGGATAAGCTGGCAAATCTATCTCCAGATTCTGAGCTAAATCATGCCATTTCAGCAAAGGCGTAGTTTTTATTCCCTTATGATATGTAATGCTATAAATGTCGACGATCCATTTGGTAATCAAATGCACTAGTGTTTCCAAATCAAGAGTAGCAAGCTCCTCTGAAGGATAATCGCCCCTCTCATCAATATTGGAAAATACCGTTCCAGGTAACTTATGAATCAATCCTTGGGCTAATGTACGAAAAAATCGCTCTACACTTCCTTTAGCTTCCGGATGAGCAGCTGGGCAAAATAAAATTTGTGTGCCTATTTCCAAACATGCTTTCTCAAAAGCTTCCGAATGAAGATCCATACCATTATCTACAGCTATTAAACTAGGGATCCCATAAATCGGCCATTCACCTTTGATATCAGGAAACCTTGCAATCAATTCATGTTTTGGCAAAATCCCTTGCTTTAAACACTGCAAAATGGAGTGACTGGAAGGGGTGTTAAATGAGATATAAAACCCGAAGATCATTCTAGTTTTTTTATCAATGGCTAACGTTAGCCAAGGACGCCCTAAAGGCAGCATCGTTGTTTTATCTACCACCAATATATCGAGTGGCGTATGGTCAATCTCTATACGTTCTAGTGGGAGGCTTACTTTTAGTCCCCCCATTGCAATGCGATACTTCTTACGAGTAGTCTCAGCCCCTAATCGTGCGCCTTCAACTAAATCTTGTTGCAGCTCGTCCAACCAGCGATAAATTGTGGATCGTGCTGGACACTTGATATGATCAATGGAGTCACGATTTAGATTTAACCGCACTATATGATCTCTGAGTGCTTGGACCACATCTGATTTAGGTCTTTTTTGATGCGTTAGATAGACTTCAGATAAAACCTCTTCAAACACTGCATATACCTGAGGTTTATTACGTTGGATTCCAGATAATTGCCGAGGAATCAAAGAAGAAATACTCTTGTTAGTACGATAGCGCTTCCACCAGTCATGTAGCGTAGATGGTGATGGCGGGTTTAGGTCTTTAATGACAGTGGCGGCTTGCCTTATTAAATCGCTCCATAATTCGACATTATATTTATTACTATCTGGCTTAATGCTCTCAATATAGTGTAACCGTCTGACTGCAGCGTTTTGCCACTTCTCAGGAAAGGTACTTAGATCTCTAGGTGTGGCAAGATAGATAACATCAGCATGAGATCCAAGGGTTTTATGATCTAGGATCCATTCATTAGTGGCCCAAAGTTGGTGTATTTCTTTATCCCAATAGGTTTTGATCTCACCTAACTCACTTTCAAACTGAAGTTTTCCAGTCACCAAACGTCTTTGTAATTGCCAGCGATTTTCTTGCTCAATAAAGACCAGGCCTTTTTTAAAAGAGAACCGTTTCATCGTCATCCTCCTTAGGCAGCCTTACATAATTTGTTGGAGACCACAAAGACTGGTTTAAATCACACACAATCTTATGGTGAGCCAACATGATTAGCACTTCCGTTTTACCAATAACACCTATTAATTCCATCACCGTATATTGCTTATTAGTTAGCAGTAGCTGTCTAGCTTTAATAAAGCTTTCGGTAATATCTAAATGAAACTTCTTTACGTTATTAATGATTTTCAAATTAGAAAACAATGGCTCTTGTCGTATAGTTTTGTCGGTCAATATGATGAAATCAGCTGGATGAATTACATAGCGACTGATGATTGCTTCAAACTTGCTACTTAACACTGGGCTATCTAGTTTTATCTGCGGTTTTATTTCGATATGGATGAGAGCCCCTGAATTAAGAGTCACAGCAAAATCTGGGTAGTACTTTCTGATCTTTTTTTCGTATTCGTACATAATTAGCTCCGGCTGTTCTTGAAAGTATTTGACTCCAGGTGAATGCTCAAACAAATACATAGCATCACGTTCTAGCAGTGACTCGTACTCCATCATGCGATTTAACTTTTTTGAAGGAAAATATCCTCTAAATCCACGACGACTTCTGGTGACAACTTTTCTTGATTTCATCATCTGCTCCAGCGAGCGGCGATAGGCATCCCTACGCAACGCGCATACTTTTTAATTTGATTGGATAACACCGATTTTTAGACGAAAAAATAACTACTGGCAGTAAATTAACTGACAGCTTTTCGGTGTTGTTTGTGTAGGAGGCTTGACGAAATTCGGAGGGTATTAGATACTTAGCTGGTGAAGAGCAATATCAGTAGCAACGAAAAAGGGCAAACCTCATAAGTTTGTCCTTTTACATTTTGGGTACCCCCAAATCTGTTGAATTAATACGAAGTACTAATCCAATGAGTTCCAATTGGATTCGACTAATATTTGGAAGTTGATCTTCTAATGCATGGCAAACTTCGAAAACTTCAGTTTCGGCTTTGAGTGGTAGCCTAATGGATCGTCTTGATTTTTCTGCTGCGGATAAAAGCTCAGCCATTTGTTCGGAGCTTAAACTCATTTTTTTTAAAAATTGGATGAGTTTTTCTTTTTGAGGCGGGACTTTTGAATCAGTTTCGAGTGCACTTAAGTAACTAGGCTCACAACCAATAATTTCAGCCATGACTTTCTGCTGAAGTTGTCTTTCAGTTCGAATTTTTCTTAGTTGATATGCGAACGGGCTCATAGCCCGATTTTACGATATTATTGCTGATTTAATCAAGTAGAAAATTAACTTAAGTTATTGATTACAAATATGTTTATATGGTATTTTATAAACGATTTTTCAAACATTAAGTGTAATTATTTGATATATCTTTTGACCAATTCCATCAATCTAATAAATCTCGGATCTCTTTCTAGTCCATTTGAATGATTTTTTATATTTTGAAGACAGTCATGGAGTTTATTAGAATGCCAATTAATATTTTTATTGATGATTCTGTCCAATAAATCTAAGGTGTCTTCGGGAAATCTCTCAGCTAGTCTAGACTGAGATACTAAATGAACAACATAATCTGAATGCTCAACAGGGATAATCCAGTTTTTTAAATTTGAAATAGCGCTTGGAAAAGCATCATCGGCTATCACACAAAGGCGAGCCAAACTTTCTGAAATTGACGATGAAATTAAGTCTATTGATTTTGGCCATATGAATTTTAGGTATGGCAAAACACGATTATGCCAATACTCAACTCGCTTATCACCTGAACTTCCAAGTGCCCGAACTAAGGCTTGACCAGCATAATTTAGACCCTCCTGTGGTAGCTTACTCGTTGCTACCTTAATCTCTTCTGTAGTAAATATATCATTTGGTTCTAAAGCGGCAAAAGTTAAAAAATCTGCATACTGTCGCGCATGATTGCCTAATCTAGAATAATGAGAAGCTGTATCTAATAGTGGCTTCTTGATTGCGTGCAATAACGGCAAATACAATCGAGGTGACCAGAGAAACCCTTCCCAAGCAAACCTCGCCTCAGTCTCTGACTGCTCCCAATCAAACAAAGGCAAGAGATTTTCAGTTGCCCATTCTTTATCTACACGAAATAATGAAATTGCATTCGCTGCTAACAACACTCGTCCGTGAGAAAACTTAGCCACATTTTTATCACAAAGGACAGTGAAAATTACTCTATGAGTTTCTGGCAAACCTTCACCATCTTGTAGTGGCTGTCTATACCATAACCTCAGCATTGCTTCAGTAACATGTCCAATCGGATGATTTATTGCCCTTCCTACAGGATCATCGATTGACAATTCACCTTCTTCATTTAAAGCCATAAGCTTTTGAATAAGGCCATAAAAAACCACTTCATGACTTTCAAAATTTTTTGTAATTGCTTGAAGCCACCAGCTAATGTTATGGGCACATTTTTCAATCAATATATCAGGTGCCCGCGCAATTACAGGCGCCATGTAACGCCATGAGCGCCTAAGATGTTTTTCCTCTGCCCATGCCTGGAAAGCATCTCGCCATCTATCCACTGGCCATTTATCTTCGAGAGCCAATTCATATAATGAGCATGCAGTGGTTGAAAAGTTAACACTACATCGCTGCCGCCAGTCATCTCGATTCCAATGATCTTGTTTTATATCTTGCTTCAGCCAGATGACCAAGTCTCTGCGCTGGCGAGGAGAAATCAGAGCTTTATTATCTAAATCATCACGCCAGCCACTTTCCATCCACATGGGAAACTCATCACGATCATCACTAGCAACCAACCAAGACGGATTTTCTACTTTATAAGTATTTAATTTCTTTAGGGTCTGTTCAGATAAATGGCCGCCAGCAACTTTGAGTTTTTCTAGTCTCAACCAAATACCATGCTGGGCAATGTGTTCCCAACGTTCCATATCAATATCATCAACAAACTTTTTACGAGGGGGCCCACGCAATATAGCCTGTTCAATTTTTTTTAATTGAGTTTTATCAAGTTTAGTTGCTAAAGAGGTAAGCAGACGCATTACTTCTCGCCTAACCTCTTCAGACCAAAGCCACCAATAATCTTCCGATAATAACCACTTAACTGCTGTTTTAATTGGAATGACATTATCCTGAGCACCCGCAAATAACGCTAGTCGCTTGAATGTTGGATAAGGTGTCTCCCACCAGACCTCTGCAGTATGAACTGCCTGTGAAACATTAATGACAGAGCTTGAAAGCCAAGCATCACGTGCCAGTTCAATCAGTACTGTCCAATCATGAAAGTCTTTATTTTGAGAATGTTCACTTATAGATGGTTGATCAGAATAGGACCAATCGCTATGACTATCTGCCCCACCCAGCTCCCTTTTTAAATCGAGAGCATCTTTTAATAAAACACTAAAATCCTGCAACAACTCCGGTAAGGCATCATTCCACAGTTTTTTATTACGCATATCACTAAGAGCTGAGTGAGGATGGGTAGTAGATAAAACAACTTCCCATCTAACTATGTCTGAAACTCGCTTCGGATTAACATTTTTTGTCTCATCACTATCAAACCTATATGGTTCGCTCAACTCTACACGTGGCGATAAAATATCGCGTAGTTCTAATCGAATGGTAGGTGTAAGTCCATCTTGCTCAAATTTATCACGCCAACTATATATATCTGCAATACTCGCATATGACTTTACTCTTCCAGACAAGAGTAATCTCCAGAGCGTACGCATCAATTGACTAGGTATAGCTTTTGGTGAGTCTGCGAGGATTCGATCTATTTCATCTTGTTTACCTTCTTTTATGAGTCGATCAAGTTCTTCAATTTTTCTACTAATAAGCCAAGAAAATCGCTCATGTAGTCGTCCTCCTTGCTTTGCAATCCATATAACCAGTTTGGGATTATCGAGATGCCGAACAAGCCAAGTAGCAAGTTCAAACATAACATTATCCCAATTGCTATCACTAGTAACTGCATTAACTAGTGCCATTTTAGGAGCCAAAGTATATGGAGCTGGTCGCCAAGTAAGACTAAAATTTAACTTATCATCCAATGCCACCATACGAGATACTCCAAAACGCGGCAAATCATACTGTCCAAACTTTTGTTGGCTTAATGGTTCAAGCCACTCAATTGGAGGTACGGGGTTTAGATTGGCGAAACGCATTGCTGGTACACCCGACTTATGACTTACTGCCCAAAGAATACGACCAACATAATTATCTTGTTCCGTACTTGCCATTGGCGGGTTAACTGCATACTGGGCGACAATTCTCTCTTTACCCAAAACGCCATCTCGATGAATCTCACCCCACACTTTTAAAGTTTTATGTAAAGCAGAATGATTAAGTGTGGCAGATGGCACCTCGTATAAAATTGGTGTGACGCCTTTTGCTTCCCATTCAATCTTTTTTTGATCATATTGGTCTTCAGTGTAATCACCAAATGCATATGCTTGAGGTGTCAACTCACCTAACATTCGATCAGCAGCAAGCGCGTCCATCATATACCGCAGCACAGGATCATTAATGCTGTAACCAACAAAGCAAACTATATAATTTCGAAAAAGCTCACTAACAAAGCGTGCTGCCCAACGTTCTGTTAAATATGCAAGCCCAAAATCTCCACTAGATAGTACCAATCGATTTAATACGCTTTGATCAGGTTTTTGGGGTAATAATCCATGTAAATAGACCATTCCATTCCATCGACTATTTTTTGGAATTGGCAATAGTGGCGCAGGATAACTGGGAATTGATGGCTTTTCGTTATCCATCAATGATTGAAAAATTCTGTCGAAGTTAGTGGTTACTAATCGAACGTTATTATTACGATCACGCGATAATTGAAGCAAGGCATTATGTGTATCCTTTGCTCCCTTTTTTCTGAGGTTTGGTTTTAGAACCTTTTGTAAAGCACCTCTGACAGACTCTCTCTGCCCAGGGACTCGCCGCTCTAAAAGATCAAGAGTCGCGTCATATTGTCCCTTACGATAAGCATCTTCCTCGATAGCTGATCTTGATGTGCCTAGCTCCTCATATATCCTATCGACTAGTCCACCAAAGCCTGGTAATCCTGCTGGGTACGAAATCCCTGCACCACAGAAAAAAATGACGCGTCCATCTTCGTGCTCTTGCAATAGGCGCTCTGGTATATCAGGTCCATTTTCAACGAATTGCATTAATTAAGGGCTTTTGTGTTTTATGACTCTTGGCCTGATGTCAGGATTAACGTTTCTAATAGGAAGATTAAACTCAATAGATTCTTTTATTTTTCACTATTTGATAAAAGTCTTATTATCAAAATCTAGACTTTTGAGAAAAATCTAGACTTTGATGAGATCCTACAACTAATACAAACCTAAATATCTAAGTTATTAGCACCTAAAGCATTATTTTCAATAAATGCGCGTCTAGGTTCTACATTATCGCCCATCAGTGTTGTGAAAATTTCATCCGCTGCAATCGCGTCATCGATTTGC